>Ga0114922_10005617_pt1 | contig 11557 bp, 11 predicted proteins | sample AartaG_FD_100975 | JGI IMG/M metagenome (GOLD analysis project Ga0114922, IMG submission 100975) | Deep subsurface microbial communities from Aarhus Bay to uncover new lineages of life (NeLLi) - Aarhus_00045 metaG | ecosystem: Environmental > Aquatic > Marine > Oceanic > Sediment | place...
GGCGGTGTCGTGGGGGCACTCTTGGGCGTGAGCGCTGCCTATCTGTACCTGCGCTCGGTCTCCGTAGAAGTGGACGCGGAAGGCCAAGAGCGGCTGCCCGCTATCCAGCCGGGCAAGGCCCTGACGGTTAGCCTGGGCGTGTTGACTGTGCTCAAGCAGATCACTGGTCTGGGCCGACCCGCCAGGTAGGATGTCTATCCTGGCCCCCGGCTGTGGCGCCACCGGACAAACCCAGGGCTGGGAGTCCTTCTGGGCCGACCTCGACGCGCCTCCGAGTACTGGCATACGCCGGAGCGTGCTGTCGTGGCCTGGGCGGAACGGTTGTGGGAGACCGGTGGTCGCTGTGTGCTTGATCTGGGGTGCGGGATTGGCCGGCATGCGGTCGCCCTGGCACACCTGGGCTTCGCCGTTACCGCGACCGACGTTTCTCCCTCGGGCCTGGCGACCTGCGCCGCATGGCTGGCGGCTCGACTGGGCTCGCCGAAGTCCCGCGAAGGTCTGAGCGCGAAACTGGTTCGTCACGAGATGGAGGTGCTCCCATTCCCCGACCGCATCTTCGACGGCTTGATCGCCTACAACGTCATCTACCACACCACACTGCCCGGAATGCGACGGGTACTGTCCGAGATGCACCGTGTCCTGCGGCCCGACAGTCGGCTCTACGTCACCGCCAATGCCCGTGACGAGAGCAGAATCGCTGGTTTCCGGGCCGACGTGGAGGCGGGGAAGTGCCGGGAGATCGAGCCGTTCACCTTCATCTACCTGCGCGATGCTCCGGGCGACGAGCATCTGCCTCACCACTACTGCAACGAGGCGCGGTCGGACGTCTGCCGTCCGCTGCGCCTTCTACTGGCCGACTTTGTCGTTGATGACCTTCGTCTCGTACGCCAGGAGTACGCCGACGATGACGGTATGGTTCAGATCGGTGTTCACTATCACGTCCAGGCGCGGCGGCCTTAGGCGTCTTGCGCCAGCCTGTGATTGGGTATATCATGCATGTGACAGACCTGGCTTCAAAACCATCTATCAGGAGGAAGATCAATGGCATTCAAATTCCCATCCGACGAATGGATCAAGGAACTGAGCAGTCAACTCAACGCTAGTGAGGCATACGAGAAATCGTCCAAAGACTGGGAGGGAGATTTCATCTTCGTCGTCGAACCCGATGATGCCTATGAAGGTACTGCTTACCTGTTCCTCAGCCTCTACCACGGCAAGAGCCCTGATGCGGCGATGATAGCCAGCGAGGACGAACGGGAGGTTGAGTTCGTCATCCGTGCCTCGTTCAGCGCCTGGCGTCAGGTCATCGAGGGCAAACTGGACCCCATCCCGGGCATGATGACCCGGAAACTGAGAGTGGAGGGATCCTTGATCAAGATCACCCGCTATGTCCGGGCGACGCAGGAACTGGTGGCCTGCTGCGCTCGCATTGAGACAGAGTTTCCGCTGGCGTGAGGTGGCCCGATGAAGCCCAAAGTGATCCTGCGAAACTGCCAGGAGTACGACCCCGACCAGATCACCGGTATCATCAGTGAGGGCCTGGAAGACCTGGGGGTTCAGCCCCAGGGTCGCACGCTGGTCAAGCCCAACACCGTCATCGCCCATCCTCGCTACTTCCCCCACGCTTTCACCCGCCCCGAGTTCCTGGATGGATTGCTGACTGCCCTGAAGCAACACGGGGAGGAGATGAGTGAACTGGTGGTGGGGGAACGATGCGGTATCACCATCCCTACGCGCTACGCCTTTCACGGGGCTGGCTACTATCCCGTCCTGCGCCGCCACCGCGCGCGGGCTGTCTACTTTGACGAGGAGCCCCAGGTCGAGGTGCAACTGGAATCACCGCCCGCCCTCCGGTCCTTTATCTACGTGCCCCGGCCCATCGTCGAGTACAACTTTCTCGTCAACGCTCCCAAGTTCAAGGCCCACCCCTGGACCAAGGTCACCTTCGCGCTCAAGAACTATATTGGCATCCAGGACGACAAGCACCGGCTGATTGACCACGACTATATGTTGGAGGCGAAGATTGTGGACCTCCAGCAGGTCATCTCGCCCGGCTTCATCGCCATTGACGGTATCATTGGTGGGCAGAAGACGATGCTGACCCCAACCCCTTTCCCGCTGGGCCTGGTCGTGATGGGGGTCAACCCCGTGGCGACCGACGTTGTGTGCACCCATGTCGTGGGACTCGACCCCCGTGACGTAGAGCACATCCGACTGGCGAGCGAGCGCGGGCTGGGGCCGCTCAGCCTGGACGAGATCGAAATCGTCGGCGATCTCACATTAGAGCAGGCCCAGGCTCGCGCCCAGGGCTTTGAATTGACGCTCGACCGCGTGGAGGAAATCTTTAACGGTCCCAGGAGCAACGTCACCACCTACGCCGGCCCGCCGCCGGATCCCGACCGGTGCGACTACTGCTGGGGGGGCTGTCCCGGCGCGCTCTTCGAGGCCATGCAGATCATTCAGGCTATGCAGCCAGGGGTCTATCACGAGGTGCGGCCGCTGCACGTCCTCTTCGGTGATTGCCGCGGCAAGCGAGTGGAGGCCGCACCGGACGAACGGGTGCTGGTGATGGGTGACTGTACGATGTTCGAGGGGGACATCTGCGGCCGCGAGGTGAACATCTCCTCGCTGTACGTCCCTCGCGAACGCAAAGATCCACGCCGCGCCAAGAGTGGAGACCTCCTGGCAAAGATTCTCAAGTTCATCCGCCTCCTGGTGCGCCACTCCGGCAAGCAGGTCTTCCGCGTGTCCGGATGCCCGGTCTCGGTGGCCGAGTTTGTTCTCTCCATCGCCACGCTGGGGCGGACGAAGAACCCCTACCTGGACGGGGAGATCTTTGTGCGTTTCACCTACTTCTACATCATCTTCAACGTGGTTCGCTTCTTTCGCGTGACACTGGGAGGGCTATTTCGGCGATAGTAACAATTGCGCCCACTACACCTACCGACATTAAGCCGGTGGACTTCTGAGGAGCAAACAATGAACGGCTACGTGGACAAGATCCTGCGCGTTGACCTCAGCACGCGTAAGCTCTGGGGCGAGCCTCTCAACGAAGGGTATGCCCGCGCCTTCGTCGGCGGTAGCGGCTTGGCGGCGCGCTGTGTCTACGACATGGTGGATGGCGACACCGATCCGCTGGGGCCAGAAAACCCGCTTGTCTTTATGACCGGCCCGCTGGTCGGCACGGCGATGCCCTCAGCCGGCCGGTGCAGCGTGTGCGCTCTCTCTCCGCTCACCGGTATCTGGGGCGAGTCTAACACGGGCGGCTTCCTCGGCCCCGAACTGCGCTTTGCCGGCTACGATGGCATCATCGTCACCGGTCGGGCCGAGAAGGCGGTGTGGCTCTCCATCGTTGAGGGCCGTGCCGAACTGCACGACGGGGCCGATCTGTGGGGCAGCGACTCCTATGAGACACAGGAACGAGTTCGCGAGGCACTGGGCGAGCCCAAGGCTCGCGTGGCCTGCATCGGCGCGGCGGGCGAGAATCAGGTCTTGATGGCCGCCGTCATGAATGACCGCGGGCGCGCCGCCGGGCGGACCGGCATGGGCGCGGTGATGGGGTCGAAGAACCTCAAGGCCATCGGCGTGCGCGGCTCTGCCAAAGTTCCCCTGGCTGACCCTGAGGGGTTCAGGACAGTCGTCCGGGAGACCATTGACAATCTGGGCGAAGACGTGGCGGCCATGGTGTTCCGGCTGGCCGGCACCGCGGGCAGTGTTGACACGCTGCTGATGTACGGTGACATGCCCATCCGTTATTACCAGCAGGGGGAGTGGGAGGAGGCGAGTAATCTCTCCGGCGCGCTGGTGACGGATCGGTACCTGAACAAGGGTGTTACCTGCTATCGCTGTCCCATCGCCTGCGGCCGTGAGACCCGCGCTCCCAACTATGGCCTGGAGAAGGTGCACGGCCCTGAATACGAGACGGTGGCCGCGTTGGGATCTTTGGCGATGGTGGACGACCTGGAGGCCGTCATCTACGCCGGACATCTGTGTAACGTGTATGGTCTGGACACCATCAGTACCGGCTGCACCATCGCGCTGGCCTGCGAGATGTTCGAGCGTGGCATCCTCAGTGCGGCCGACACGGGTGGGCTGGAGATCCGCTACGGTGACGTGCAGACGACCCACTGCCTGATCGAGATGATCGCCCGCCGCGAGGGCTTTGGCGACCTGCTAGCCGAGGGAAGCGCCGCTCTGGCCGAGCGGTTCGGCGTGCCGGAGTTGGCGGCGACCGTCAACCGGCTGGAGGTACCCATGCACGACCCGCGCGCGTTCGTCGGTATGACGGTGTCCTACGCTCTTTCAACGCGCGGCGCCTGCCACATGCAAGGTGACATGTACGGTGTGGACGTAGGCCAGTGTCCAGCCCCGGAGTTGGGTATCCCGCTGAGCGACCGTTTCGAGTCGTCGGAGGAGAAGGGCCGCGTCGCTGCGCGAAACCAGGCGTGGCGTAACCTGTATAACGCAATCAACCTGTGCCAGTTCCATAACCCCGGCGTCGAGCGGTTGCTGGCGGCGCTGAACACGGTGACGGGCTGGGACCTGGAAGCCGATGACCTGATGACGCTGGGCAAGCGCATCGTCACGCTCAAGCGGGTGCTCAACATGCGCCGTGGCCTCACCTGCGCCGACGACCGGTTGCCCAACCTGCTGCTGAAGCCGTTGGACGAAGGCGGGACTGAGGGGACGGTCCCCGACGTGGATGTGCTTCTTTCGGGTGCCTACACCGAGTACGGCTGGGATCCGGAGACGGGTAAGCCCACGCGGGAAACGCTGGAGGGGCTGGATCTCGGCTTTGCCGCCGGTGAGTTCACTTGAGTGGAGGTGACAAATGGGCGAGGTGAAGTTATCGCTTCAGCCTGACTTGCAGATGGAACTAGCCCACGTAGCCGAGATGGTCGGCGCGGATGTTCCCACACTGCTCGATCAAGCCGTGCGTGACTACCTGGACCGGCTGGCAGAACAGAAGATCATTGCTACCCGCGCACCCGGCAGCCGGCGCTCTTCCTGACCACAGTACAAGATGGAATGACGGTGCGTGAGCCCTCTCTCCTGGTCGCGGGTAAGACCGACCCCCTTGCCACCGCCTGGCTCAACGGACGCGAACTGGCAGTGGACAGCCAGGGAGGATTTCAGGGAGTGGTGGACCTGATTGAGGGAGAGAACGTCATTCGGGTCGAGGCGGTGGATCGGGCGGGCAACACGACGGTGCTGGTGCTCCTCTGTGACATACGCTCCGGCGGGGGCTAGTACGACGCTACCGGCTGGAGTGCGCACCGTGCTCACGGTCGCTGGCGTTGGCATTGCAGGGGCCATTGGGCTGTGGCTGGTCAGCGGCCTGTGGCAGCGCCCCTTTTCCTTGGTGTGGTGAGCACCTCTTGATCTGGGATGGGCGGGACGTGGGAGGGCGGATTGCTCCTCCCGGCGCGTACGAGGTCGAGGTGAGTGCCAGTACCCTGTTCACCACTGTCAGCAGCAGCACCCACGTCTGGATTGAGGAGGGCCTGCCACGCCCGGTGTGGGAGGAGGTTCGGAGGCGCGGCGGGCGGGCGCGATACGAACGTACCAAATGGTGACAGCAGCACGGTGGTTCTTGAACTCTGGGAGAATCGAGGCTGCCCATTGAGGGCAGCTTCGTTGTGTGTTCGGCAAATCCTAACGAGAACCTTTGCTACCGGACACTTTTTGTGAGAATATATTTGGACACGGATTTCACGGATATCACGGATTTTATTCGAGATTTTTTTCGACTCGTGCCTAAAATTGTGATTGGAAAGCATCTCGCAACGAGCAAGCGGGCCGCGAAAACACAAAAACAAAGAAATATCCGTGTTAATCCGTGTCCTGAAAAAAGTGTCGGTAGTGAAACGAGAACCTTAAAATTTTCTCCAGGTACTAGCCAAAAGAGGAAAAATGGTGTATAATTGTAATGTTGTGGGGAAAAGTGGGGCAAAGTGGGAAACTGCCCTGCCAGGTGTTACGCTGTTATTCTTGCGTGGGGGAAATGCAACGCCATGTTTCTGGGAGAGTTCGTCCACACCATTGACGAGAAAGGGCGGTTGACCATCCCCGCCAAATTCCGGGCCGGCCTGGCTGCAGGTCTTGTTGTCACCCGTGGAATTGATCGCTGCCTGGCGATTTACCCTATGGAGGAGTGGAACCGGTTGGCGGAGCAGGTGAGCGCTTTGCCGGTGACCGACCGGCGCGCTCGTGCCTTCCGCCGCGTAGTCTTCGCCAATGCCTCCGACGTTGCCCCCGATGAGCAGGGCCGCGTGCTTATCCCCCCGCGCTTGCGAGAATACGCTGGACTCCACGACGATGCCGTCGTCACAGGACTCAATACCTACGTCGAGGTGTGGAACCCGGATGCCTGGGATGAGGAGCGCGAGCGCGTTGAGGGAGACAACGCAGACACTGAGCAATGGGCGGCCCTGGGCATCTAACTGATACAAAGCGACAGGAGGGAATGGACGATATCCACGTCCCTGTTCTTTTCCAAGAAGTGCTCGATGGCCTGCAGGTCAGGCCGGGTGGCCGATACATAGATGCGACGGTAGGAGGGGGGGGACACGCAGCCGGGATATTGGCGGCCTCGTCACCCAATGGGCGTCTTCTGGGCTTGGATCGGGATCCGGCAGCGGTGGAGATAGCTCGCGCTCGATTGGCCTCCTATTCTGAGCCGAACGTCTGCCGTTCGCAGGTTACCCTCGTACGTGGTTCTTTCACTCGTTTGGAAGAGATCGCGCGCTTCAGCGACTTTGTCCCTGCAGATGGCGTTCTGCTCGATTTAGGACTCTCATCATTCCAACTGGCCGACTCCGCTCGTGGTTTTGCCTTTATGGCGGATGGGCCGCTCGACATGCGCTTCGATCCGACGGCGGGCGGTCCTACTGCTGCCGACTTGGTGAATGAACTCTCAAGGGAGGAACTGGCCATGCTATTGTATCGGTACGGCGACGAGAGGCGGCAGCATTGGCGTATTACCCAGGCCATTGTTGCTGCCCGGCCTCTGCGCACGACCACGGGGCTGGCCGCCGTGGTTGCCAGTGTGGTGCCGCATCGGCGCATCCATCCGGCTACGCGCACGTTCCAGGCGCTACGCATCGCCGTCAACGACGAACTGGCCGCGCTGGAAGCGGTGTTGCCCCAGGCCGTGGAAATACTCGCCCGACCGTCTGCGGTCGGCCCTGGCGGTCGGCTGGTGGTGATCAGTTTTCACTCGCTGGAGGACCGGATAGTGAAGCGTTTTCTGCGCCGGGAGAGCCGTGACTGTGTTTGCTCGCTGGATGTTGCCGTCGGACGTTTGCCGTCCGCCGGACGTCTGCCGTCCGCCTGCACCTGTGACCATCGAGCCTCGCTGCGGTTGATCACGCGCAGACCCGTGCGGCCTACGGCGGATGAGATCGCTGTTAATCCACGATCTCGCTCGGCGCGGTTGAGAGTGGGTCAGCGGTTGGCGGTCGGTTAGCAGACTGGGATGGGCTATGTCCGATTTCATGCAGTGGGTGACGCACGGAATTAAGCGCGGTCGGTTCGAGGTGAGCCCGCGCACGATTTTATACTTGGCCGCGTCTGTCATCGCACTGACGCTGGTGGCGACTCTCTACTTGATGCTGGTCAGTCAGACGGCGGCCCGTGGTCGTCACATCGAACAGTTACGGGAGGAGTTGTTCAGGCTCCAGAGGGAAAACGAGCAACTGGAGGTGGAGGTTGCCAGAGAGAGTTCTACTCCTCGCCTGCTGGAACGGGCGCTTGATTTGGGCTTGGACTTTGCACCGGCCGAGCAAGTGGAGTTTCTGTTTCCGACGGCTGGAGATCAGTAGGAGGGTGAGATGGCGGAAGGCCCACGACATCGCCTGCGGCTAGTGAGCACGTTGTTGATTGGTCTTGTGCTTGTTATTGTTGCTCAGTTGGTACAGGTGCAGATTGTGGATCATCCCTTCTACGAGGAATGGGCTAAAGATCAGCGCGTGCGGCCCATTATGATGGCCGAGCCCCCGCGAGGCACGATCCGCGATCGAGACGGGTACTTGCTGGCAGGGAACGCGGTGGTGTATTCCATCGAAGCGACTCCCGCCCATGTAGTGGGTGCGGAGGCCGCGGCTACGGCGCTGGGATCACTGTTGCACATGCCAGCCGCTCACATTCAGAAGTTGCTGGAAGGGGAGGATCTGTGGGTGCAGATCGCCTCTCCAATGTCGAAGGAGGTGGGAGAGCAGGTAGCGGCTCTGGAGCTTCCGGGTATCACCGTCCGGTCTCTGTGGGTGCGTGAGTACCCTGAGGGCGTGCTGGCAGCGCACGTGCTTGGTTTCTGCACGGTTGAATGTATGGGCTTCTATGGAGTTGAGGGGTTCCACGATGCGCTGCTACAGCCGGAACGGGTGGAGTGGGAGGGGCCGGTAGACACGGCCAGCGAGCAGATTCCCTGGGTTGTGGTTCCCGTCGTGCTACCTCGGCCAGGGACTGGCTTGGTGCTGACGCTCGACCGCACTGTGCAGGCGCTGGTCGAAGATGAACTGGCACGCTCGGTGCAAGAGTACCAGGCCGAAGGCGGCACGATCATCGTGATGGATCCCCGTACCTTTGAGATCCTGGCGTTGGCCAGTCTGCCCAGTTACGAGCCAGGAAGGTACACTGATTTCTTTGCTCACGACCCACTGCCATTCGAGGACCCGGCGGTGAGCCATCAGTACGAGCCGGGATCTGTCTTCAAGGTTCTGACGGTGGCCGCTGCGCTCAATGTGGGGCTGGTGACGCCGGAGACGACCTACTACGACCAGGGCTGGATTGAGGTGGGGGGGCAGGTAGTCGAGAACGCCTCCCGCCAGGCGTATGGTGAGCAAACGGTGGCCGACATTCTGATCGAGTCGCTCAACGTGGGAGTGGCTTGGCTGAGTATGCAGATGGGACCCGATACATTCTATCGTTACGCCAGGGCGTTCGGCATTGGGCAACCTACAGGGGTTGACCTGGCGGGCGAGATATCGGGTCAGTTGTGGCTACCGGGCGATTGCGAACATTGGTATGACTCTAACCTGGGGACGAATTCCTTCGGGCAGGGGCTGGCGGTGACGCCACTTCAGATGATCGCCGCGGTGGCGACTGTGGCCAACGACGGGGCGCGACTGCGACCCCACGTTGTGGCCCAGCGCATCGCTCCCGACGGCACGGTTTCCACTTTCCAGTCGGTGGTCGAGGCGCAGGTGCTCTCTCCGCAGACGGCGAGCCAGCTAGCAGAGATGATGGTGCGGGTGGTGGAGGAGGGTGTACCCCAGGCCAAGGTGGAGGGCTATCGTATCGCGGGCAAGACGGGTACAGCGCAGATTCCCATCCCCGGTGGGTACGACAAGGAAGGGACGATCGCCTCCTTTGTTGGATTCGGGCCGGTGCCTGATCCCCAACTTATCATCCTGGTCAAGCTGGATCGGCCCAAGACTTCACAGTGGGGTTCCGATACGGCGGCGCGCGCGTTCCAGCGGCTGGCAGCGCGGCTGTTCGTGGTTCTAGGTATCCCGCCTAATAGTATGGAAGTGGCGGAGGCGGTAGGAAGATGAGCACGGGAACGTTGACGCTGGCAGATGTGATTGAGGCATTGACAGGGAATCAATTGGCGTGGCTGGATCAGGCGATTTCAGCGACGGTGATAGACTCGCGGCAGGCCAAACCTGGCGCGCTGTTCATCGCGCTCAAGGGTGAGCATGCGGACGGTCACGACTATGTTTCTGATGCCTTTTTGCGGGGCGCGGTGGTGGCGATTGTCGAGCGAGACGTGGGGATCGGAGGGGCGACGCTGGATCTGACCGACCCTACGCAGACGCTACCTGCGACCTGGTCGCTGCCGGTGGTGTTCAAGACGGCCAATAGTCTGCAGGCACTCCAGCAGGTGGCGGCCTTCTGGCGGAAGCGACACGAACTGCGCGTCATCGGTATCACGGGTAGCGTGGGGAAGACGACGACGAAGGAGCTGGCGGCGGCGGTGTTGGCGCGTCGCTACGTCACGCTCAAGAGCGAGGCCAGCTACAACAACGAGGTTGGCCTGCCGCTGACGCTGGTGCATCTGACGGACGAGCACGAGTGCGCCGTGCTAGAGATGGGAATGTACGATGTGGGTGAGATCGCTGACCTGGCCCGCATCGCGCAGCCTCACGTTGGCGTTGTGACCATTATCGGGCCGGTGCACCTGGAGCGGGCCAGGACGATTGAGAGCATTGTGAAGGCCAAGACGGAACTGGTCGAAGCGCTGCCACCGGCACCCGAAGGGGTAGCAATCCTCAACTACGACGACGAGCGCGTGCGGGGGATGGCGCAGGCGACGCATGCCCGTGTGTTTTACTACGGCCTCTCGCCCGAAGCGGACCTGTGGGCCGACTACATCGAAGGGCTGGGGCTGGAGGGGATTCGCTTCCAACTCCACCACGGCGATGAGACGCTGCATGTGAAGATCCCGCTCCTGGGGCGGCACTCCGTCCACACCGCGCTGCGGGCGGCGGCGGTGGGATTGGTCGAGGGGCTGACCTGGCAGGAGATCATCGAGGGGTTGCGGGGGCCGTCGGCGCAACTGCGGCTGGTGGCGGTGCCGGGGCCACAGGGCGCGACCATTTTGGATGATACGTACAATGCCAGCCCTGCCTCGACAATCGCTGCGCTCAACCTGCTGGATGAACTGGACGAGTACAAAATCGCTGTCCTGGGTGATATGTTAGAATTAGGTGACTACGAAGAAGAGGGACACGTGAAGGTGGGCATGCGAGCGCTGGAGGTGGCCGATGTGCTCATCACAGTCGGACCGCGTGGGCGGATCATAGGTGAGGCGGCATTGCGATGGGGTATGCCTGCCGACCGGGTGCACATCGTCGAAGGGAATGCAGAAGCGGTCGCCTTGTTGGAGGAGATGTTGACAGGGAACGAAGTAATTCTGGTCAAGGGCTCGCGGGCGTTGCAGATGGAAGAGATCGTCAATGCGTTGGTGAGAGCGTGATGGATTTGCAACGACCGTCTTCGGTCGGCTTGATCCTGGCGAGCATCTCGTTCCTGCTGGCGGTCGTGTGGGGTCCGCTTCTCATCCGCATTCTGCGTCACTACAGAATCGGCAAGCGCATCCGCATTGACGGCCCTCGTGGTCACCAGACCAAACAGGGGACGCCGACGATGGGTGGGTTGATGATCGTCGTGCCGGTAGTGCTCATCACGTTGGCACTCAACATCTACAACCTGCTGGGACAGACGGTGATCGGGAAGTCGATCCTGGTGCCGCTGGGCGTTATGTTGGCCTATGCGTTCATCGGCGCGGTGGACGATATCGCCGGGGTGCGAGGCGTGCGGAATGGCGAAGGGTATCAGGCGCGGCAGAAGATGATCTGGGAGATCTTGCTGTCGCTAGGGATCGCGGTGATCATGCAAGTGCTGTCATTGCAGTTTGCGGGGCAGGTGGGCGTGCCGGGTGTGCATCGAGCAGTGGATTTGGGGTGGGCTTGGGTGCCCATCGCGGCGTTTGTGATTTTGAGCTCGGCCAACGCAGTCAATCTGACCGACGGGTTGGACGGATTGGCGGGCACCA
>Ga0114922_10005619_pt1 | contig 11555 bp, 7 predicted proteins | sample AartaG_FD_100975 | JGI IMG/M metagenome (GOLD analysis project Ga0114922, IMG submission 100975) | Deep subsurface microbial communities from Aarhus Bay to uncover new lineages of life (NeLLi) - Aarhus_00045 metaG | ecosystem: Environmental > Aquatic > Marine > Oceanic > Sediment | place: Aarhus...
AGTAGTCGTCGTCGGGGCGCATAGCGAGCGCGCCCAGCTCATGCAGCGTGTCCGCCTCGACCTGGCGTGCGCCCGCCGCGCGCGCCAGGAGCAGGGCGCGTTCGAGTTCCGTCTGGGCTTCTTCATCGCTGAGCAGGTAGCGCAGGGCGCGCCCCACCTCGCGATGCGCTGCGGCCTGGCGTGCCACGTCCTGCGCACCCTGAGCGTAACGGACCGCCGTGCGCGCGGCAGCCGCTGCCGCGTCATAGTCCTGCGTTCGGGCCGCATAATGCGCCCGGACCAGGGCGACGTCGGCCTGGCGGATGGGATCGGCCAGCGCGCTGGCCAGCGCTTCCAGTGCGTCGAGGTCGTCTCGCTGCGCCTCGCGTGCGCCTTGCAGGTCTAGCACGCCCTCACGGGCTCGCAGCAGCCCGTACCGCTCTGCCAGATCATCCTCGTCCACCAGCTCAAGTGCCCGACTCAGGTAGGCGACCGCCTCGGCGTTGGCAAACTGGGCTGCGGCCTGCTCGCCCGCCCGGCTCAGGTAGGCGATCGCCTTTCCCGCATCCCCTGCACGCTCCCAGTGGTGGGCCAGGGCGCCGAGCTGTTCCTCTATCCGCTCGGGATAGAGCCGCTCCAATGCTTCCGCGGCCTGCCGGTGATAGGCGCGGCGCTCTCGCCGCAGCAAGCTGTCGTAGGCCGCCTGGTGGGTCAGGTAGTGCTTGAAGGCATACTCGCGCTCTGGCAGGCGCGCCCGCTCGCGGATCAGCTGCGCGCGCTGGAGGACGAGGAGTTGAGCGTCGAGGGCCCTCACCCCCGACCCCGCTCCACCAGGGAGAGGGGCGACCGCGGCGACGGCAGCGAGGACGTGGTCGGTAAAGAGGCGGCCGATCACGGCGGCGATCTGCAGGACCCGCCTGGCCTCGTCGGGCAGGCGATCGATGCGGTCGGCGAGCACGCCGTGCAGCGTGCCTGGGATCGCGATCTCGACCGCGTCCTGTGTCGCGCGCCATCGCCCGGATCCCTCGTCGTAGGCGATGGCCTGGCGGTCGATCAACGAACGCAGGATCTCTTCCACATAGAAGGGGTTGCCCTCGCCGTAGGCCAGGACCCGCTCGCGCAGTGCGGAGGGCAGGTCCTCGACGCGCAGCAGGTTGCCGACCAGCGCCGCCCCTTCGTCTGGTGAGAGGGGGCCGAGCCACAGGTCGAGGTGCCGGTGGCGGTACTCGCGCGCGGCCGTCTCGCGGATCTGCCAGCAGCCGTGCCCGGCTTCGGGGCGGAGGACGCAGACCAGGAGCAGCGGGATGCGATCGGGCAGGGCCAGGATGCGCTCCAGCAGCGCGAGCGAAGTCGGGTCGGCCCAGTGCAGGTCCTCGCAGACGAGGATCAAGGGCGCTCGACCTGCCGCGCGCACGATCAGGATCTCTGCGGCGCGGAAGGTGTTCTCACGCAAGCCCTCGGCCTGCAGCCCGCGCAGAGGGGCCTGGGCACGCTCTTCTAGAGGGAGCAACAGCATGCGGCCCAGATAGGGATAGACATCGTCCAGGCAGTCGGCGCAGAGCGTCTGGGCCCAAGTGCGGAGCGCGTCGCGGACGGTGAGAGGCCTGGAATCGGGCGCCACGCCGAGCAGGCCGCGCAACAGGTCCAGCCAGAGCGAATAGGCGACGCCGGTAGCGTAGGAGAGGCAGCGGCCCTCGGCCCATTGGATCGCCTCCTCGCCCGTGCCCGCCTGGGCAGGGCGCTCGCCTACGGTCGTCTTGCGCACCTCGGCGACCAGGCGCGACTTGCCGAGCCCGGCCTCGCCGACGAGGGTGACGATGCCGCCGACGCCTGCCCGCAGGCGCTCGATCGCCTCCTGCAGGGCACTGAGCTCGGCATCGCGGCCGACGAGCGGCGATTCGAGCCCCGGGATGCCGCGCCCCTTGCCTGCCGCGGCCCGGTGCGCCAGCGGACGGTAGGCAGCGACCGGCTCGCGGATGCCCTTGACGGCGATCTCGCCCCGGGCTTCCCACTCGAACAAGGGGGCCACGAGGCGATAGGTGTGCTCGGTGACCAGCACGGTCCCCGGCGCTGCCGCCGTCTCCATGCGCGCTGCCAGGGCGACGGCGCGGCCCATCGCCGTGTCCTCGCTGTGCCACCTACGGTCGCCCACGCTGGCGGCGACGACCTCACCGGTGTTCACGCCGACTCGCAGCTGCAGCGCGATCGGCTGCCCACCCACATCGTACTGCTTCCGGAGCTCGGTGGCATGGTGGGCGATGGCCTCCTGCATCGCCAGGGCAGCCAGGACGGCCCGTTCGGCGTCGTCCTCGTGGGCGGTGGGCACGCCAAAGAAGGCCACCAGGCCGTCGCCGCGGTACTGGTCGATCTGACCGCCGTAGCGATAGATCTCTACGTCCAGGACCTGGAAGACGCCGCGCATGATCTCGACCCACGTTTCGGTGTCGATCTGCTCGGCGAGGGCGGTGGAGCCCTTGACGTCGGCCAGGATCACGGTGGCGATCCGGCGCTCGCCGCCCGCGGGCGGCTCATCTGCGTGGGCCGCCTCACCATGCACCGCCTGGCCGCATTGCATGCAGAACCTGGCGTCGGGAGGCAGTTCAGCGCCGCAGTGGGGGCAGAGCACTGGCAGCGCTGCGCCGCACTGCGCACAGAAACGGGCGGCCCGTGGGTTTTCGGCCTGACAGCGTGTGCATTCCATCGCTACCCTCCCTCGCGGAGGTGGGCTATGTTTCGGATGGGCGGGATGCAGCTCGAGAGGGCTCGGCCAGCTCCCTGCCGACCCGGATCACCTCGCGCACCAAAAGATCGAAATCCTCGCGGCGGCTGCGGTGATTGACGTTCGCGATGTGGAGGGCATACCGCCCTCCCACAATCGTCCCAGAGGGCACGGCGACGCCGCTTTCCTGCAGCGCCATGACGATCTGCTGGTTCAGTTCGTCCAGTGTCGCGTCGTCCAGGCGTGCGTCGACGTAGCGGAAGCAGACGACGTTGAGGGGCACGGGCGCGGCGAGTTCTAGCTCCGGTGCGGCCTCGACCAGCCCTGCCAGGTAATGGGCCTGGTCGATGTTCTGCTCGATCAACCGCCCGTAGCGCCGGGCGCCGTGCTCCTTGATCGACATCCACGCCTTGAGCGCGCGAAAGCCGCGCGAAAGCTGGAACCCATAGTCGCTGAACCAGGGCAGATCGCCGCCCGTCAGCCCACCCCCACCCTCGCCGTGGGCCAGGTAGGCCGGCGTCAGGGAGAATGCCTGCCGGTGGGCTTGCTCCTGGCGGACGAGCACGCACCCGATCTCGTAGGGCATGTACATCCACTTGTGCAGGTCAAAGGCCAGCGAGTCGGCGTGCTCCATCCCGGCGACGAGGTGCCGCGCACCCGGGGAAAGGGCGGCCCAGGCGCCAAAGGCACCGTCCACGTGCAGCCACAGGTCCTCCTCGGCGCAGATCTCGGCCAGCGCCTCCAGGTCGTCGATCGCGCCGGTGTTGGTCGTCCCGGCTGCGCCAACGACGCAGAAAGGCAGGCGGCCTGCCTGCCGATCGTGTGCGATAGCGGCGTGCAGTGCGTCCAGGTCGATCTGGAAGGCGTCGTCGACCGGGATCAAGTGGAGGGCGTCGCTGCCCAGGCCCAGCAGTTCGACCGCTTTCTGGACCGAGCTGTGAATCTCTTGCGAGGCATAGAGGACCATGGCCTGGGGGGCGACCGTGAGGCCTTCGTGGCGCAAGTCGAACCCGGCCTTGGCGTTGCGCGCCACGGCGAGCCCGATCAGGTTGGCGGCCGAGCAGCCGCTGGTCAGCAGGCCGCTGGCTGATCCTGGATAGCCGAGCATCTCCTTGAGCCAGTCGATCACCTGTTTCTCGACGTGGACGGCACTGTGGTGGTCGAGGCCGCCGCTGTTGGTGTTCATCACCGCGCCAAGGAACTCGGCGAGCGCACCAAAGGCGGTGCCCGTGCCTAACACCCAGCCCCAGAAGCGGGGGTGGATGTTGCCGATCGCGTAGGGGTGTACGTACTCGAGGAATTCCTCGTACACCTCCTCGGCGGGCTGGGGGTCGAGCGGGAGCGGACCGCGAAAGTGGGCCTTGACCTGGTCTGGGATATGCTGCCAGGCCGGCTGCTCACGCAGCGTCTTTGTATAGTCCAGCATATCGTCGATCATGCGGTGACCGAGCTCCCGCAGTGATGCCCACTCGGCGGGATCGAGCGTTTCTTCAACGTCTGGGTCTCTTGATGGTGCCACGTCTCTCCTCCTGCCCTGGATGCGCTCCCCCACGTTGATGCCCAAGACCTCCTCATTATACCACGGCCTCTACCCTACGGACGAAATCTGGAGCTGGGATCGACCGCCTCAGTGGGTGTCCGTGGCCGTCATTGCAGAGCACGCGTTCCGCGCGTGCTGAAGCGAACTCCCCGACGCATGGAAGGACCAGGATCGCCCTCTTGGCACAGGTGGGGATCGTGCGGACGGAACGTCCGACGACGGGGCGGCCAGACCCCTGCTCTGCCTCTTGGGAACCAGCACACGTAGGGGCGCCTCGCGAGGCGCCCCCGCAAGCAGTCCCCAGCAGAGGGCGTCGCGCACCGTGTGGCGGAGCGGCACGGACACCCGCTCCGCCTCGCAATGACAGAAAGGTAGCTCTGAGAACGCGCCCTGCGGTCGCATAGATGCCTATGAACAGCCAAGAATGAGAAAGCGATGAGATCCCGATGAAGCCGCGCCAGGGCTTCGATGAGTCCGAGCGATATGCTGTAGCTGCACAACACGGATCCCGGGACCAGGGCCACGCGCCCAGAACCGGGGCGGCGCCCAAGTGGGTGAAGGAGGGCAGCTATGGGACAGCAGCTAGCGGCTTGGACGATCGTTCTTCTGTTGAGCCTGGTGCCGGGCACGATCGGTGGGGGTGAGGCGCAGGTGGGGGCGCCAAGCCCAACGGCCATGGAAGCGGCGAGCGTGCTGGCAGCCACGACACCGGTCGAGGTGAACCGGCAGTACGAGGCCTATGGCTTCTTGTTCGAGCAGCACCCAGGCAAGGAGGGGTACGGCCGCTTCACCGAGCACGAGTTAGCGGTGCTGGGCAGCGTGATCGTGGCCTTTGCAGACGTGGTGGGCGGGCCGGGAGCGCTGAGCGCGCTGGTGGACGGCCCAATCTGCGTGCGGCGAGACCTGCAGAGCGTCGTCTCGTACACGCAGGCCGGCCGAGTGATCGGGCTGGGACGGGGCGCCTTTGATCTGGCGGTGACGGAAGAGAGCAATTACTATGCGTGGGGTGCAGCGAGCGGCGACGAGCTGGCCCAGATCGTATTTGGGCACGAGATTGGCCATCGTTGGATCGAAGCGCTGCGCAGGCAGGGCGGCGTAGACTGGGGCGCGGCATACGGGCAGAATGTGTGGCGCGGGGAGCGGGTGTCGGCGCCCGAGAAATGGCCAGCCGCTGCTGGCTCAGGCGGCGACGGGGTCAGTCCGGAGGAAGAAGCGGTGACCAACCTGGCCCTGTACGCGCTGGGCCTGGGCTACCGCTGGACGTTTCTGCACGACGCGCCCGCCAGCGAGACGCGCCAGGTATGGGTCGACGGCTGGGTCTATGACCTGGTGGCGAACAGCAACTGAGTGCATTCCCGGGCGAAGCTGGCTCCCACAGAGAGCCATGGGCACCGGCCTCCCGATCGGGGCTGGCGCAAGGAGATGCCTCTCCTCGATCCAGGCGGCCCGGAGGTTGGGGTGCTAGGCTACGCTTCCGGCTCAACCAAAGCTGGCGATAAAGTCGTCGATCGGGATGGCGCTCATGGTCAGGATCTTGACGCTGCCGCGCGACGAAAGCTCAGCAGACACGCGGGCCATGGTCTCGTTGTCTGGGCCCTCTACGATGTTCACGAAATCGTATGGGCCCAGGACGACATACTGCGAGACTACCTTGACCCCGAGCGCCTCCAACTCCTTGTTGACCTCCTTGATGCGCCCAGGGTTGCGCTTGATCGTTTTCGCTCCTTCGTCCGTCAGGTTGCTCAAGAGAATGTAGGTTCCCATTTCGACCTCCTTTGTTTCGGGGGTTGGATCTCAGCTGTGGACGTATGACTCTGCGAGGAACGGCCCGTCGCGCTCAAGGTGCCACGCAGGCGCCTTGGGCAGAGCTCACACCGCCCGCTCCCTCCACACTAGATCGACATCCCATCAGCGATGGTCGTGTTCTTGGGAATGACGACGATCCCATCGCGGACGGAGTAAAGCTCCTCGTCCCGATCCTCCTCTCCTTGGTGAGACCGGATGACGACCCCACGTCCGAGGCGCGCGTTCTTGTCAATGATCGCCCGTTCGATGCGGGCGTCGTGGCCGATCCCCACGTGCGGGCGCCTGAGGTGACGGTTCTCCGCTTTCTGAGCGTCGGTCTCGTAAGAGTCGGCGCCCATCATCACCACCCGGCGAAGCTGGGCTCCCGGCAGGACGATGCTGCGCAGCCCGATGACGCATTCCTCAATGTCCGCGTCGTACAGCTTGCAGCCTTCCGCGACCACTGCCCGTTCCAGCCGGCAGCCATCTATGCGCGAGGCGGGAAGGAAACGACAACGTGTATAGATGGGCTGGTTCTGATCGTAAAAGTCGAACGCGGGGTCAGGGCGGGTGAGGGCCAGGTTGGCTTCGTAGAAAGTCGAGATGGTGCCGATATCCTCCCAGTAGCCTTCAAAGGGATATGCGTACACGCGCTGTGTTTCGATGGCAGCCGGGATGATGTGCCGCCCAAAGTCGTTGCCGATGTCTCCTTCCAGCAGGCGGGACATGACATCCATGCGGAACAGGTACAGCCCCATGGAGGCCAGGTATGGCTTTTCGGTTCCGTGTCGGCTTTGGAGCCCTGCCAGCACCTGAGGATCGCGGGGTTTTTCCCGGAAGGCGACGATCCGCCCACCCTCGTCTGTCTTGAGGATGCCGAATCGAGGCGCATCCTCGATCGAAACGGGGATCACCGCGATGGTGATGTCGGCGTGCTTCTCACGATGGTAGCGGATGAGCTCGTCATAGTCCATCCGGTAGAGATGGTCGCCTGCCAGAATGAGGACATCGCTCGGCTCCCGGCTCGCGATCCGAGGCATCTGGCAGCGAACCGCATCCGCCGTCCCCTTGTACCAGTCGGTACGCGTCAGCGTCTGTTCAGGAGGAAGGATCTCGACATAGCCGTCGCCAAAGATGTCGAACTGATAGGTTCGGTGGACGTGGCGATGGAGGGAAGCAGGGAGAAACTGGGTGAGGACAAAGATACGCGTGATGCCCGAGTTGATGCAATTGCTGATCGGGACGTCGAGCAACCGGTACTTGCCGCCGATGGGGATAGCGGGCTTGGTCCGCTGCTTGGTCAGTGGGTAGAGGCGGGCTCCGCGCCCGCCGCCGAGCACAACCGCAAGCACGTCCTTGCGTGACATCGCCTGCCTCCTCGCGTAATATGTGTGTGAGTGGGCCAGCCCGCTGCTTCTCTGCAAACGAGGGCGTCAAGTGCTCGGCACTGCGACCTACACAGACCAGGATTGGGCGCGACCGCCGCTACATCCTCGGCGTCTTCCGCATGCCTTGCCCTAGTGAACCGAGGGCAGGCAATCGACCGCGCTGGCAATGAGACACGCCCCTGCCTCGATGCCCCACTTGGCCGTGTCGATCACCAGGTGATAGAGGCCTGGGTCGACCCAGTCGATACCAAAGAAGCGTCTCAGGTAGACTGCCGTAGCCCGGTCCCGTTCCGCGACGCGCTCCTGCGCGGATCGCAGCTGGAATTCAGCCGTCAGGCCCTGCATCTCCCGATACCGGACCCGGTTGACCCGCGGCTCGAGCGGCGCCTCGATGCGCACGTGCAGCACGCCGGGCTTGTCCCGCAGGATGGCTTGCCCGCCTCTGCCCACGATCACCACATCGCCTTGCTCGTACGCCGCCTCGATGGTCGCCCTGACCATGCGGATGGACGACTCTTCGTCCAGCTGTTCCACCGTGACGGGCTTGGTGGTCACGGTGTCGGGGCTCTGGATCCCCGGCCGCGCAGGCGGGGGTGAGGCACGTCTTCCCAGCAAGCGCTGGAGAAAGCCCCGTACCTGGTAGTCATCCTCCGAGAAATCGACGATCTGGTCACCCGACAGGCCGATCTCGGATGCGACCTCGGCCATCAGGGCCTTGTCAAAGGATTGGTACTCGAGTAGCTCGCAGACGCGGGTGGCGATCTCGTCGCCTCCGCTGGCATACTGCCGGGAAATGGTTACCACTGCCATCGTGCACCTCCTCAGGTACGGTGAGCAAACCGACAAACGGGTACGGTATGCCAGGTCCGCCACAGAGGAGAGCAGCCGACTCTGCCCAGGCTGATTTCTGATCGGGCTTCGGCTGTGTGCCTTGAGTGCTGTACGTCGGTCAGGCGGTGACGGCGACAACAACGGGTCGTGGACTGGGTATGGAACCTCGTTCACCAGTATACCATGGATCGGGGGGCGGTACAATAGGCAGTGGCATGATCTGCCCAGGCTCGACCCTCGGTACCAGAGGAGCCAAAGGACTAGAGGTGGACCTCAAGACCCCTGCTTTGCAGGTACGCTTTGACTTCCCTGATGCGGAGGGTACGGTAGTGAAAGACAGAGGCTGCGAGCAGGATTTGCGCGCCGCCGAGCACGGCGCCCTCGTAAAAGTGCTCCAGTTTGCCCGCGCCGCCAGAGGCGATGACCGGGAGGTCGACCGCGTCAGAGATCGCACTCGTGAGCGCCAGGTCATAGCCCTCTCGCGTCCCATCGGTGTCCATGCTGGTGGGCAGGACGGCCCCGGCGCCCAACGCCTCGCACTCTTTGGCCCAGGCCACCGCGTCCTTACCGACCGGCTTTGTCCCTCCAGCGACAACCACCTCAAGCCCGGAGGGCATGGCTTCGTTTCGCTGCGCATCGATCGCGACCGTCACGCGCCCGGCGCCGAATTGGGTGGCAGCTCGGCGGATCAGGTCTGGGTCGCGAACGGGGGCGCTGTTCATCGAGACCTTGTCGGCCCCCGCGCCCAACACCAGCTCGATGTCCTCGAGGGACGAGATGCCGCCGCCGACGGTCAGCGGGATGTCGATCACGGCAGCTACGTTGCGGATCCACTCGAGCCGCGTCTTGCGATTTTCGAGTGTGGCGGCGATGTCGAGCATGGCCAGTTCGTCCGCGCCCTCCTCCTGGTAAAAGGCAGCGTTCTCGACAGGGTCGCCGGCATCCTGCAAGTCGACAAAGTGCACGCCTTTGACGACGCGCCCGTCTTTCATATCCAAGCACGGCATAATGTGAATGGCGGTCATGGGGTCTCCCTCCTGCAACGAATGGTGTGCCGCCATTGTACCCGACCCGTCGGCCAGGCGCAAGCGGGGGCCTCCGGGAGGTTCGTGGCAGCGACTCTCGCCGCTATGCGTGCCGCCCAGCGAACTACGAACACCCCATCGCTCCGCTACGGTGCATCATGAAGGTGGTTCCCAAGCGCGGACCTTGTCAAGGGCACGGTTAGCGCCGAGGAGGTGCCGGGTCGTTGCGCGCCTCCTCGTACCTGCGCCGCACCTCTTCGATCGACACATGCTCGACCAGCTGGAAGAAGTTGAGCACGAACCCGTTGACGTCTCGCATCCAGAACGTCCTGCCACCCCACGGCTGGTTCGCCGGCGGGGAGCTAGGGGTGACGCCGCTCTCGACGACGCGGGCATAGACAGCATCGACATCGTCGACGCGGATCAGGGCGGTGAAATGCGCAGGCTCGCCGTACGCGTCCGGGTCTCCGTCGAAGCGGCTGAGGTTCATGCCGGTGAACGGCGCTTCCTCACCTACGACAGCTTCCATGTCCCCGAGCATGACGCTCCCAAAGCTGTATCGACCCTGAGCGTCAAACGTGTCACAGTGCGCGCTCCAGCCCAGGACGCGCTCGTACCAAGCAGCGGTCTCTTCGATCGAGGGGACGGTGAGGATCGCTTTGACGTTTTCCACGCTGTACACGGCTGTCTCCTTTCCGCAGCTTGGGTCCGCTCACGCCGCGGGCCGCGCTGTGGGCGCACAGCCGTGACGAGGCAGGCGGAGAAGGCTGGGCTTACTGCTCGTAGCTGGCTTGTATGATCACCGGACCCGATGGCCTGGCAATGCGCACCGTCTCTGCCTGGGGATCCCAGTCGGCGTGTGGCGCGCCGTTCACGGTCAGTGCCTGCATAGGCTGCTCTCCCGAGCGGCGTAGGTGGACGATCAGCGCATCGGGCGGGCGCCTGCCGGGGACGTGGACCTCGGCGGTGACGGACGCCGGATCCGAACGAACCTGGTAGGTGAGCGGGCCGAAATGGGTCGCCATAGCGCGCACGCCGAATGACTGCCCGGGCGCGAACCAGGCGCGGGGCGCGCCTCTTGCCAGGTGGAGCTCGGCGCCCTCTTCCCAGATCAAGAAGGCACGCAGCCAGACCAGTGCCTTGGATTCGTCCGACGATTTGTAAAAGGGCCCCACGCCGTGTCCCAGCTCGATCACCGGGTGCTCGGTGAATACGGGCACGTCGCGATAGAGCGACACGCCGAAATTGTTGAACAGCGCGCGCAGGGCGTGCTTGACCTGGCCGCGCCGCAGATAGTCGATCCCCAGGTCCATCAGGTTGGGCTGGATGGTCACGCCACCGTGGCTGAACCAATGCCGCTCCAGGTCCACCGGGCGGCCCCACTCGCGAGAGACAAAGAGATTGTCCTCCAGGTCCTTAAGGACCCAGGTCATCTCCTCCTCGTCGGGATCGAACACCTTGCCCTCGAGGAGGTGCAGCGCGCCGTATGCCGCCTCGCGGAACCAGCCCCACTCGCGGCCCGGCAGGGAGGTGCGGGTTGGGACGTGGGGGACGTAGGTCCCGTCGAGCAGGCGCACGACGGGTGCCTCGACCATGGCCCGGCGCGCTGCGCGGCGGATGTCGGACCGATAGCCGGCGGCAGCGGCGAGCAGGCGCTCTGCCTCCGGGTGGTCGATCTCGGCCAGCGCAGCGGCGATGCAGTGCACACCGTGGTAAGCGTGGGCATTGACGGCGAACCAATGCCGCCACTCGGGGTTGTCCTCCAGGTGCCCGGCGGGCAGCAGGCCCCATTCAGACGCGGGCTCACCATCTGGGTCATCGCGTTGGGTGCGCTCCCGCTCGCGGATGACAAAGTCGCAGGCTGCGACGAGCTGGGGTGCGACGCGTCGCAGCCAGGCCGTGTCTCCAGTCAGGAAATAGTGCTCGGCCAGGCATTCCATGATATAGCCCACATCCAGGTTGTAGGCAAACCCGCCGCGACGGGGCATGCCGGCATCAAGATCGAGGCCCTGCAGCACGCCCTGTTGTGAGGCAAAGTCTCCGTCCAGGGAGCTCACGCCCTGCGTGGCCAGAAAGGTCTCGAGGTAGGTCTCCGCCCGGTCGTGGTGCCCTGCCTGATCGAGCATGTGGATCTGCCAACACGCCTCGTTGCCGCATGCACCGTAGGCATAGGTCGCCGCGGGCACGACGATCAGGCCGCTGACAGGGTCCTTGTCGGCACTGATCGCGACGTGTGCCCGCGCCGCCTTGTGAAAGTCGCTCAGGACACGGTCGGGCACGTCGATCTG
>Ga0114922_10005620_pt1 | contig 11555 bp, 10 predicted proteins | sample AartaG_FD_100975 | JGI IMG/M metagenome (GOLD analysis project Ga0114922, IMG submission 100975) | Deep subsurface microbial communities from Aarhus Bay to uncover new lineages of life (NeLLi) - Aarhus_00045 metaG | ecosystem: Environmental > Aquatic > Marine > Oceanic > Sediment | place...
GAGCGAGATGGTCCCCGTGTGGTACAAGAGCCGCGAGGTGGTGATCTCCCGGCGGCGGGACTACTACGTGAAGATGCAGGCTGAGCTGCTGCGCCTGCCCGGGTGGCAGGTCAAGGATAGGACGGCGCGCGCTGCCGGCGGCGCCAGCGAGAAGGGGCTGTACGTCCTCGACATCGTCGCGCCCGTGAAGGTCGCCGAAGACCAGCCCGTTCCGCGCATCATGATCGTGATGGAAGGGCTGCGCGTGGGCCCGCTCAACAAGAGCCAGTTCCTGGCCACGCTGGGCCCCCACGTCAAAGGCCTGCTGCCCGCCGCCAAGCTGACGGGCACCAAGGAGATCTACTTCCAGGGGTTGGGCTTCCTGGCCATGAGCGGATCGCGCTATACCAGCCCGACCAAGACGACGGTCGTCCGGACGTACGCCGGCAAGGACGCCTACGGGCGCTCGCTGAAGATCCGCGCCTACACTGCCGGCGGCATGACCATGGCCTGCCACATCATCGTGGTCGCCGGCGCCGACAGCTACGAGAAGATCCTGCCGACGATCGACGAAGTGCTCAACCTCGTGCGAATCGTACTCCGATCGCCTTCGATCCAGGTCCCGGGCTGAGAAGAGTCCATGACCATCGACATGTGGAACACTGCCATGAAGACCAGAAAAGGTCGAAACGACTCGGACTCTCGGCGACCCACGGCCGCCGGCCGTGTGGCCGCAGCGGCCCTGCTGCTGACCCTCGGCGTCGTTGCGGCCGGCCGGTCCCAAGCCAAGCCGCCAACGCCGAAGGCCGTCGCCGCCGTGCTCGCCGAACTCCGGGCCGAGCTGGAATGGCCCGGCCTGACGGTCGAGCAGGCCGCCAAGCACCTCAAGACCCCGGCCGAGGCGCTGCGCTTCGTCCGCGACGAGGTGGTGCTGGTCAACTACCGCGGGTCCTACGCTGGCCCGGAGGCGGTGCTGCGGACGCGCGTCGCCAACGCGAGTGACAAGTCGGCGCTGCTGGCGGCGCTGCTGGGGAAGATGGGCGTCGAAGCCAGGCTGGCCCGCGCCAACTGGCCCAAGGCGGCAGAGCCCCACCAGGGCCCCGGCCCCAGGCGGCCACTGCCGGCCCTGAAGAGGCTCGCGGCTCTGTTCGGCCCCGCCGGCGCCGTCAACGACACGCCCACATCCGTCAGCGACAAGCAACTCAAGCAGCTTCGCGACGAGATCGCCGCCTCGGCCAAGGCCGTCACGGGTCTGCTGACGGCCAAGCGCCGACTCGACTTGCTGACCGGCGTCCCCGACGCCGGAGACGTCGAGCCCACCCGGACGGACATCGACTGGGTCTGGGTCCAGTCCAAGCTCGACGGCAAAACCTGGACCGACATGGACGTCGTCTTTCCCAAGCTGCCCCGCCCCCAACGCTACTTCAAGCCCTTCATGCCCAAGCCCGTCACAATGAGCATCCGCCTCGAGGCCGGCCGGAACGGGAAGGAAGACGTCAAGGAAGTCCTCCAGTGGAGCGGCCCCTGCCGGGACGTCCTCGGCTACGACATCGTGCTCAACTACGTCCCCGCCACGAAACGCATCCAGGCGGCCGAGCATCCCGAGAAGGTCGGGCACTGGAGGCCCTTCCTCAGCGCCGGGCCGCTGAAGGCCGTCGGCGAGCCGTTCACCCCCGCCGGCGGACGCGCCAAGCCGCCGGCCGGACAGGTTTCCTACGACTTCCTCCGGCTCGTCGTCGAGTTCAACGATCCGGGCGGCCTGCGTCCGTGGTCGGCCTCCTACGGCCGCATCGTCCAGTACGTGGGCGCCGGATATGACCCGCACGAGCTGATCGCCTTCCATCGCATCGGGCTGGCCGTGGCGTTCGTCCCACCTAGGGTCGCCGGGAGCCGCATGGTCGACGAAGTGCTCGATGTCCACCGCCTCCGCCGAAGGACCAGCCAGCCCGACGCCGCCAGGGCCCCGGCCGCGCGCGGATACTCCACCAGAACGATCCGGACCCTGAACTCGCTGCTGTTCCTGAAGCTGCTGGCTACGCCGACAGACCTGGACCTCGGGTGGAAGGGCCCGGCCCTCTTCGTCGAGACCTGCCAACTCCGAAAGGTGAAGGGCCGGTCGTTCTTCGCTGCCCGGCTGGACACGCTGCACGAGTCGTTCGGGCCCCAGGCCGATCAGACCCGCCGGCAGCGGATGCTCTGGGGGCTGGCGACGTGTGCCGTGGAGGCCCGTCTGCTGAAGGCCCGGAGCGTCAACCAGAACCTGCTGGCGGCGATCAAGAGCCTGCGCGTCATCGACAAGTCGGGCAAGCCGACGACCGGCCGGGTGGACGCCGCGGCCCTGCAGCGATCGGTGCTGGCCGAGGGCGGGGTGGTGCTGGCCGGCGCGGGCGCGCCGCAGTCGGCCTGGGCCATCCGCCCGACGGGCGAACTACTGGGCGTCTTCGCCGACGGCGGCTCCGGCCTCGAAGCCAAGGGTGGCGGCCGCCTCACCCCAAGCGAGGGCGGCCGCGGGTTCGGTGCCTTCAGCAGCGGCGCCATGGCCACCCTCGGCTACCCCCCCGGCATGCTGGTCACGCCGTTGACGCAGTACTTCGACGAGCTGGCCAGGGCCTACGGCGGGGCCACCGCCGTCCTCATCAAGCTCGCCAAGACCATCGAAACCGGCGACATGCGCTACATGCTCGACAACCGCGGCGACTACTTCCGCAACCTCGACCGGCACCTGATGAATGCGCTGACCCGCGGGTTCGTCCGAGGATGGGCCGAGGCCGCCACCGGCGCCGGCATCGGCCGGGTCCTCGGGACCACCGCCAGTGACCGGATCATCCACAAGATCATGGACGGACTCGTCGCCGGCGGCCTGTCGATGCCGGAGGAGTTCCCGATCCTGCCCGGCCTGCTGGAACTCGCCATGGACGCCGTCACCATCCCCATGCGGTAGCCCCGCCGGCCCGAAGGTCCGAGCCCTTGGGCCGGTACAGCCGGGGCAGACTGGGCAGCCAAATGGCGACGGCCACGGCCAGGGAGAGTACGGCCAAGAGCCGGTTGGGCCTCGACGTGTCAGTGTTCATTCCCATGATTGCGATAGTCCTTGGGCAGAGGTGGCGGATTGACCAGGTGATACACGGCCTCGTAGAAGCTCCGGGCCCCCCGGTAGTCGGGTCTGGACTGCTCCATGAACTGAAGATGGTTGATCGAGCGCACGCCGAAGAATGGCCGCATGTACCAGGCGCACTGCCCGCCCGCGAAGAGGCTCACGCCCAGCCAGGCTGTGACGATCATCACCGACCGCGCCAGCGAGAGCTTGTGCAACTTCAGCAGCCGGCCGGCCTGGCGGACGACGGCCGTCGTCCCGCACAGGGCGATGAAGAGCACGTTGAGCCCCAGGAACATCGGGTACTCGTTCAGCTCCTCGCCGTCCGGCTGCGTGATGGTTCGCGCCAGAAAGAAGCACACCGGCGACAAGCTTGCCAACAGGAGCGACGTGTCGGCGAAGGCGCGGAATGCCAGCCGAATGACATCACCGAAGGACAGCCGTCGGGTGATGAACTGGGCCAGCAGGTAGTACGCCAGCGTGCACAGCAGGCTGGTCGCTAGTAGCAGCAGCGGGAACTTCAGGATGTTCCACTCGCCCAGGCGGAAGCTGTGTTGCGAGCCGACGGCGAAGCCATAGACCGCGGAGCCCAGCAGCATGGTCAGCAGCGACCGCCGCATCACAGCACTCCCAGCAGTCGGGCCATCCGATAGGTGATGAAGACCAGTAGCACCAGCCAGGGCGCGACAAGCAGCAGCACGTGTGGGAACCGTCGTGACAGGGCGTCAGGCTCTCGCAGGCAACGGTCAATCTGGACGACCCCCAGCAGCAGTGACAAGCCCAAGAGGAAGACTGACAGGTGGCGCGGGGAGACCGGCGATTGCGGAACGGCCTCCACGCTGAACGTGATGAACCAGATAATGGGGGAGAAGGCGAATGTAAAGAGTCCGGCGGTGCTGGTGACGATCAGGGCCAGCGCCAGACTCCGCGCCACGCTGAGCCCCAGGCCCAGGAACTGTCCGAACATGTACAGGCACGGGAAACAGATCAGCAGCGAGCCGGTGAACAGCGCCGCCACCTTCCAGGGGCTGCCCACCGGCGACAGCATGCCGTACGGAATCGTCGATAGGACGCTCGCAGCCATGAGCAACCCCGCCAGCGCCCAGATCGCCTTGCCGCCGGATAGGGTGCTGCGCAGGCGTTCCTTGCTTCCCAGCACGTACTCGGCCAGGAGCTGCGGCCGCGTCACCGCCCGCCGCAGGTCCTGGGCCGAGAAGGGCTCTGGCATGATGTTCGGAAGTGGGGGGGGCTTCGGCTCGGTCGGTGAGCCCTCTGCCGCCAACGGGTCCTGCGGTTGCCTCACGGGCTGCCGCCCATCGACCTCTTCGTTCATCTCGTTGCTCATAGCATCTCCTTGTTCAGCACCTGTGCGAGACTCGCCCGGACGGCGCCCTCTGGCATGGTTGATGGTCTAGAAGCCGCTTGGCCTTCATGGTCTGGCCTCCTCATCAGCCCCTTGCGACTCACCTGGCCTTGTCCAGGATCTTCTGGAGCATGTTGACGTAGTTCTCGACGGCCTTTCTCCCCTTGGCCGTCATGGAGAGCTCGGTAAGGGGCTTCTTCCCGCGAAAGCTCTTGGTGATCCGGATGTGCCCCGCCCGTTCCAGTGCCGAGGCATGCGCCGAAAGGTTCCCGTCCGTGAGATTCAGCTCCCGCTTGAGCTCGTTGAACTCCAGCGACTCGATGCCCATCAGCGTGGCCAGGATAGCCAAGCGGGTCCTCTGGTGGATCGTCTCGTCGATCAGGTTGTGGATGCTCTCTTTGGCCACGCGGGTCCTCTTCCGCCTGCGGGATTAGCACGGCGGGCTGTTATGCCAGCCGTCCCAGGGGCAGCGGTCCACCAGCCAGTGCCTGCATCGCCTGCGAACGACCGTGCTCAGAGCCAGCACCACCAGCCAGAGAATGCGGAATGCCGTGCCTCCCAGGACCGAGACACTCTTGCCAAGCTGCATACGTCACCTCATCCGCCGTGGCGGATCCAAACGACCACGCCATACACGATGTGGAGTCCGCCGAAGGCCACCCCAAGCGACCAGTAGGGGCTTTGCTGCCCCAAAGCCGCCGACACCAGCCCCCCGCCCAGGAACGCCGCCCCCAGCAGGCGAACCTCCAGAGGCGAGAACTCGCCCAGTTGCCACAGCGCCAGCCCGTACAGGACCATCCAGATCGCCGGGATCAGGCCCCACTGCTCGGGGCCTGGTTGGCCCAGCTCGCGGGCCACCAGGATTCCCGTCAGGCCCGCAGCGGCCACAAACATGGGCAGGATTATCAGCAAGATACGCTCCTTGATCTTTGACCACAGCGGCATGCCCTTGCGGATCTCCCTCAGGCGCGTCAGCACAACCGTGGCGACTAAGGCCGTCAGAAACACGCCCGCCCAGATCAGCATGTGAGCGCCCAATGCCCCGCGCCCGGAATAGTGGCCGCTGAAGTACCCGCCCACGGTGCAGCCGGCCAGGGCCGCAGCCCCCGCAAGTACGCCCGACAGCCCGCTCATGGTCGAGAACCGAATGGGGCGCTCCATCAACTGCCGCAAAGCCTTGAGTTCCTCAGCCGCCCTGTCTCGATCCATGGTTGTTCTCCTGTAATCTGGCTGTCCGAGATGACTTTATCATACAAAGTACTTTATGCCATGGCAAGAGAAAAATGGAGAATTTCTTGCTTGCCGGGCTCCGACCTCGACCCACAGCCTCCGGATGCTGGTCCACGCGGACACGAGGCCGCAGTAAGCAAAGTGGTGATCCGGCAGGCAAACGCTTACCAAGGCCCAGGAGCCCCTTGCTGCGGCCGGCACGCCGGCCGAAATGCAAGGAATGAATCTGTATCGCCGCATCCCGTGTATCTCTGCTGTGCCGCCTTGCCAGCAGCGCGGGGTGGCGCGATAATGGCGCCCCGCACATCCGGCCCGGTCGGGGGCCGGCCAAAGGAGAGAGACATGTCCGCGTGCACCGCCACCTTGTGGCTTCTGATCGCGGCGTCCGTAGCCGCCGCGCAGGAGCCCGACACGCCCGTCCCCCAGAAGGCCATGGACGCCATCGAGGCCGGTAAGTGGGGCGAGGCACTCAAGCTGCTCGAGCCGGCGATGAAGGCCGGCAGCCCCGACGCCCACTACTGCGCCGGCCTGGCGAAGGCGGGGCTCGGCAAGTTGGCCGAGGCGGGGCCGTACTTTGCGGCCGCCCTCCAGGCCCGCCCGCACGACGCCGCGGCCGCCGAGATGCTCGCGACGTGCGTGGCCGGCTCCGGAGGCACCTACAAGTCCCGGCTGCCGTCCTGGGCCTACACCCTCGAGAAGCTCCGCCCGTACGACGCGGACGTCATGCACGCCGTCGGCCGGGCCTGGATGAACAAGTACCTCTGGAAGCTCAAGAAAGGAGGGCTCATCTACGGCAAGCAGCCGGAGGTGCAGCTCAACCGGGCCATCGAGTACCTGGGCCGGGCCGACGCGCTCGGCACGTCCCGGCGCGACAACCACCGCTGGCTGGCGTTCCTGGGATACCGCAACGGGCTGTACGAAGACGGCTTGGCCCACGCGGAGCGATACGTGGCGACGGGCCCGGCCGGCTACGACATCTGTGTCATCATGGGCAGTTGCCTGACGAACCTGCGCCGCCACGAAGAAGCGGAACTCGCCTACAGCATGGCCCGGAGCCTCGCCCCGGGCAAGGTGGGCGTGATCGAGTACGACCGCGCCAAGGCGCTCTACCGTGCCGGGCGGTATAACGAAGCGGTCGAAGCCTTCCGCCTGGTGCTGGTCAAGAGCTGGGCCCAGGCGAACGTCCGCCACTGGGTCGGCCTGGCCGCGCTCCGTGGCGAGGACATCCGCCTGGCGCTGTGGGGCTTCATCGAGAGCCGAAACGTGGACAACCGCACGGACTCGATCTACTCCATCGGCCGCTGCGCGTACGCCGTGGGCAAGCACGCCCTCGCCGAGAAGCACATCCAGGCCGCCATCGACAAGTTGCTCAGCAAGTACGGCTCGATGCGAAGCAAGAGGAGGGAGCCGGCCGAGTGGGCGCACTATCTCGCCCGGACCCAGTGGGGCCAGGGCAAACGCGAGCAAGCCCTCAAGAACCTCGAGGACGCCTTCGCTCGCAACAAGCGCCCGCGCCACGCTCGCTGGCTCTTCCAGGCATGGATTGCGGAGGACAACCTGCACAAGGCCATCGACGTCTGCCATCGCTTCGGAAAGGCCGGATACCGCGACGACGCCATCCAGGCGCTGGAGGCCATGCTCGCCAAGTGGCCGAAACCGCGAGTTCAGGACCTCTTCGCCAAGCGCGGCAAGCCGCACATCTACCTCATCTACGATGCGCTGGCGGACCTGTACGAAGCGAAGGGCCACTTCCGCACGGCCTCGCACTACTACCGGCTCGGAAAGCGAACCGCCGGGCCGATGGTCCGGACGAAGGCCTGCTGGACTCTCCTGCTGGCCGGGCACCCCGCGGAGGCGGAGAAGGGCTTTGCCGAGTACGTGCGGCGCAGCAAGAACAAAGACTACGGCCGCTACGGCCTGGCCTGCGCCCAAATGGCCCAGGAGAAGTGGGCCGCCGCGGCGAAGACCTTCTCGGCCGTCCAGAAGGAAAGCATGGTCCCGAGTTGCCAGTCCGGCGTGGTGCTGTGCGCGATGCACACCGGCGAGCCCCCTCCCAAACCGGCCGATCCGTACACGCTGCTGGGGTTGGTGGAGGGCAGCCGGCGCGGCGCCGGCCGGGGCGAGCGGGTGCTGTGCGTGCTGCCCGGCGGCGTGCTGGAAGCAGTCCGCCCGCGCGTCCATGCCGACGACATCCTGGTCTGCGTGGGCGAGTTCCCGCTGGGCACGGTCGAGCAGATGAACGCGTTCCGCAAGAGTCCCGTTCCGGCCGAGCCGGTCGAGGCGCAGATTCGTCGAGGCAAACATCTGTTCACCGTGAAGCTGGATTACACGCCCGTCGCCCGCAAGGTTCCTGCCTCGCAGCCGGCCACGACGAAGGAGGCAACCCCATGAAGCGCATGGCCCCCATCCTGTTGATGGTTATCGCGGCCGCTGTGCCGGCTCGCGCCGGAGACGGCGGCGGCCTGAGCGGCATCCTCGGTGGCGTGGGGGATCCGCCCAGCCATGACGACAAAGTGTCGACCCCCGGCGCCGGTAAGCCCGGCCGCGCAGCTCCGGACAAACCGGGGCCCTCCTCCACCGGCGCCCGGCCGGACAAGAAGCTCCGCGAGAACATTCGCCGGCTGGAGCAGAAGATCGCCGCTTTGGAGAAGGCGACCCCGGCCAGCCTGAAGCCCGTAGAGAACGTGGCCGAAGCCGCCAGACGCGTGCGAAACCTCCAGGCGAAGCTGGACGCTGCCCGAAAGAACCTTGTCACACTCGATCGCGAAGAGACCGCCCGCCTGGCAAAGCGCAAGCAGGAGTTCGACAAGAAGTGGGCCCAGTATGCCGAGCCCATCGAGGCCGGCAAGCCGCCGGCCGGCATGAACGCGCTGGAATGGGCCCGCCTGTGCGACGATTACTTCTGGGAGAAGGCGGACATGCAGGCGGACTTCGCGGCCGCCCACGAGCGTCTCCAGCGCAAGATGGATCGCCGCATGGCCGCGCTCGGCAAGGCCCTGCGGGAAGCGAAACAGCACGCGGAATCCATACGCAAGCGATGGAAGGACTTCTCGCCCGGACAGCGGAAGTTCATGGCCCGCATGATGGCGTGGAAACTCCACCAGGCGCAGCTTCTCGCGGCGAAGCAGGCGATGAAGGACCTCAAGAAGCTGCTGGCGGACCTGGATGGCTCGGACAAGATGCGTGGCGACGCCGTGGAGACCGAGGCCGTCGAGGGCACTGGCTACCTGCTGGCAGACCGGCTCCGCGAGGGTGTGCTGCGGGAGATGCAGCTCTCCGACGCCACGCGTTTTCCCTCCGAGGCCGACTTGGACAAGGGCCTGTCCCACAATGACTGGCAGACCATCCTCGAGCAGCCGACCCGCCAGGAGGCGAAGGTCAAGTGGATCGCCGAGCAACTCCGCCTGGCCAACGAGGAGTTGCGGCACGCCGAGGCGCGGGTGAAGGCGGAGGACGCGGCCCTGCTGCGTCGCATGCGGGCGGAAGGGGAATCGCCGGCCGCCGTCCGGCGCAAGGCGGAGGAAGTTGACGCCAGCCGCAAACGACGGATTCGCCGGCGACAGGACGAGGCCCGCGAGGACGTGGATCAGTACCGGGCGTACCTGGCAAAGGAGACCGCCGCCCTGGAGAAGATGCGCAAGCCCTAGCGGGGGCGGGATTCGAACCCGCGACCTCCGAGTTACGAGGACGCGCAACAACCAAGTCGGCGACGGTACGTGACCCGTTCGGGCACAAGGGGCAAGGCTCCGGCACGAAAGCCAGGGGAATTGCCCACCAGATTGCAGAGGATTTCGCCTGAAGTAGCCTTGCGGCGGCTGTCAGGACTGGGTGTCAGCCTTCTCGCCGGCTGTCTGGGCCGGCGCCTCGCGCGGCGTGATGTCCGGGCCGAAGTTGAACTGGTCGTTCGGCTCGCGTCTGTCCTGACTCGGCCTCTCCGCCAGGGCAGGCAGCTCGTTGTCGGCGTCGGCTGTGTCCTGCCGCCAGGTTGCCTCGGACCCGGCCGACTCGAGGCTCTGCGAGGCGCCCATCGCCGCCAGCCCGCACCCGGCGATCAGCACGTAGATGCCCAGGCAGGCCCACAGGTAGGGCGTCGTCTTCGTCTGGATGACCTCCTTGGCCATCCTCGCCGCTTCGGCCATGTTCTCCTTGAGCCCCGGCTGTCGGGGGTTCATGCCTTGGGCGGCCATCTCTTCCTTCGCCTCGTCCATGGCCATGTCAACGTAGTCCACGCTCACGGCCAGGAGCATCAGCACCACCCCCGCGACCCCGAGCAGCAGCAGCCACTTGCCCGTCCCCGAGGAGGTGAGCTTGCCGGCCAGGCACACCAGCGAGAAAACCGCCACGATCCCCGGCAGCACGAGCCCGCCGTAGGCCCACGGCTTCGCCGACGGGCCGTCCTGGTTCCCCTGAGCCTGACGGGCCATTTCCTTGAAGCGATCGTCGGGTGTCAGCTCGCCGCGGGCGAGGTCCCAGCCGGTGGCGCGGGCCAGGACGGTCGGCTCGGTGAACTCCTGCGGCAGCTCGACCTCAGAGCGTACGCCCGGCGTGTTGGTCACGGCCTCGGGGTCGCACGAAAGCGTCAGCCACGGCATGAAGAAAAGCACCACCAGGCCGATCGACATGGGCAGGGGAAGAAAAACACCAGCAGAAGGTCGTGGGTTCGAGTTGTCCATTGCGAGCCCCGTTGTCTTGGGTCGGGTCGATCTAGCGCAAGGACGCCTTGCGCCTGCACTTTCGGTCCATCGGTCCTTTCTGGGGGCGTCTTTGCCAAGGAACAGCCCCCCGGGGCAGAGTGCGTTCGGTCGGGCCGGGCTTGGCCGCGGCACGGCCTGGGGGTAGAATACACCTCGTCAAGTCCGCCCACGGACTACCCGGGAGCGATCGGGAGGCGCAACAATGATGCGAACCAGGGAACCTCACTCGTTCTGGAGAGGGCTGATTATGGCGGCATTGATACCTGCACTGAGCGGCTCGGCGGGGGCAGCGGATCTTCCCCAATGGGACCTGCCGAAGATGAAGGGGCTCGACGCCGCCCAATGGGGTCCGCCGACGGTGGACGGCACGGAGGCCTGCCGCGCAGTGAAGGCGGGCAAGACGGGCGTCTGGCAGGTCCCGGTCTGGTGGGGTGATTCGTCCCGACCGCCCAAGGGGACCGTTTACGTGCTGGGCATTCGGTACAAGGACGTGATCTCAGTGCCCGCTGCGCTGTCTGCCCACGCTGGCCTGGCGCCCTATTGGAGGCTGTCGGAGGTGTATCGCTTCGGCGGGCTGGCTGACGGGAAGTGGAAAGTGGCGGAAGCGCCCGTGTCGTGGGACCTCCTGTGCAGGATCCGGGGAGGGAACAACACGGCCTTTTCCGTGAGGACGGGGAAGGAAGACTTGCCCCTCGGAAAGGTGACGGTGCGATTGGCCCGCCCGGGCGATGCCGAACGCTACTTTCGGGAGACGCGGGACTGGATAGCGAGGCTGGACGCGGCTCGGTTTCCTGCCGTCCGGGCAGTCGCCGTGCGGGAGCCCGTGCTTCCGGATGCCGTGGCCGCGAAGGCCGTCGTGCCGTTTGTGAGGAATTACGCCGTCTTCATCCATGAGCATTCTGTGCCGGAGACGGGGGAGGCGGGATCGCCCGTCAAGATCCGCATAACGCGCGACGAGTTCGAGTCGGCCAGTTTCGGAATATACGCCAACGGGCGCGATCTGAAGAACGTCACCTGCCGGCTGTCGGCGTTGACGGGGCCGGCGGGAAAACTCGAATGTCACGCCGAATTAAAAACGATCGAATACGTCCTGATCGGCGGCCAGAAGGGGGCCAGGCGCGTGCCGCTGCGTCTGTGGCCCGCTTTTGCGGTGAACATCCCCGCCGGGCGGTCCCACGGGTTCTGGCTGACGATC
>Ga0114922_10005621_pt1 | contig 11554 bp, 8 predicted proteins | sample AartaG_FD_100975 | JGI IMG/M metagenome (GOLD analysis project Ga0114922, IMG submission 100975) | Deep subsurface microbial communities from Aarhus Bay to uncover new lineages of life (NeLLi) - Aarhus_00045 metaG | ecosystem: Environmental > Aquatic > Marine > Oceanic > Sediment | place: Aarhus...
GATAGTAAGCTTGTTAGATCCCAAACGTGTCTGGATTTTTCTTTCCATTACCAGATCCTCCGCGTAGAATCGCGAATGCCTGATTTTTCCGGATATCTCAAAATACAGCTCGTCTTCATCCCAATATTCTCCTATGGACACCATCTCCGCAGGCATATTGGCGATTTCTCCATGCACACCATATTCTCTGCCGTCGACAACACAATCTGCGCCAATATTATTCAAGCCGCTCGTTGTCACAAGACCGCCATAAAAACTGTCTAAGAATCCCTTAGCCTTGTTTTCCACAAAATACCCGGGGGCACGAAGGCCAGATTTGGATATATATCCAAATGGAAAGCCCTTATATGATGCCTGCCCAATATCAAGGCATCTGGAGCTCAAGACGGTGAATTTCAAATCTCCGGCGTCAATGTCAATAGCGTCTACCCCCTTTGCCCTGCCTGAATTAAACGTGTATTCCTTCATTCCGCCAATCTGCGAAAGCTCCCCAGTTTTTTTCATCAACTCTTCTTTGCGGTATTCCTTATCAAATATTTTTGCCATTTGGGTTCCTCCAGATAGAATTGTATTAAAACCAATTAAAATTTTTCACCACATCCACCATCGCCAGCACATTCTCAAGTGGTATGTCTGGTGTCACCGCATGCGCTGGTGCAAATATAAACCCGCCATCATGTCCCATGACATCAAGCATATACAAGGCCATTTCCTTACATTCATTGGCGCTGGCCCTTGGCAGGAACTGCTGTGTACTAATGCCTCCGTAGAATGTTAAATGCCTACCATACTCTTTTTTAAGCTGCTTTAAATCGTATATTTCTGGCTGGATCGTGTTATACACATCCATTCCCATGTCAACCAGATCAGACATTATTGCACGGACATCCCCGCAGCTATGCTGAATAACATATTTTCCCTTTGACTTGACTTTCTCATACATTTTAGCAATACCTGGACCGATATATTTCCTCCACAGATCAGGCCCCATTATTAACCCTCGCTGCTGCCCCCAGTCGTCTCCAAAATAAACACCCTCGAAATCATAATCAAGCACGATATCAAGTAGCTCCAGATGATGTTCGAGAATTTTCGCGAAAAGCTTTTTCGTACCTTTCTCGTCAAGACACATATCCATTAATAAATTTTCAATACCCCTTAAACTCCATGCCCGTTCATAATAGCACATTGTCAGAGAAAACATCCTAAAGCGACCGCTCGTGTCCTTTTCAAGCTCATCGCAAAGCTTTTTCGCGAACTTTACTCTGATTTTGGGGAACGTGTATTCGTCAAAACCTTTTTCTATCAACGGGAATCCAGTTACAACCCCCACATCGCCGCCGTCATCGGTATTTAACCAGGTGGCACCGAAGATATCGCGCTCTAATTTTCCGCCCAGTTTTTCATTCTGTTTATATTTGGCACGCGTTAAATGGTTGCCAAGAAATGTCTCCACATCACTGCAGCGGGTCTCCTGCTTCAGCCTATCCTTAAAACCTGATGTCAAGTCAATATGCCACGGCGTTAACTCAGTTTGCTTATGTCGTATGGCATCAATAACTCTTTGTCTCATAGACATTCTTAAAAATTTGTTATTGAATTAATTTTGAATTGACTGTAGTGATCATGGACAATATTTTTCTAAATCCACTTCTCTACAATTTTGGCTTGATTAGCGAAAGTATCCTTTAACGTTGCATATAGACTTCTGTATGTTTGATAATAATCTTCATACATGGAAACATGTTTACTGTTTGGTTCAGTCACGCTGATCGGTTTAATAATCTGACCGCAAGCCTCTTTAGCATTCTTAAAATGTCCTGCTCCGATACCAGCTAAAATGGCCGCTCCGACACAACCTGTCTCGGAAACATTGGTGGTAACAATACTAGCATTATAGATATCTGCCTGCATTTGCAGCCATAAGCTAGATCTCGCGCCGCCGCCCGAAGCCCTTACTTCACTGACCGACACGTTTGCGTCGCGCAATAATTCAATCGTGTCTCTTAAACTGAAGGTTACACCTTCCATTACAGATCTTGAGAGTTCATTTAATCCATGGCGATATGACAATCCAAAAAAAACACCTTTTGCATAGGGATCGGGATATGGCGTCCGCTCGCCATTCAGATACGGCAGAAAAACAAGGCCCTCACTGCCAATGTGCGCCTTGGATGCGATATCCGTCATCAGCGTATATACATCTTTACCCTCTTTTTCCATCAAATCACGCTCATTAGCGAATAACGTATCTCTGAGCCATTTAAAAGAACCACCAGCCGCTAAAGTACACCCAAACAAACTCCATGTATCGGGTACTGAATGGCAAAACGATAAGGCGGCAGCCTGCTTCACATCGGGTATAGGTTTGTTGGCTGCAGCATAGACAACCCCCGATGTGCCTATAGTTGCGGATACAATTCCTTCTTCATATACGCCGCTTCCAAGTCCACAAGCTGGTTGATCTCCGGCACCGCCAACTACAGGGATCTTCGCTTTGAGCCCCAATTCTTCAGCTACATCTGCTTTTAAAAACCCCGCAACCTGTTGTGACTCAATGACATTCTCGCTAACAATATGCCGCGGCAGCCCACAAATTTCAAACATATCGTCAGACCATTTTCTGTTCGCGACATCGAAAAGGTAAGAACCTGAGGCGTCCGACACCTCAAGAGAAATCTCTCCGGTCAGCATAAATTTTAGATAGTCCTTGGGAAAAAGAACCTGCGCGATTTTTTCAAACACATCCGGTTGATGTTTTTTGATCCACATCAACTTGGGTGCCCAGTATCCAGTCAAAGGAATGTTGGATGTCTTTTCTAATAACAGGTCCATACCGGCTTGCTCTTTGATCCATTCCACTTCCTCAACGGCGCGTTGGTCTAACCAAATAATGCAATTGCCAAGTAAATTGTTGTCTTTATCCAGCAGCGTACTGCCAAGCATCTGACCTGAAATACCGATGCCGTCAATATGCTTGCCCACACCACTTTTGTGCACCGCTTCTTTGATCGCATATTTGCAAGCATCCCACCATTCATTTGGGTCCTGCTCTGCCCACATTGGTTTTTCAGTAATAACGTCGATTTCTTTATATCCAACTCCGGCTGAGCTTCCATCTTCGCCAACAACGATAGCCTTTACTCCGCTTGTTCCCGAATCAATACCCAAAAAATACTTCATAATTTACTCCTTATATCATCCTTCATAAATCCTACAATCATTTATTTTCATCTTACAAAAAACGACTTTGGTTTTGGACACAGTTTTTTTGTTTTAAAAATTTCTAAAAAATTAATCTAAGGCCAATTTTATTTCTTGTATGCTGCTCGACCTCATTGACAATAAAACACCCAAACTTTTTTGTGAAAAAGTGCGCCGATCATCAACTTAGATAAACCCATCCTTCAGCTTCTACCTCAAATCAGACCGTGATCAGATCGTTTACACCTTGTAAGCATAATTGGAAACCTATAAATTTCATGTAGAACTATGCGGTGCTATACGATTTCTCGCCTTCTGTATTATGTTATTAAGCCGCGCTTCTTAAATATATACTTTCTTTATCGCATTATTATCGATCAAATAATTGCTACTGCCTTAATGGGAGAGGTTCCCTTTAAGGCAGTTTATATTAAGAAAAAGTCTTAGATGGCCAACTTTAATATGTCCATAATCATATCTTTGGTATAGCTTGTCGTTCCCCATCTATCCGCTGTTTCAAGGATGTCGTCAGCCATAGCGTCAAGCTCATTTGTTGGCATATTTGCTTCCGCAAACGTAACGGGTACGTTGATTTCTTTGAACCAGTTCTCTATCGCTTCAATGCCTTTTTTGGCTGTATCTTTGCTTACACTACCTTCAATTCCAAATATCTCTTTTGCAAAACCAGAATACTTTTCGATCCGCTCGTCCAAATGATATTTCATTACAGCTGGTATTGCCACAGACATGGCACTGCCATGCGGCACATCATAAAAGGCGGAAAAAGTATGTCCGACGATATGGATTATTTGGTCATAGGCGCCCAGCCCACATGGATAAAAGCCATTCCATGCATAAGTTGCCGTCCACATGAACATTGCTCTGGCTTCTTTATCCGAAAGGTCTTTTTGCAGCCGATTCATACAATCGATGATCGTTCTGATCATACCCTGGGCAAATCTGTCTTGCATCGGTGCCCAGTCAAGCTTGTGGTTAATATAGCCTTCCATCAGGTGGGAGACAATATCAGCTGCTGAAATCGCTGTCTGCTTCAAGGGTAATGTGTATGTCAGCTCGGGATCTAGTATGGATACCTTCGGATACATATAAGGACTGACAAACCCGTCTTTTCTTCTAATCTCATCATTGTTCATAACACTGGTCGGATTCATCTCGCTGCTGGTCGCGGGGATTGTCACAATTGCCATGATGGGCAGGGCTGCCTTGATCTCAGCTTTTCCTTCAGGAAAATCCCACACATCTCCATCATAACAGGCCCCGACCGCGATAGCCTTCGCGGTATCCATGACGCTTCCACCACCGAGAGCGATTACAACGTCAGGTTTCTGTTCCTTGCATACCTTTACCCCTTCCCGAACGAGAGAAACATCAGGGTTTGATTTGACACCAAACAACGGTATAACCTCAATCCCTGCCTGCTTAAGCGGATCTATGGCTTTGTCGTAAAAACCGATTTGTTTGATTAGCTCCTCTTCGTACGAAACTAACAATACCTTTTTGCCAAATCCAGCGGCAATTTCTCCGGTCCGATTAACAGTACCTTCACCAAAAATAATTTTTGTTGGAATGTGATATTCAAATGGATACATAATTAAACCTCCTTATTTTGCTTTGTGTTTTCTTAACTGATCGAATAAGACAGCAAAAACGATCAAACCACCTATTGAGATATCTAATATAAACGGATTTATCCCTAATAATGCTCCTCCATTCCTGATACTGGCGATAATAATTGTTCCTAATACGGTTCCGGGAATACTCCCTATGGCACCATTTAACGAGCCGCCGCCTACAACAACTGCCGCAATTGCATCCAGCTCATACCCCTGGCCTGCAGTCGGAACGCCGTTGCCAAGCCTGGCCGTCATTAAAATACCTGCAATCGATGCCATGAACGCACTGAAAGCGTAGATACCGCAAATGTTGATACCGATCTTAATCCCTGATAATCTTGCGGCTTCGGTGTTGCTGCCAATTGCGTACATATTCCTTCCGAAAACGGTATATTTTGAAACAAACCATCCAATGATAATAGTGATAAACCAGATATAGGCCATTGCAGGTATTCCAAGATATCTTTGTACTGCAAAATCACCAATTGCTTCGGGCAACCCCATGATCTTTTGTGCCCCACACATCAGCATGACCAGACCTCTGACAACGGTCATACCACCAAGAGTCGCAATGAACGCGGGCACCTTGCCCTTATGGATGATTATCCCCATTATCGCGCCGATTACCGCGCCAGCAACCAGAGCAATGATTATGGCGGCCCAGACTGGAAAACCAGCAACCATCAACTGGGAGGCTAGTATGCTGCTAAAAGCCAGAACAGAACCGACCGAAAGATCAATGCCGCCTGAAAGGATAACAAACGTCATTCCAATAGCCAGAACTCCGATGATTGCAGTTTGTCTTAGAAGATTTGTAACATTGGCGAAGGATAGAAATTTATCATTCATCACCCATAAAGCCACTATCAACACAACCAGTATAATGATCAAGTTACTTTCAGCAATCCGAGTAAATCTCTTGAAAATTCTATCTTTGTCTGCCTTTGGTTTCATTTCAGCCTTTCTCCAATAATGATGTTGTAAAAATTTATTTAATGCCGGAAGCTAACTTTAATAGCTCTTCCTCATCGTATTCACCTCGAGAGACCGTTCGCATATATTTCCCTTCGCTGATAACAACTATTCTGTCCGCAATGCCCATTATTTCAGGAAGGTAGGAAGATATTAAAATCACAGCGTTGCCATCCTCGAGTAGATCTTGAAATAACTTATAAATCTCGGTTTTCGTACCGACATCAATGCCTACTGTGGGTTCGTCGAAAATGAATATGCCACTATCCTTACAAAGCCATTTTGCGACAACAACCTTTTGCTGGTTTCCACCACTTAGATTGAGCACTTTTTGATAAATCCCCGGTGTTACCACCCTAAGCTTATTAACATATTCGTTAGCGTTTAATTGTTCTTGTTTCAAATTTATCAAACCTAATTTTGAGATATCGGTGTAGGAAGCCAAATTAATGTTTTCTTTTACTGACATCTCTAGTGTCAGACCTTGTGTTTTTCTGTCCTCAGGCAAAAAACCCATTCCCAGATTAATGGCGTCAACGGGACTCTTGATACTCCTTTTTTGTCCATTCACAACCACTTCACCACAGTCATACGCATCAGCACCAAAAATAGACCGCATAATTTCAGTTCGGCCTGAACCAACAAGTCCGAAGAAGCCTAAAATTTCACCTTTGTGTAGTTCGAAACTGATATTTTCAAATTTACCTTTTTTTGAAAAATCTTTAACTTCAAGCACTTTTTCACCCGGCTTTAAGTGTCGAATCGAGTACATATCCTCAATTGTTCTTCCAACCATCTTTGCGATAAGCTCATCTTCGGTCGTTTCGCTAACTGTTATTGTATCGACCCATTTACCGTCCTTCAAGACAGTAACTACATCACAGAGCTCAAAAATCTCCTCCAGGCGGTGCGAAATATAAACAATCGCTGCACCTTCGTTTTTTAATTGGCGGATGATTTTAAAAAGTTCCTCAACTTCTTCATTAGCAAGCAGGGCAGTCGGTTCATCAAAAATTATCACCTTACTTCTATCAAAATTCTTTTTTGCAATGACCACCATCTCTTGCTGCCCAACAGGTAAATCTTTGACAAGCGAATGCGCATCAACCTTGATGTTGAGAGCGTCCAAAGCTTTTTGAGCTACCTTATACATATACGCCCACCTGACGAGACCGAATTTATTCTTCGGTATGTTTCCGAGAAAGAAATTCTCCGCAACTGTCAAATCACCAGCTATAGTCACATCCTGATACACCGCACTAAGCCCGAGCGACCTTGACATGACCGGATCAGAAATATCGACTTTTGTACCTTCAATATATATTTCACCGCTCGTTTCACGAAAGACGCCCATAAGTATTTTAATGAGAGTTGACTTACCCGCACCGTTTTCTCCAACTATCGCATGAATTTCACCATTGTTGAAGGCGATGCTGACATCCTTCAGGGCTTTTACGCTGGGAAAATTCTTACAGATGTTTTCCATACGAATAATTTTTTTTATTGGATCGGCCACTTCTATCCTCTCAAGTCAAATAATCAGAACTCTGGAATCTTTTTCTAACTAAAGATTATAATAATTGCATAATTTCATTGATTATTTATACATCATAAAGAAAGGATATCCGGGCTTTTTACCCGGATATCCATATTTTACTCAACAGCTATTCTAAATCTTCTGCCCTTGTTACTACAACGCCTGTATCGACAAATGAAGGAACATCTTCACCTGCCACCGCTTTTACGGCGTATTCACAACCAGCATATCCCATATTGTATGGATCCTGGATGATGAGGGCGTCGATGACTCCCTCTGCCAAGAAATCAAGCTCTTCCTGGTCATCATCATACGCAACCACAACAACAGAATCCTTGAGTCCCGCCTGTTTGATTGCCCTACCAACACCGTCACCAGTATGGTTGTTATCCGGGTAGATGCCAATCAATGCGTCGCCTTCACGCGTGATGATCTGTTCTGTCTCAGTCAATGCTAATTCGATTTCGTTGTTAACATAAACAGGCTCTAACACCTCGATATCTGGAGCAATTTCTGCCATTTTGTCGATGAATCCGCCATCTCTATCTACGATCGTCTGGACACCAGCCACAGCCGCAACGATTGCCACTTTCCCACTTAGTGGGATACCAGCCTCTCCCAGCTCAAAGACCATTGCTTCGGCTGCCAATGCGCCGCCCAGCACGTTATCTGTCGCGAGGAAAGTTGTCACATCATCTGATAGAATTGCAGTGTCAATTGTCATGACAACAATCCCCTTTTCTCCAGCGTCTTTAAGCGCAGCAAAAGCACCTTCACCCGCGTTTGAGGCGATAATGATGGCATCAGGCTCATTGAGGATAACAGTTTCAAGAATGGAAAGTTGTTCGTCAACATCCGACTCGGAAGCTGGTCCATAAATGGTTACGTTAACATTATCATTGTCGGCGCCAAATGCCTCGCCGCCAGCGATAGCCTGCTGCCAGAAGCCGGAGTCGGTCGCTTTTACAATTAAAGCGAACTCCAACACTTCGGCCTCTGCTTCTTCTTCGACTACTTCTTCTTCGACTACTTCTTCTTCGACTACTTCTTCTTCGGCTGCTTCTTCTACAGCAGGGGCTTCTTCTGCGGGGGCAGCGGGAGCGCATGCGGAGAGAACAACAGCCCCAAGAATTATCAAGCTCAATAAACTAAAAATCAATCTTTTCTTCATCTTTTCCTCTCAGTTTCTTTTTATTAGGCGGCAGCAGTATCTGCTGCCGAATGCGTTTTGTAGAAACCAGCTTTCAGTTCTATATTGAGGGATGTATTACTATCCACTCCATGACGCATTTCATTCAACAAAATCTTACTAGTCTAATTCAGTCCTAATTATATTTTATATATTTATCCTCCTTTCTTTTAATGTTTTTATATTTCCCCCTTTTACCATATCCATTATCAAATTGGTCATACAGAAATTTGTATTCAACTTACTATTCATGGATTTGTAATTCTTCATTCCGTCAAATCCTCTGTTCACAACAGTATCAGTGCTCATCTATTTCAGGAACCGCACCTGATCTTGCCGCGACGTATGCCCCTAGCTCATTGCCTTTTTGTGCTGCGCATATCAAATCACCGCTCTTCATATATTCCATAATAAATCCCGCAGAAAAAGCATCGCCGGAACCCACTGTGTCTTTGACTTTAACTTTTATTCCATCGATGTCTTTTCTCTCACCAGGTGTGAAGACACTTACTCCTCTATCACCTCTTGTTAGAAGAATGATTTTGGCTGGATACTGCTTAAAAGCCCATTCGATAATCATCTCCTCTTCGCTCATTCCCAAACCGAATATGGCTGCCACCTCTAGAAGCTCCTCCTCGTTTAACTTTAAAATATCCGTATGACGAAGAGAGAAATCGACGACCTCTTTGGTGAAATGGCCTTCCCTTAAGTTGATATCAAAGAAACTATAGTTAAAAGAAATGCAATTCAGTAATTTCTGTAATGTTTCTGCGCTGGTATATGTTCTTTGTACAACGGTACCGAAATAAAATATATCAAACCGCGTTTTTGATAATTCTTCAAGCTGTTTTTCTGTCAGCGTAATGAAATCATACGCGACTGGTTGTATGATTTCGAATGTTGGATTGCCTTTTTTATCAAGGAAGACAGGCACTCTACCCGTTTCATGTTGGCTGTCAGTTTTTATAAAATCAGTCGAAACGCTATTGTTCACAAGTAATTTTTTCGCCATTTCACCTAAACTATCGTTTCCCACGCACGAAACCAATGATGGATGATCACCATGATATGCCATATGAAGCGCTATATTAATTGCTGGTCCGCCAATATACATTTTCCCCTCAATGATGTCAAACAGAATCAGGCCATACAATAATGTGCCGGGCATCAGTATCCTTACCCTTTTCCATCCATGATATATTTAATATAACATATAACCTCACATATGTTACAGATACTCACATATGTGAGGTTATATTAAGGATGCATTACAGGGGGTAGTGAGGTTGAATATATTCCTTGGGAATCAGATTTTCTAGCGATACATAGGATCGAGCATGGTTGTGGATGCACAACCACTCCCCAAGCACATTGTTTAGGGTGATATATCCCAATCATCGGTATATACCTTATGAATCTCTTCGATATGAGTACGATGTGCTCTCTCTTACCAACAGCAATCACAGATTGTCTTTTCCCCAACGCGGGTATTGTTGGCGCAACTCCTATACTGTCTTAATCAGACCGGTCTCCCGTCTGACCGTGCGCAGCCGTTTCGGTCTGCGGTTGTTTTCTTCCAGCTCCCCAGATCACGCTCCCTAAAGCGCTTCTGACAGCGATAGAGAGTGGCTCTGCGAACCAATAGATTTTTGTATGTACGCTCTCATACCATTGAATCCTGCTTCCCGGGATACACTTTGATCATCCTGCTCGGACATCCAACCCGGAAAGATTATAATAATTTCTAGAACATGCGCGACTTTTGGCAACCAGGGTCTATAAATCGGGTTTATGTTATTAGGAAGTAAATATATTTTTAGGTACCGCGTATGGAAACCGATCAATATATCTCAATCAACGAATTACGCCTAAGCCTTATAGATGAGATCATCAAATCAGTAGGGCTGCCGCGCACACCTTTCTGGCGAAAGGTTTTTTCGCCTATTTTCTGGCTGCCCACCGACCGCTTTTCACGATTTGGGTCCAGCTTTGATGCGTTAGTTGCTAAAAGTGGGTTCAACAAGGCTATTAAAAATGCCCTGACTTTCTTTGTGGGTGATGTGGAAGTGCACGGAGGGAATAATATTCCCAAGACCGGACCTCTGCTGGTGGTGTCCAATCACCCCGGCACGTATGATTCGGTGGTGATTGCCGCGCATTTACAGCGTGATGACGTGAAGATTGTTTCAAGCGATATTCCCTTCATTCAAAAAATGAGGAACGCAAACCGCCATTTTCTCTTCACTACCAGAGATATATATAAGCGAATGATCGTTATCAAGCGCGCGATTCGACATTTGAAGAGGGGTGGCGCGATTTTGATCTTCCCCAGCGGGCATATTGATCCGGAACCTGCAATCATGCCAGAGGCAATGAAAGAGCTGGAAATGTGGTCACGCGTGGTGGAGATCTTTTTAGACAAGGTACCCGAGACCAATATCCAAGTGGCAATTGTGAGCAATGTGCTTTCGCCTAAATATTTGAAAAACCCACTCACACGGTTGCGAAAACATTGGCGGAATAGGCAGCGCATCGCTGAGTTCCTTCAGGTAATTGATCAAATGGTCTTTCGAAGAAAATTCCATGACATTCCCAAGATCACTTTTGCGGAAGCATTTGGATTGAAGGAGATTAATGAAAGCGGCAATACGAAAGCGATCATGCCGTATGTAATTACACGCGCGAAAGAGATGATGGCGCTACACATCCAAACGGATCGATAGGATTTTATGGACGCAAATTCACTGATGTTAAAGGTTTTTTATTGATAATTATTAATCGATAGTGTATGATAGAAACCGGTCACATAGGAAATTCTTTTATCAGGAGGTATTATGCCCGAGATAAAAGAAGGATGTGTTACCCAAGCGCGGGGGCCAATCCTTCAGGATGAAGTAACTCAAGTAGAGGAAACTATCACAAAAAAGGAGGTATCTATGGTTCAAGCACACGTAGGTAAACCCGCCCCCGATTTTGAGCTGAGCGCATTTTTCGGTGGAGGGTTTAAAAACATCAAGC
>Ga0114922_10005622_pt1 | contig 11552 bp, 20 predicted proteins | sample AartaG_FD_100975 | JGI IMG/M metagenome (GOLD analysis project Ga0114922, IMG submission 100975) | Deep subsurface microbial communities from Aarhus Bay to uncover new lineages of life (NeLLi) - Aarhus_00045 metaG | ecosystem: Environmental > Aquatic > Marine > Oceanic > Sediment | place...
CCTCTTCCTCTTCTTTTTCCTTCTCTCCTTCAATCTGCTCCAATAGAGATGGATGAAGGTCCAAGTTAAGACCTAATCCTAATTCTTGCAGGGTTGCCTTTATTTCTGTCAACGATTTGCGACCGAAATTTTTTGTTTTCAAAAGGCTCTCTTCTGTTTTCAGAACAAGTTCGTAGATTTTTTCTATTCCAGCAGACCTGAGACAATTGTTCGATCTGACGGACAGTTCCAGATGATCAATAGATTTGGAAAGGATTTCTTTTTGAGAAAAATGAGGGATTTCTCTCTCTTCTGGAGGCTTTTCTCTAATGAGAGGTTCGTCCACGATGTTGAGAAAAATGACCAGATGGTCTCTGAGAATTTTTGCTGCTTGACTTAAAGCCTCCTGAGGAGAAATCGCGCCCGTGGTCCAGAATTCCAAAGTGAGGTTTTCGTAATCGACTCGCTTTCCCACTCTTGCTGGGTCCACTTTGTAATTGACCTTCTGGACTGGGGAATGGGAAGAATCCACCGGGATGAAATCCACACTCAGTTCTTCATCGAAATTTCGATCAGCAGGAATATACCCTCTATTGTTCTTAACGACTATTTCCATATCAAGCTTCCCATCTTTGTCGAGAGATGCAATATGGATATCTTTATCGAGGATTTCTACATCAGCATCGCCAACGATGTCTGCTGCCTCAACTTCATCAGGGCCTTCCTTTTTTAGCGTCAGAGTTTTGGGCTCTTCCCCTTTCATCTTCAACGGAATACTCTTGACATTGAGAACGATGGCGGTCACGTCTTCTACAACGCCCGGGAGGGTCGAAAATTCATGGAGAACGCCTTGAATTCGGACATTCGTAATGGCGGCTCCAGTAACGGAGGAGAGAAGAATTCGACGGAGTGCATTTCCGATGGTTATTCCATAACCTCTCTCAAACGGCTGGGCGGAAAACTTGCCGTAGGTTTCTGTCAGTGTTTCATAATCACATTCTAAGTATTTTGGTCTCTGAAAGCCTGTTTCTATCATGCTTCCTCCTTTTTTGTGTTCTTGTTATCTGCAGAACAAGGTCTACTTTGAATAAAGCTCGATGACCAGATGTTCTTCAACAGGGATCGGGATCTCCTCTCGTTCGGGAAACGCAAGAACTTTCACTTCCATATTGTCCCTATCCACGTCAAGCCAGCTCGGTACGGCTTTGCTTTTATGGAAATCGACGATCGCTTTCAATTCCTCATGTTTTTTCGATTTATCCCGAAAGGAGATAACATTTCCCACATTCACCAATTGAGATGGCACATTGACCTTTTTGCCGTTGATCCGGTAATGACCATGGGTGATGAGCTGACGAGCATGTGCCCTTGAATGGGCGTAGCCAGAAAGGAAAACGACGTTATCCAATCTTCTCTCCAGCATTTGCAAAAGGTTTTCCCCTGTGATTCCTTTTTTCTTTTCAGCTCTCTGGAAATACAGGCGGAACTGCCTTTCAGACATGCTGTAGTAACGTTTGAGCTTTTGTTTTTCTCTGAGCTGAATACCGTAGCCCAGTATTCTTCTTCTGGCTCTTCCATGTTCACCCGGAGGGTAGGGCCTCCGCTCAACCGGACATTTTTCAGTCAAGCACTTGTGGCCCTTCAAAAAAAGTTTTCCGCGCTCTGCCCGACATTGACGACAGACTGGTTCTCTATATCTTGACATCCTCTTCTCCTTGCTGTTCCATCCCTATACCCTTCTTCTCTTTCTCACCCGGCAGCCATTATGCGGAATCGGAGTAACATCTTTGATAGACTTTATCTCCATTCCGTCTGCCTGTAAGGCTCTGATGGCAGACTCCCGGCCAGCACCTGGGCCTTTGATCCTGACATCTATATAACGAACTCCGAAATCCCTTGCTCTTGACGAAACCTCTTTGGCTGCCAGTTGTGCTGCAAAGGGAGTGCCCTTTCGCGCCCCTTTAAAACCAGCTGTGCCCGAACTGGCCCAACAAAGGGAATTGCCTTGCTGATCGGTAATGGTGATGATCGTGTTATTAAAAGTGGATTGGATATAAGCTATACCAAATCCAATTTCCTTTCTTACTTTTTTCTTCTTGGTTTTTCTTCTCGGTCTTGCCATTTTAAAACCCCTCCTACTTCTTCTTTATAGTGTGTCCGCGAGGCCCCTTGCGTGTGCGTGCATTGGTTTTTGTCCTTTGTCCTCTAACAGGAAGTCTCCTTCTGTGCCTCAATCCCTTGTATGAGCCAATATCCATCAACCTTTTGACATTCAAGGTTATTTCTTTTCTCAGGTCTCCTTCGATTTTCTCTTGAGTCTCGATGATTTTCCGTATTTTGTTGACTTCATCCTCAGTCAAAGCTTTAACTTTTTTGTCCTTGTCTATCTTAGCCGCCTCGAGTATTTTATTGGCTTTCGAGCGACCTATCCCAAAGATATAGGTCAAACCGATTTCAACCCTTTTGTCTGGAGGGAGTGTGATTCCAGCTATTCTTGCCATTTTTACCTCATTTAACCTTGTTTTTGTTTATGTTTAGGATTCGTACAGATGACCCGAAGAATGCCATTCCTTTTGATTATTTTACAATTTCTGCACATTTTTTTTATAGATGCTCTGACTTTCATCTTTGTTTCCTCTATTTGAATCGATAAGTTATCCTTCCTTTTGTCAAATCGTAGGGAGAGAGCTCTAGTTGAACTTTATCTCCGGGTAGGATACGGATAAAATGTTTACGCATTCTGCCTGAAATATGGGCAAGGATGATGTGTTTGTTGGCCAACTCCACCCTAAACATCGCATTCGGGAGCGTTTCGATGACAGTTCCTTCTGTTTCAAAAACATCCTGCTTAGGCATAGGGTGACTCCTTGGCATAAGGCAATTTTTCTTCTTCCAGCAAGCTTAATATTTTGGCACCCTGCTGTGTGAAAGCAACGGTGTGTTCATAGTGAGCAGAGAGGCTTCTGTCTTTGGTAATTGCTGTCCAACTATCATCCTTGATCTCGACATTCCAGTCTCCCGCCGCAATCATGGGTTCAATGGCTAAAACCAATCCCTTTTTTATTTTGGGGCCGCGGCCTGGGACTCCAAAATTGGGGATCTGGGGTTCTTCATGTAGGGAAATGCCGATACCGTGACCCACAAAGGCTCGGATGACGGAAAATCCCTGTGATTCAACAGAAGTCTGGATGGCATTGGAAATATCCGATATGCGATACTCATCCTGCAATTTTTCGAATCCTTTAAAAAAAGCCTTCTCAACTGCATCGATGAGTTTTTTGGCTTCTAGGCTGACTTCTCCAACAGGATAGGTGACTGCCGCATCTCCGTAATAACCGTCGTAAATGACACCAAAATCTAAACTGATTATATCTCCTTCCTGTAACTTGCGAGAGGATGGGATCCCATGAATGATTTCTTCATTGATGGACGTGCAAAGAGAGGAAGGGTAACCCCGATAACCTTTAAAAGCTGGGATAGCGCCCATTTCAATGGCTCTTTTTTCAGCAAAAGCATCTAAATCTTTCGTCATAATACCGAGTTCTATCATGCCCCGCAGGTCTGCCAATACCTGAGCCACGATACGGCTGCTTTTTTGAATGGCAGCGACCTCTTTCTCACTCTTGAACACGATCATCGGAAAGCCTCTGAATGGTTGAATTTTGGCAGCTCAACCTTTAAAACTGTCTGGATGCTCCGGAAAACCGATTCAATATCCTTTTCTCCTTCGATTTTATGATAGTTTTCCTTTTTTTGATAATACTCGACCATCGGTTGGGTCTCTTCGTTATACACCCTCAACCTTTCCTTTATAACTTCAGGCCTATCGTCCTTCCTCTGCACTAGCCCTGCACTGCATGCATCACATGTATCGGACCGATTCGGAGCCTTCACAAGAAGATTGTAAATGGTCTCACACTGGGAGCAGATCCTCCGGGAGGACAGCCTTTCTATCAATCTTTCTTCGCTCAATCGGATATCCAATACAACCTCAGAACGCTGACTTTTCATTTCCTCCAACATGTGAGCTTGTTTAATATTTCGTGGGAATCCATCCAACACATATCCCCTCTGGCAATCCTTTTTGGCGAGTCTCTCCGTAACCATCTCCATCACAAGCTCATCACTTACAAGATCACCTCTGTTCATGACCGCTTCAGTTTGTTTGCCCAAACGGGTTTTTTTTTGAACCGCCTCACGCAAAAGGTCACCCGTCGAAATCTTAGGAAAGCCATATTTTTGCTCGATCAAATCCCCTTGGGTTCCTTTACCACTACCAGGGGGGCCAAGCAAGATTATTCTCATCCTCTCCTTCCTTTTAAACGCCCACGCCGCATAAATCCATCATAATGGCGCATAACGAGTTGAGCTTCGATCTGTTGCATAGTATCCATGGCCACACCAACAACGATGAGGATGGAAGTTCCACCAAAATAAAAATTTACGTTCAATCCTTGGGTGAACCACGTAGGCAAATTGGTATCCAAAAAATCTCCAATGAAAGGGAGAGCGCTTACCTTGAATCCTGTGATCATAAATTCCGGCAAGACAGCTACAGCTGCGAGATAGATCGCTCCTACCAAAGTGATGCGAGAGAGCACACTATCTATGAAGTCGGATGTGTTTTTCCCTGGTCTTATCCCGGGGATGAATCCACCGTATTTTCTCAAGTTATCCGCCACATCCGATGGGTTGAAAATAATCGACACATAAAAATAGGTGAAAAAAATGATGGCGGCGATGTATAGCAGGTTGTAAAGGGGCATGCCCATCCCGAACTGCATGGCTATGTTTTGGATAAACGGCACCTTGACCATTTGGGCGATCGTAGAAGGGATGGTGACAATGGAAGCAGCAAATATGATCGGGATAACTCCCCCCGTATTCACTCTCAAGGGCAGATGAGTGCTCTGCCCACCATAGATTTTCCTGCCGACCACTCTCTTGGCATAGGAGACAGGAATTCTCCTCTGCCCTCGCTCCACAAACACAATGGCAACGATGACCCCCAACATCAGAGCTAAAAGAAACAGGGCTCTTAACGGAGACATATCTCCTGTTTGGATCCCTCCCACCACACTTTGTATGCCGCTCGGGAGACTGACGACAATCCCCGCAAAGATGATAAGGGAAATGCCGTTTCCGATCCCCCTTTCGGAAATCTGTTCTCCCAACCACATGATGAAGACAGTTCCGGTGGTCATCGTGAGAATCGTCAAAAACCTGAATCCCCAACCTGGATTCGGAACGATCGGAAGATTGCTCACCGGGCTTCTTAAGCTTTCCAAGAAAATACTGATACCAAAGGACTGAATCAGGCAGATCAAAATGGTGCCATAACGTGTGTACTGCGTAATCTTCTTTCGCCCCAATTCTCCCTCTTTTGATAACCTCTCCAGGTAAGGCCAAACCACTTGAAGAAGCTGAAGGATAATGGAAGCGCTTATGTAAGGCATGATGCCCAGAGCAAAAATAGTCATCCTGGACATGCTTCTACCAGTGAATAGGTCTACGAAGCCCAGGATTGTGCCTCTCTGCATCTGCCAAAACTCTTCAAGAGCAGGTGCACTTATACCCGGGCTCGGGATTTGGGCTCCGATGCGATAGACCGCCAATAGGATCAAAGTGAAGAAAACCCGTTTTCTTAGATCGGGAATGCTGAATATGTTCCTAATGCTGTCTAACATCACTTACTTCCAATTAGAATGGCTTTTCCACCCGCCTTTTGAATCTTTTCTTGAGCGGATTGAGTAAACTTATGGGCATGTATCTCTTTTGCAGACTTGAGTTCTCCCCTTCCCAAAATCTTTACGACTTGCGATTCCTTCTTGAGGAGCCCTGCATCGACAAGATCCTTGGGTTTAATTTTTTCTTTACCGATACGCTCGAGGCGATCCAAATTGATCTCACGGTATTCTTTTTTGAAAATATTCGTGAATCCTCTTTTGGGGACTCTCCTATTGAGAGGCATCTGCCCCCCTTCAAAACCACGCTTTCGAGAGTACCCAGAGATGGATTTTTGGCCTTTTGTTCCCCGTCCAGCCGTTTTCCCACTGCCTGAACCCGGTCCCCGGCCAACACGTTTCCTGTCCTTGCGAGACTTTTTTGCAGGATGAAGATTACTCAAATTCATTTTTTCTCCAAAACTTCCACAGTCACCAAGTGGGATATCTTGTTGATCATTCCCCTTATCTCAGGACAATCCTTGCGGATCACCACAGAGTCTATTCTCCTCAGTCCAAGCCCCTTCACAACCTCTCTTTGTTTTCTTGGACGGCCGATCACGCTGCGAACGAGCTGAATTTTTAGCTCCGTCAGATCCTTCACCTGTTTGGGGGCTTTTTCTTTTACTGCCATATCGTTTCCTTTTCTTTTCCTCTTATCTTCGAGATGCCATCGGGACTTTTTAATCTTATCAGAGCGTTCATCGTGGCGTTAGCGACACTAATGGGATTGTTGCTGCGAATAGACTTGGTCAATATATCCTTGATGCCTGCCAACTGCATGATAACCCGCACGGCTCCGCCAGCGATGACTCCCGTTCCCTTAGAAGCCGGGCGAAGAACGACCTCTCCTCCACCGTGTATTCCCTTTATGAAGTGAGGGATCGTCGTATCTATAATCGGGACCTCGATCAGTTTCTTTTTGGCATCCTGTACAGCCTTGGAAATAGCTACCGGGACCTCACGCGCTTTGCCTTTGCCTATTCCAACCATCCCCTTTTCATTTCCCACCGCCACCAAAGCAGAAAAGCTAAGGTTTTTCCCCCCTTTGACAACCTTGGTTACTCTACGGATAGAAATCACCTGATCCTTGAATTCGACTTCTTCCTCTTCTCGAGGTCTTCTGCCGAATCTTGCAGGGCTGGTGTGTCTGAAGGGTCTAGCTTTTTTTTCTGTCTCTTGAGTTTTTTTATCTGGAGTTACCTGAACTGGTTCCTGCTTGGTTTCTTCCTTTTTTTCTTCCTCTGGCACTCTTTCTCCTCCTTATGCAATACCTAAAAAATGAGGCCTTCTTTCCTTATTGCTTCAGCCAAGGCTTTAACACGGCCGTGATAGGGATAAACACCTCTATCGAAAACGACTTGTTTGATCTTATTCTTTTTCAACCTTTTGGCGATCATCTCACCCACTTCCTTCGAAGCTTCCATATTTTTAGTTTTTTTCTTTTTCTCTCGGTATTCTTTCTCCATGCTCGAAGCTGCAGCCAAAACCCTTCCTGTATCATCGTCGATGGCTTGTGAGTATAAATAACGATTGGATTTTAAAACAAAAACTCTGGGCCGCTCTGCCGTCCCTCTGATCTTCTTCCGTATACGTTTGCGTATTCTTATCCTCGCCTCTGTCTTCAATAACGTCTTTTTGTTATACAACTGCAACTCCTGCCTTGCGTTCTTTTTTGATCAAATGTTCCCCGACATAACGGATCCCTTTAAGTTTGTAAGGATCCGGTTTCCGAAAGCTCCGGATCTTGTGGGCTTCCTGTCCTACCCTCTGTTTGTCGATCCCTTTAATCCTTATCAAAGTAGGTTTTTCCAGAACGATCTCGATATCTTCTGGTATTTCATAGATGACTGGCTTGGAGTAGCCCAGGCTTAGCTCAAGCCTATTTTTGTCCAGTTTGGCTCTGTACCCGACTCCGACTATTTCCAATGCTTTTGTAAATCCTACGGATACACCCACCACGGCATTATCGGCCAAGGTCCGGCATAAGCCGTGTAAGGATCTGTGTTGGGGGGAATCGGTTGCCCGGGTGAAATTCATCTGATTGTCTTCCATCTCGATATGGATCCCAGAGAACAAGGGAGAAGTCAGCTTACCTTTTGGCCCTTCCACCTCGATACAATCAGAAAGGATGTTGACCTTTGTTCCTTCCGGTATCGGCACTGGCTGTTTTCCTACTCTTGACATCTTACTTCCCCTCTCATTTTAAGTTACCAGATATAACACAAAACCTCGCCGCCTACGCCTTTTTCTTCACACTTTTTTCCTGAGACAATCCCTTGGGATGTAGAAACAACAGCAACTCCAAGGCCATCCAAAACCTTGGGTATGGAATCTTTTTTGCAATAGATGCGACATCCAGGCTTACTGATCTTCTGAAGTCCCGTGATAACGCTGCGGTTGTTTTCTGAATATTTTAAGGTTAAGATCAGGCTTCCCTGTTTGTTATCGTCGATAACCTTAAAATTTTTTACGTACCCTTCTTCTTTTAAAATTTTTGCGACTTCCACTTTTAAACGAGAAGAGGGCATGGTCACTTCTTTCTTATTGACAAGCACGGCATTACGTATCCTTGTCAGCATGTCCGCTATTGGATCTGTTAAACTCATATCTTCTCCCTCAAATTACCATGATGCCTTTATTATTCCGGGGATTTCTCCCTTTAAAGCAAGCTCTCGAAAACACAAACGGCACATATCGAATTTTCTATAATATCCTTTGGAACGTCCGCATATCCGACATCTGTACTTCTTCCTGGTTGGGAATTTTGGTTCTTTTAGATATTTTGCTACCATCGCTTTTCTTGCCATTTCTTTTTCCTTATATTCCTTCGCTAAAAGGCATACCGAGTTTTTTTAACAAGGCACGTGCCTGCTCATCGCTTTTTGCATAGGACACGATCGTTATGTTCATTCCCCTTGGTCTTTCCACTTTTGTGTAGTCTATCTCAGGAAAAACGAGTTGATCCTTCATACCCAAAGTGTAATTGCCTCTCCCATCAAATGCCCGAGAGGAAACACCCCGGAAATCCCGGACACGGGGAAGAACGATGTTGACCAAACGATCCATGAACTCATACATTCTTTTTCCTCGCAGAGTCACATAACAGGCAATGGCTTGCCCTTTCCGGAGCTTAAAGGTTGAGATAGACTTTTTAGCTCTTCCAGTGGCCGGCGATTGCCCCGTTATCAAACTCAATTCTTTTTTTGCGGTGTCCAATAACTTGATATTCTGGAGAGCATCACCGACTCCCACGTTGACAACAATCTTCTCAAGCCTCGGAACTGCCATCTTGTTTTTTATGGACAACTCCTCTTGCAGCTCAGGAATTATTTCTTTTTGGTACTTTTCCTGAAGACGACTCATTCCTTATACCTCACCTTTCCTATTCAATAGTCGATTCACAAATATTACACATGCGGATTTTGCTTCCATCTTCCAATCTTTTTTTTCTCATCCTGATCCCACGGCCGCATTCTGTACAGTAGAGCATCAAATTGGAAGCATGGATCGGCGCTTCCTTTTCCATCACGCCTCCCTGAACGTTTTTACTCTGATCTCGACGGATAAATTCTTTGATAAAGTTGACCTTTTCCACGATAACCTTATTTTTCTCTGGAAATACTTTCAGGATCTTTCCGGTTTTTCCCTTGTCTTTTCCGCTGATAACCACGACCATATCATTTTTTTTGAACATCACCTTATACATCAGAGAACCTCCGGAGCGAGGGAAACGATTTTCATGAACTTTCTCTCCCGCAATTCCCTCCCAACAGGCCCAAATACACGCGTGCCGAGGGGTTCGCCCTGTGGGCTTATGATAACAGCCGCATTATCATCAAAACGAATGTAGGATCCATCTCTTCTCCTGACTTCTTTCTTCGTTCGCACGATAACAGCACGAACAACCTTTCCTTTAGGTATTTTGCTTTCAGGCTCAGCTTCCTTCACCGAGGCTGAAATGACATCACCGATGGAGGCAGTTTTACCCACTCCTCCGCCAAGAGGAGTTATGCACAGAATTTTCCGGGCGCCAGAATTATCGGCCACCTTGAGCATCGTTTCTGATTGAATCATTCTTTATTGACCTCGAATTCTTTTTCGGCATCGGCAGAGGATAATCCCAAAATTTCTTGTACCCTCCACCTTTTCCTCTTACTTATGGGTCTGGTTTCCACGATCTTAACCAGATCACCGACCTTGCATTTTTCATACTCATCATGGGCAAGAAATTTTTTCCTCCGTTTTACGATTTTCTTGTAAAAAGGATGTCTCACCTGACGTTCTATGAGAACGGTCACAGTTTTTTTCATGTTGTTTCCAATGACCACACCGACTTTGGTTGTACGACTTGTTTGATTGTTCATTCTTCTTCTTTCCCTTCCTTCCTTTCCTTCAATATGGTCAAAATTCTTGCTCTGTCCCTCTTGATGCTTTTCAATTTAATCGCATTTTCCAACTGACCCAAAGCATGCTGGAACTTCAACTTGAAGTGTTGATCCTTCAATTCTTGATCCTTTTGCGACAGTTCATCATCAGATAGTTCTCTCAATTCTGTAGGTTTCATCTCCACTCCATGCCGTCTCGCGAAATGAATCGCACTCTAATCGGAAGTTTATGGGAAGCCAATCGCATAGCTTCTCTTGCTACGTCTTCGGTGATACCCTCCACTTCATATAAAATGCGCCCGGGTTTGATCACATCTACCCAGAACTCAGGATCGCCTTTACCCTTTCCCATCCTGACCTCTGTGGGTTTTTTCGTCACGGGTTTCCAAGGAAAAACTCTAATCCACAGCTTTCCCTTCCTTTTGGCATGACGTGTGATGGCAATCCGGCCCGCTTCGATCTGCCGAGCCGTGATCCAACATGGCTCCATAGCCTGCAATCCAAATTCACCGAATGTCAAATGGGACCCGCGACGTGCCTTGCCTCTCATTCGGCCTCGTTGTTGTTTCCGGTATTTAACCTTTTTTGGCATAAGCATGGTTAAATCTCCTCAACTTCTCCTGTTTGAGATGTCATCTTTTCTTTTTCCACATCTCCCGTATATACCCAGACTTTGATTCCGATCTGGCCGTATGTCGTGAACGCCTCGGTGAAACCGTAATCTATGTTTGCTCTCAAGGTTTGCAAGGGCAGCTGTCCCCTTAGATACCACTCTGATCGGGCTATTTCCACACCTCCTAAACGGCCCGAACACATGACTTTTATTCCCTTGGCCCCCATTTTCATGGCCATCTCCACAGCCCTCCTCATGGCTCTTCGGTAGGCTATCCTTTTTTCCAGCTGTATGGCGATTCCTTCGGCTACTAGGAGGGCATCCTGCTCGGGCTTGTCCACTTCCCGGATATCGATGTAAACTTCTTTTTGAGCGATTTCCTGAAGATGAGTTTTGAGACTTTCGATTTCCTTTCCGCCACGACCGATCACGATTCCGGGACGTGCCGTGTGCACAATCACTCTGATCTTAGGACCTACCCGTTCGACATCGACTTCCGAGATCCCGGCATGATAATATCTCTTCTTTATGATTTTTTTCATCCTCAGATCTTCATGAATCAGCCGGCGATACTCGGTTCCTTTGGCAAACCAGCGGGAACTCCATTGCTTGTTAAAACCCAATCGAAATCCGTGAGGGTGTGTTTTCTGGCCCACTTTAATTTCCTCTCTTTTTTTCTAAATATACATGGACATGACTTGTCCGTTTCAGTATTCTCGCTGCCCTTCCCATCGGAGCTGCCCTCCATCTTTTCCAAAGAGGCCCTGGATTGACAAAGATCTCGGATATAAACAGATCGTCCACGTCAATATTAGGAGTCTTTAGCTGGGCATTGGCAATGGCTGAGCG
>Ga0114922_10005623_pt1 | contig 11551 bp, 8 predicted proteins | sample AartaG_FD_100975 | JGI IMG/M metagenome (GOLD analysis project Ga0114922, IMG submission 100975) | Deep subsurface microbial communities from Aarhus Bay to uncover new lineages of life (NeLLi) - Aarhus_00045 metaG | ecosystem: Environmental > Aquatic > Marine > Oceanic > Sediment | place: Aarhus...
ACCGCTGCGGTCGGCTGCGACTTCGGCGAGACTTCGGCGAACTCAGACGAACTGCTCAGTCGAGCCGTCCCGTCAGCCTGTGGCCTTAAGGCTACCTGCTCCTCGATAGTGAAATCCAGGCCGGAGCAGTTGACGTCGGGAGGGAGCACCTCGATCCCCATACGACGGCACTCGGCGATAAGGAGGCCGACCTTTTCGGTGTTGTGCCGCTCGACGGTCAGCAGCGCGGCCATGAATTCGACCGGATACTTGGCCTTGAGATAGGCGGTCTGGCAGGTGAGAGCGGCGTAGTCGGCCCCATGCGCTTTGTTGAAGCCATAGCGGGCAAAGTACTCAATGTCGTCGAAAATGGCCTCGGCCGTCTCGCGAGGCAGGCCTCCGTGCTCCACTGCTCCCTGGATGAAAGAGACGCGATGCTTGAGCAGTTCGGCTTTCTTCTTCTTGCCTACCGCGCTCCTGACTCTGTCGGCCTCGTCCGGCGCGTAGCCAGCGATATCCGCCAGGAGACGGATGATCTGCTCCTGGTAGACAATGATGCCGTAGGTTTCCTGCAAGATCGGCTCAAGTTTTGGGTGGCGATACTCGATCTGCTTGCGGCCGTGCAGGCGGTCAATGTAGTCATCAATGTACTCCAACGGGCCGGGACGGTAGAGACTGATAGTGGCAATGACGTGGTCGAACTGTTGGGGCTGCATCTTCATCAGCACCCGCCGCATGCCCTGCCCTTCTACCTGGAAGATACCCATCACATCCCCGCGCGCGAGCAGGTCGTAGATGATCGGATCGTCAGTGGGAATATTGTCCAGGTTCAGATCCACGCCGTATCGCTGGCGGATCAGTTCGCAGGCGCGGCGCATGATGGTGAGGGTGGAGAGACCCAGCAGGTCAATCTTGAGCAGCCCCAGTTCCTCCAGTTCCTCCATTGTGTACTGGGTGACGACGCCGATTTCATCCCCTCCGCCGCCGCGCGTGGGGCGGTTCAGCGGGGTGTATTCCACCAAAGGCACGTCAGAGACGATGACGCCGGCGGCGTGGGTGCTGGCGTGGCGTATGTTGCCCTCCACGCCTCGCGCCGTGTCAATTAGCCGCCGGATGTGCTCCTGCGTCTCGCATTCTTGCCGCAGTTCGGAGACTTCCTCCAGTGCTCTGTCCAGTTTGACTTTGGGGCCGCCGGGCACCAGGCGAGCGATGCGATCCACCTCCGGCAGAGGATAGTCGAGCGCCCGCCCCACATCGCGGATGGACGCCTTGGCCCCCATCGTCCCGAACGTGATGATCTGCGCTACCTGTTCGTGCCCGTACTTCTCGACAGTGTAGCGGATCAGATCGGCTCGCTGATCGTCGGGATAATCCAGGTCAATGTCGGGCATCGTCACGCGGCCCAGGTTGAGGAAGCGCTCGAAGATCAGACCGTGTTGCAGCGGCTCCAGGTTGGTGATGCCCAGACTGTAGGCGACGATAGAACTGGTCCCCGACCCCCGCACATTCCACCAGATATTCTGTTCCCGGGCGAAGCGGCACAGATCCCAGACGATGAGGAAGTAGGTGTCAAAACCCATGCGATGGATGATGTCCAGTTCGTAGTCGAGGCGCTGGCGAATTTGAGGAATGATGACGCCGACCGCAGCGGTCGACGCGTATCGCCGCTGCAATCCTTCCTCACAGAGATGGCACAGATAAGACTGCGCATCGCGTCCAGCGGGAACCTCAAAAGGGGGCAGGTGATAGTGGCCGAACTCCAGTTCCAGTTCGCACATCTCTGCGATGTGCAGCGTATTCGTCAGCGCCTGGCCCACCTCGGGGAAGAGCACCGCCATCTCCTCGGCGCTTTTGAGGTAGAAACTATCGCCGTCCATACGCATGCGGTGCGGCTCGTTGACGGTCTTGCCGGTCTGGATGCACAGCAGCACGTCGTGGGCATCAGCCTGTTCGCGAAGGGCGTAGTGGACATCGTTGGTGGCGACCAGCGGCAGGTCGAACTCGTGAGCAAAGGTAATCAGTTGGCGATTGACCTGTGCCAGTTCAGGGATGCCATGCTCCTGGAGTTCCAGGTAGTACCGACCTGGAAAGACATCGCGGTACCAGGCAACAGCGCGACGCGCTTCATCAAGTTGACCAGCCTGGATCAGGCGGGAAACCTCGGAGGTGCCACAACCAGATAGGACGATAAGCCCATCGGCGTGCTCGATCAGGCCCTCTTTGTCAATGCGCGGCTTGTAGTAGAAGCCCTCCAGTTGGGCCATAGTCGCCAGACGCATCAAATTGTGGTAGCCGGTGTCGTTCTGGGCCAGAAGCACCAGGTGGTAGGGCTTGCGGTCGCGCTGTGCATCCCGGTCTCCACGGCCTCGGGGAGCTACATAAGCCTCCATGCCGATGATCGGCTTGATGCCGGCTGTCTTACACGTCTTGTAGAATTGGACCGCGCCGTACATCGCCCCGTGGTCGGTGAGGGCCAGGGCCGGCATACCTAGTTGGACAGCGCGTTCAACCAGTTCCCGGCAACTGCTGAGACCGTCGAGGAGCGAATACTCGCTGTGCACGTGGAGATGGACGAACTCGGCCATTGGCCCGCATTATACCACAAATCCCTGGTAAGTGGGAGGTTTGGATGTTCGCACCCAGTAATCTTCTCACCTGCGGAAGTGAAAGTTCTCTGAGGAGAAATCGAGTTCTCCGCCATCTCCCTTTCAGCTAGAACGGGAGATCAAGCTGCGGCTTGCACATCTGGCACTTCTATTATCCTGCGAACCGACAGCTTTGGGGTGCCATGATATGTTGGGCAGAAGTTGTCTGAAGTTACCAGCCAGGTTCGGTTGAATCTGCGCCTGAATCCGACGTGCCCAGAAAGACGAAGGGAGAGAGCGGAGAACCCAGCCCAGTGGAGGGCAGCGTGACGACGATGCTGGGCCCTGTGCCGTTCTCTTGTACCAGGACGAGGTCGTTCCTTCCCATTAGCCTCCGAAGGAGGGTTGAGCTTTCAGCTGGGCGGTTCAGCGCCCGGCGAGACGGGCAGGGTGACTCCCTAACTGCATAGGTGGCAACTTTTTGAGAGAATACAGACTTGACAAGTCTGGCAAGTTGGTTTATAATTGCCTTCAATTAGCAGCATTATCGGGTTTTCAACAATGAAGAATTGCTACACTTTGGTTATTATCCTGTTCAACTTGCCCCTTATCCTGGTTATTGGGGAGGGGCCTTAGCCCGTTGGGCAGGTGATTACCACCGCTTACTTAGCGCACACCAGAGCCGCCCAACGGGGCGGCTCTGATTTTTTGTCTCTCTTCTCGTTATACACCATCGGACAGACCGACAAGGACAGCAGTAAAGTGGACGTTCGCCAGTATTGCGACAAAGCATTTGTCTCCTCCATTTGGAGAATCGCCGAGGCCAGCCACCGTGCATTGGGCTTGCTTATTATCGTTATTATTGTGCTCCTGCTTAGCAGGGGCAATGGACGGCTGGGATGGCGCTGGTGAGTGCAGAACGATTGTAAGCGCTAAAAGGCAAACATAAGCCGCCCAACCGGGCGGCTTTTTTTTCTAGTTATTTGAAAACGGCAGGAAGGAGGAAAGATGAGACGGACAGGCGCACAAATTGTCTGGGAGATGTTGAAGCGAGAGGACGTGGAGGTGGTCTTTGGCATCCCCGGTGGGGCGATTATGCACACCTATCATCCCCGCCAGGAGTATGGTATCCGTCACGTCCTCGTTCGCCACGAGCAGTGTGCGGCTCACGCCGCCGATGGGTATGCTCGCGCTTCGGGGCAGGCGGGGGTGGCGATGGCTACCTCTGGGCCGGGGGGGACCAACCTGGTCACCGGCATCGCCACGGCGATGATGGATTCCTCGCCTATCGTCTGTATCACGGGCCAGGTGCCTACCTCGGTGATCGGGTCCGACGCTTTTCAGGAGGCGGACATCACGGGGATCACGCTGCCCATCACCAAGCACAACTACCTGGTGACCGATGTGGACGATCTGGCCTACGTCATTCACGAGGCTTTCTACATCGCTCGCAGCGGCCGGCCTGGCCCGGTGCTGATTGATCTGCCCAAGGACGTCCAGCAGGCGGAGACCGATTTTGTGCCGCCCGAAGACGACGTCCAACTGCCAGGCTACAGGCCCGTCGGGCCGGTCGATCTAGAGGTCGTGCGCCGGGCTGCTGCACTGATCAACGGTACGCAGCGTCCCGTCGTCCTCGCCGGCCACGGCGTCCTGATGTCAGGTGCGATGGAGACACTGCGAACTTTTGCCGAGAAAACGGAGACCCCCGTCGCCCTGACCCTGCTGGGCAAGGGCGGATTCCCTCAATCCCACCCCCTGGCCCTGGGGATGATGGGGATGCACGGTGAAGCCTTCGTGAACCAGGCCATCCAGGAGGCCGACCTGCTCCTGGCTTTCGGTATGCGCTTCGACGACCGCGTGACGGGGAAGCTGGAGCATTATGCTCCTAGAGCACGCAAGATCCACGTGGACCTGGACGTGGCTGAATTGAACAAGATCGTGCCAGTGGACGTGGCAATTCCGGGAGACCTGCGTCAGGTGCTGGAACAGCTCTTACCTCTGGTGGAGCCAGCCTCCCACCAGGAGTGGCTGGAGCAGATTGATTGCTGGCGGGACGAAAGCTTGATTCGGGATATCGTGAACCGGCCTAATAACGGTCGCCTCGTGGCCCCCCAGGTCATCCGCACTATCTGGGAGGAGACCCAGGGAGAAGCTATCGTGGTCACCGACGTCGGCCAACACCAGATGTGGGCAGCTCAGTACTACCACCTCGACCAGCCTTACCCCCTCATCACCTCCGGCGGGCTGGGAACGATGGGCTTTGGGTTGCCGGCGGCCATCGGTGCTCAGATCGCTCAACCCGACAAAGAGATCTGGGTCATCGTGGGGGACGGCGGTTTCCAGATGACACTTCATGACCTCGCCACAGTGGTCCAGGAGCGATTGCCCCTGCGAATTGCCCTCTCCAATAACAGCTACTTGGGGATGGTGCGCCAGTGGCAGGAGATGTTCTACGACCGGCGGTACGAGTCCACCTACCTGCTCAACCCTGATTTCATCCGGCTGGTGGAGGCTTATGGTATCCGCAGTTGGCGGGTCACCAAACCGGAGGAGACTCGCCAGGCCATCGCCGAGGCCCGCAGCCATCCCGGCCCGGCCTTCATCGAGTTTCAGATCGTCCAGGAGGGCAAAGATGCTAACGTCTACCCAATGGTCCCGGCCGGCGCATCTCTGCACGAGATGATCCGTCGCCCTATCCCGGTCTTTGAGACACAGTAGAAGCAAGTAAGGAGAAATGAAGATGAACCGTACATTGATCGCATTGGTCGAGGATAAGCCCGGCGTGCTGAATCGGGTGGCTAGTCTCTTTCGGCGGCGGGCCTTTAACATTGAGAGTCTGACCGTCGGCCACACAGAGCAACTCGGTGTCTCCCGCATGACCATCGTCGTGGACAGCGACCGCACCGACGCACGAAAGGTCGCCCAGCACCTCCGCAAACTGGTCAACGTCATCCAGGTCGAGGACGTGACCGGGCGACCGGCCGTGATGCGCGACCTGGCCCTCATCAGGGTGCGGACGAATGGCGGAACCCGGTCGGAGGTGATGCAGATTGTGGACACCTTCCGCGCGCGCGTGGTGGACGTGGGCCTGGAGACGCTGATGATCGAGGCAACCGGCACCGAGGAGAAGGTGGAGGGCCTGGTCGAGGTGCTCCGGCCCTTTGGGGTCCTGGAGATGGTGCGCACCGGGCGGGTGGCAATGGTGCGTGGTGGCAATGGATTCAATGAACAATGAGGCAATGAACAAAGGAGGATGAGTTATGGCGAAAATAGATTTTGGCGGAACGATGGAAGAGGTCGTCATGAGAGACGAGTTTCCGCTGGAGAAGGCGCGTAAAGTGCTGAGCGACGAAATTGTCGCTGTCCTGGGTTACGGGGTGCAAGGGCCGGCTCAGGCTCTCAATATGAAGGACAACGGCATCAACGTCATCGTGGGACAGTGGCCCGGTGACACCTCTTACTGGGAAAAGGCTCTGAAGGACGGATGGGAGCCTGGTAAGACGCTCTTCTCTCTCGAAGAAGCCGCGGAGAGAGGCACCATTGTTCAGTACTTGATCTCTGATGCCGGCCAGATGATGATGTGGCCCAAGATAAAACCCTGCCTGAAGGAGAGAGATGCACTGTACTTTTCGCACGGCTTTTCGATTGTGTACAGCGATCAGACAAAGGTCGTGCCCCCGGAGTACGTGGACGTGATTATGGTCGCGCCCAAGGGGTCGGGGACCAGCGTGCGGGTCAATTTCCTCGCCGGCAGCGGCATCAACTCCAGTTACGCCGTGGAGCAGGACTATACAGGCCGCGCGATGGAGCGGACTATTGCCGTCGGCATCGCGATTGGTTCGGGCTATCTCTTCCCCACCACTTTCCAGAAAGAGGTGCGCAGCGATCTCACCGGGGAAAGAGGTGTTCTGATGGGCGCACTCGCTGGCATCATGGAGGCACAATATGCCACACTCCGAAAGAACGGGCATAGCCCCAGCGAAGCGTTCAATGAGACCGTCGAGGAACTGACCCAGAGCCTGATCCGGCTGGTTGACCAGAACGGTATGGATTGGATGTACGCAAACTGTAGTACAACAGCGCAGCGCGGCGCGCTCGACTGGCGACACAGGTTCCGCGAGGCGGTCGAGCCGGTCTTTGAGGGACTGTATCAAAGCGTCGTCGCCGGTGAAGAGACACGGATCGTCCTCGAAGCCAACAGCGCGCCTGATTACAAGGAGAACTTGGAAGCCGAACTATGCGAGATGCGGGAATCGGAGATGTGGCGAGCCGGTGCCGCAGTCCGCGCTCTTCGGCCAGAGAGTTGGGGTAGAGAATAGATAGGAGGTGACCTGTCATGGACGAAAGTGACATTAATGTTCGAGACACTGTCATGATCTTTGATACGACGCTTCGGGACGGAGAGCAGTCACCTGGGGCGGCGCTTAACGTGGACGAGAAAGTAGAGATCGCCCGCGTACTGGAGGCGATGGGAGTGGACATCATCGAGGCCGGGTTTCCTATCTCCTCGCCGGGAGACTTCCGAGCCGTGCAGCGCATCTCGCGGGAGATTCGGGGCTGCACGATCTGCGGCCTGACGCGCGCCAACCCAAAAGACATTGAGGTCGCAGCCGAGGCGTTGCAGGACGCCGCTTGTCCCCGTATCCACACCGGGCTTGGCGTCTCCAACGTTCACATCCGGCACAAGTTGCGCACCACCCGCGAAGGGGCGCTGGAGATGGGCCTTGAGGCGGTCAAGCACGCCAAAAAGTTTGTGGAGGACGTGCAATACTATGCCGAGGACGCCGGTCGCGCCGATCCAGAGTATCTTTACCGCGTGCTGGAGGCGGTCATCGCCGCTGGGGCCACGGCGGTCAATACCCCCCACACCACTGGCTACACCTCGCCCGACGAGTTCGGCACGCTCATCCGGTCCATCGCCGAGAACGTACCCAACATCCACCGCGCCACTATCTCTGTCCACTGCCACAACGACCTGGGGATGGCCACGGCCAACACGCTGGCCGGCGTCCGTAACGGCGCGCGGCAGGCGGAGGTCACGATCAATGGCATCGGCGAGCGAGCGGGCAACACGTCGTTGGAGGAAGTGGTCATGGCGCTCCACACCCGCCGCGATCTCTTCGGCCTGGAGACCGGCATCAACACTCGGCGCATCTATCCGGTCAGTCGGCTGGTCAGCCAGTTGACCGGCATCCTGGTGCAGCCGAACAAGGCCATCGTGGGGGCCAATGCCTTTGCCCATTCCTCCGGTATCCACCAGGACGGCGTGCTGAAGGAGCGTACCACCTACGAGATCATCAATCCCCGCGACGTCGGCGTGCCCGATTCGGAGATCATCCTCTCAGCGCGGTCAGGCCGCCACGGGTTGCACCACCGGCTGGCCGAACTGGGTTACACGCTGGATGAAGGGGAGTTCGAAAAGGTGTATCAACGCTTCCTGGAGGTGGCCGACAAGAAGAAGACGGTGGATACCCGTGACCTGGAGGCAATCGTCGCCGACGAGGTGCAGACATTCTTCGAGGAGACCTACCACCTGGAACACGTCCAGGTCAGTTGTGGCAATCGCAGCATCCCCACGGCCACTGTGCGCATTCAGGGGCCGAATGGTGAGGTCTTCTGCGACGCCAGCCACGGCACTGGGCCGGTGGACGCCGTCTACCGGGCCATCAACCGCGTCATCGGCGAGCCGAACGAGCTGATCGAGTTCTCCGTCCAGGCCGTGACCGAGGGAATTGACGCCGTGGGTCGGGTGACCATCCGCATCCAGGCCGACGAGCCGGTGAACGGCATTGAGCGGCGGGTGTTCAGTGGTCACGGGGCCGACACCGACATCGTGGTGGCCAGCGCCAAGGCGTACATGTTTGCTCTCAACAGGCTCATAGACGCCCGTCGTGAGGCGGCGGAGTGGGCGAGTGCGAATTACAAGTAGGCAGGTTAAGGGGGGTACAACATGAATCGAAAAGGTTCCTACCGCTTCCACACCCAGGTTATCCATGCCGGCCAGTCACCCCAAGACTGGCTGGGGGCAACGCTGCCGCCTATCTTCCAGACCGTTTCTCACCGGCATCCTATGGCAGAGAGTCTCAGCCAGGCCTTTGCCGGCCAAACGACCGATCACGTCTATATGCGGAATACCAACCCTACTAATCAGGTACTGGAGGAGAAGTTGTCCATCCTGGAAGGGGGGCAGGGAGCGGTGGTCATGTCATCGGGTATGGCAGGCGTTTCAAACACCTGTATGGCGCTTCTTCGCACCGGAGACGAGTTCGTGGCGGGGAATTCGCTGTTTTTGACCACATATCTCCTTTTCACCGATATCTTTGCAAAGTATGGCATCACTGCGCGTCTGGCCGAGCCCACCGACGACAGAGCGATAGAAAAGGCCATCAATTCCAGGACTCGCTTCGTCTACCTAGAAACTATCGGCAATCCCAAAATGGATGTTCCAGACCTGGCCCAGGTTGCGAAGATCGCACACCGGCATGGGGTCCCTCTGGTGGTGGATAACACCCTGGCGACACCCTACCTGTGCCGCCCCCTGGAGCTGGGAGCTGACGTGGTGATTCATTCCACCACCAAGTACTTTAGCGGACATGGTGACGTGGTAGGCGGCGTGGTCATTGACGGGGGGAATTTCTCCTGGCCTGAAGAACGCTTCCCGGATTTCAAACCATTCATCGAACGGAAGGGGGCCCTGGCATTCCTGGACAAGATCTGGCGAGAACACCACACCAGTTTCGGGACTACCCAGGCGCCGATACATTCCTACCTTACTGTGATCGGCCTGGACACTCTGGCTCTTCGCATGGAGCGGCACGTGGATAACGCACTGAAAGTAGCTCGCTATCTCAAAGAGAGGCCCGAAGTAACGTGGGTGAACTATCCGGGACTTGAGGAGCATCCCTATCACGACGTCGCTCTGAAGCAGTTCGAGGGCCGGGGGTTTGGCGGGATGCTGACCTTTGGCCTCAAGGATCAGGATGCCTGTTTTCGGTTCATTGATAACGTCCGATTGATCTATCACCTCGCCAACCTGGGTGACTGTAAGACCCTGGTGATTCATCCCTATTCCACCCAGTATGTTTCCTTTGAAGAGGCCGACCGGCAGAAGCTTTCCATCACTCCTGACATAATCAGGCTCTCGGTGGGTATCGAGGCGGTGGAGGACATCTGTGAAGATCTGGGGCGTGCGTTGGATAGTCTATCGAGATGAGTGAATACATCGAGCATGACAAGAACGGGATTTCGGTGGGCCTGGTGGAGAAAAAGTTCTTCACTTTTGCCGAGCCACCTGACGAGTTGATCCTGGAAGGTGGGGCCAGGCTTGGGCCGGTCACGATCGCATACGAGACTTATGGAACATTGAACGCCGATAAGAGTAACGTCGTCCTGATTCTGCACGCCCTTTCCGGGGATTCCCACGTGGCGGGCTATTACAGCAAAGATGACCGCAAGCCGGGATGGTGGGATATCATGGTCGGCCCAGGGAAGGGGATTGATACGAACAAGTATTTTGTCGTTTGCCCCAATATCCTGGGGAGTTGCCTGGGCTCTACCGGGCCTTCTTCTATCAACCCGGAGACGAATAAGCCGTACGCACTTGATTTTCCTATGGTGACAATTGGGGACATGGTCACGGCCCAAAAGGCGCTGATGGACTACCTGGGTATAAGAAAGCTCCTTTCCATCATCGGCGGTTCCATCGGAGGGATGCAGGTCCTGGAATGGTGCGTCAGGTACCCGGAGATGGTTGTCTCGGCCATACCGCTGGCGACCACCACAAAACACTCCGCCCTGGCCATTGCCTTTAATGAGGTAGCCAGGCAGGCAATCATGGCCGATCCCAACTGGAACAACGGAGACTACTACTTTGGGCGTAAGCCAAATCTTGGACTGGCAGTGGCCCGTATGATCGGCCACATCACATACCTATCCGACGAGTCCATGCGCTTAAAGTTCGGCCGCCATCTACAGGATAAGAGCGACTTCTCCTTTAATTTCGATGCTGATTTCCAGGTGGAAAACTATCTTCGCTACCAGGGCACAAAGTTTGTGGAGCGTTTCGATGCCAACTCGTTTTTGTATATCAGCAAGGGCGCCGACTACTTTGACCTGGAAAGTCAACATGGCTCTGGATCAGCGGTCAAGGCCTTTTCCAAGGCCAGGGCCAAATTCCTGGTCGTCTCTTTCACTTCCGATTGGCTATACCCCACCTATCAGTCCAAGGCCATGATCCAGGCCACGAAGAAGAACGGCCTAGACGTGAGCTTTTGTGAAATCGAGGCTGAGTGGGGCCACGACGCTTTTTTGTTGCCCAATGAACGGCTAACCTTATTGGTGAGAGGTTTTTTGGAGCGTGTCTTTGAAGAAACTCGAACAGAGCAGCATGCGTTTTGACCTCCAGATAATTGCCTCCTGGATCGAACCGGGATCGAAGGTGCTCGATCTCGGCTGCGGTGAAGGAGATCTCTTGCACTTTCTTGAGGAGAATAAACGGGTCGCCGGTACCGGGATCGAGCGTGTTGAGGCCAAAGTAGCCCAGTGTATTGAAAGGGGTATTTCGGTTCTCCAGGGCGACATCAATGAAGAAGTCCTGGACTATGAGGATGATACATTTGATTATGTCATCTTGAGCCAAACCCTCCAGCAGGTCTATGAACCGGCAAAGTTGCTCCAGTCCTTGTTGCGTATCGGGAAAAAGGGAATCGTCAGCTTTCCAAATTTCAGTCATTGGAGCATCCGCGTTCAGCTTCTAATAAGAGGCCACGCCCCCATCACCAAGCAACTTCCTTATGAGTGGTATGACACTCCCAACATTCGGGTCATTACCATCAAAGATTTCAGGAGGTTTTCAAAAAAGGTCGGCTTTAACATCCTTAAGGAGGTGGCAATTAATACCGACCACCATGATAGACAGGGAAACATTGTCAAGTTCCTACCCAACTTGCGGGCTACCTATGGTATTTTTCTGATAGGAAGATAAGGAG
>Ga0114922_10005624_pt1 | contig 11550 bp, 11 predicted proteins | sample AartaG_FD_100975 | JGI IMG/M metagenome (GOLD analysis project Ga0114922, IMG submission 100975) | Deep subsurface microbial communities from Aarhus Bay to uncover new lineages of life (NeLLi) - Aarhus_00045 metaG | ecosystem: Environmental > Aquatic > Marine > Oceanic > Sediment | place...
AGACTCCCGCGATCCGGTAGGGAGTTGCCGGCGGCCGGTTAAGCGCCGGCGGGAAGACGATCCTCGGGCCCGGGGGCCTGCCGCTTTGCACGTCCAGACGCCGCCTGGTAGGAGTCAGCAGGGCATGCCCGACCGTCCGGCCAGTTCGCAGCCGCTTTACCTGGCAGCACGACCTGGTGGGTTCTTGCTGGCTGGATTATTCGTACTCGGCGCCGCCCTGCGGATCTGGCATCTCGACGCCCGGCCCCTCTGGGTGGATGAGGCCTTCAGCGTACTCTACGGCACCATCGACTGGTCCGAGGTGATCGAACTGCGTCGTGCCGGCACCAACCCTCCCCTGTACCATCTCCTGCTCTCGGGTTGGGTGGCCCTTTTCGGACCCTCTGTCGCCGCGATCCGCTCCCTGTCGGTCCTCTTCGGGCTCGCCTCGCTGCCCCTGCTGTATGCGCTCGCCCGCCGGCTGGCCGGGCGGTACGTGGCCCTCGTCGCCGCCGGGCTCCTCGCCGTGAGCAATCTCTCGGTCGCTTACGCCCGCGAAGCCAGATTCTACGCTCTCACGCAAATGCTGGCCCTGGTCGCCTCGCTGCTGCTGTGCCGGCTGATCGATCGAACCCGCCGCCGCGACGCCGCCTGGTACGCGTTGTCGGCTTCGGCTCTGGTCTGGGTACACACCTACGGCTGGTTCGTCCTGGCGGCGCAGGTGCTCTGGCTTGCAGCGGCCGTGCGCGATATTCCGCCTGACGACCAGCGGCGCCGGCGGTTGGCCCTGCTGGGGATCTGGTCGGTTGGCGCCGTGGTGCTGTCGTTCGTTCCCTGGCTGCCGGTGCTCTACCAGCAGGTCAGCACGGTGCTGCGGGACTACTGGATTCCCGAGCCCGACTGGGTTCGTCTGGCGGTCTGCTTCCGGAGCATACTGGTTCTGGATCGCTGGCTGCTTTGGCCTCTGATCGGGATGCTCGGCGCGGGGCTGCTGGTGAAGCTGCTCGACCGGCTGGGCGCCCTGCCCGGCAGGGCAGCGGGCCCGGCAACCAGGCCTCCTGCCGGGCTTCCGCCGATGAGACCCTGCCACCGGTGGGGACTGACCGCCTGGTTGACTCTCCCGATTCTGATACCGTTTCTCTGGTCGAAGCTCTGCACGCCGATCTTCCAGGTCAAATACGCCATCGTCGCCCAGGCGCCGGCGCTGATCCTGTTCGCAGCCCTGCTGGCCCGCCGTCCGTTGGTCGGCCTGGGGGTGCTGGCCGCCTTGACCGGCATCTGGGCGCCGAATGCCGATCGGGACTTGGTCGTCGAGGACTTTCCAGGGGCCACCCGGGTTCTCCTCGAACAGACCGACGAGAGGGACACCATCTTCGTCTACAAAGATTACGCCTGTTTCGCCCTCGACTACTACCTGCAGGGTCAACGAAAGATCATCCCGGTGTTGCCGGAAGGGCAGATGACCAGCAGTTTCGCACCCTATTACCGCAGCCCAGCGATTACCTACGACCAGATGATGGGCCAACTGGCGGACGCCCCGGCGCGGGATTGTTGGCTCGTTCTGCGCTGGGGCTCCGTTCGGCAACGACGGGAACTGCTGAGCCGCGTCACCCAATACCGCGCGGTCGAGTCGATCTGGCCGCTGCGTGCGGTCGATGTCCTCCGGCTACGCCGCCGGTAGTAACCCGGCGGGCCGCGGGCCATCGTCCAACCGGCAGGCACAGTATTGGCTGGTTGACCCGGTGGTGGTCTCCGGAGTGCGGTAGGTCATTCGAGCGGGCTAATGCCGGCGCCGGAGGACGAAGTCGGTGACGGCCAGCAGCGCGTCTTTGGCCAGGCTCTGGGCGAGCGGTTCGAGGTGTTTACCGGCCAAGGCCACGTATTCTGCGGCGCTGCGATAGGCGTACTCGATGCTGCCGGCCTGCTCCAGCCAACCGCGGATCGTCTTGCGGCTGACCGCATGGCCGTTGCTGAGCACGCTCGCCAATGCCCGGCGGACAGCCGCGCTGGCGTGGTGCAGGGCGTGAATGGTCGGCAGCGTCGGTTCACCCAGGTCCAGATCGCGGCCCAGGGTTTTGCCCATTTGCTGCTCGCTGCCCACGCAATCGAGCACGTCGTCGATAATCTGAAAGGCCATACCCAGGTCGGTGCCGAACCGCTCCCATTGCCCGGTCGCCTGAGGTAAGGCCCCGGCGTATCGGGCTCCCAGAGCGCAGCAGGCCCCGGTCAGGGCGGCCGTTTTGCGGCGGATGATTTCGAGGTACTCGCCTTCGGTCAGCTCGGCATTGGCCCGGTGGCGGACCTGCAGCAGCTCGCCTTCGCAGACCGTGTTGGTGGTCGCTCCGATCAGCCGGGAGGCGTACTGATCGTCGAGGCCGCTGCACAGGTGAAAGGCGTGGCTGATCAAGTAGTCACCCAGCAGGACCGCGGTTTCGTTGCCGTTGGTCGCGTTGATGGTAGCCTGCTTGCGGCGCACCTGGGCCTCATCCAGCACGTCGTCGTGGACCAGCGTGGCCACGTGCACCATTTCCACCACGGCCGCCAGGGTGACGTGCTCGTCGGTCAACGGGCCGCAGGTTTTGCCGGAAAGCAGCAGCAGCGTCGGCCGCAGCATCTTGCCCCGATAACGCTGCACGCATTGGCACAGACCGTTGACAAAGGGAGATTCGCTGTAGAGTTCGTCGTCGAAGCGGCGCTCGACCACAGCCAACTCTTCGGCCACGGGCGCATACAGATCAGCCAGCAACAGTCCAGCAGGGGGCATCGGCAACATGGCCTGATACTCGGCGCCGCGAACAGCCGGCGCAGCGCTGCTCGCTCAACTCCGGGAACTGGACGGATTCTACCGGTGGCCCCGGCCAGGCTCCATCTCTTTTCAAAACTTTTGAAAACACGTGGAACTCGATCACCGCCGCGCCCTGCCCGGAACCTGCGCCGGGTCGGGCCCCGTCCTTTGCTCGAAGCGCCTCCGATATCATCGCTTGCCCGGCCGCCGTAAGCGCCCCTCGAAACAGCAACGGTTTATGGGGCGCCACTCGCCGTGCCGGCTGATGAAGAGCGGGGCCGCAAAAACCGATACCGGGAAGATGGACTTTACCCCGGCATCCCCCGGCCGCATCTTGACCGAGGCCGATCTGGACCGCCGCGGTCCCCTGCAGCGCTGGGTCAACTGGTTCATCGCCGCCCGCTCCCACCGCGTGCTGTGCATGCTGGCCGGGCTGTGGCTCATCAACCTCTTCGACCTGATGCTGACCGTGCTGGCTCATGCCCAGGGCGTGCTCGACGAGTCCAACCCCATTGCCCGGCGGCTGCTGCCCTTGGGTCCCCAGGCCCTGGGGGTATTCAAGCTGGTCCTGGTAGCCGGCGCCAGCGCCGTCCTGATCCGCTACCGAACGCGGTTCATCGCGGAGGTCTCCGCGGCGCTGATGCTGACGATCTACGCGGGCGTGGCCGTCCGCTGGAAGCTCTGCTACGATCTGTACACGTTCTCCGCCAGCGGCCCGGTCCACAGTTCCGACCTGGAGTTCCTCAACTCGTGGCTGTCCAGTGTTCCGATCCTGTAGCCGGTTCCAAAGCAGGGCCCGCCCATGATTTGAGCGCATCAGACGGGGCGCCGCAGCGCCCCTTGTTGTGCCGTCGTTCCGATTCTCCAATCGGACCCGGGCCCGGAATCCGCTCTATTCCGTTTCCTGCCTGGGCACAATGGGAACGTACTCGGGATACCACATCGACGCTTCCACCACCTCCTCAACCTGGTCGTCGGGAATCCGGCGGCCCAGGCTGTTCTCGCTGGCGTAGCGGACCACGGCGGCAGCGATCTTGGCGCTGCCCTTGCGCAAATCATCCTGACTGGGGTAGAGCGCGCCGAGATCGAGCCGTTCCTGGTTCACGCAGTCGGCCAGGGCCTGAGCGGCGACGGCGAACATCTCCGTGCGGATCTCACGGACCTCAGCAATCAGCGCTCCCAGCCCGACTCCGGGGAAGACGAACGCGTTGTTCGCCTGGCCGATCACGTGGCGCTTGCCGTTGTGGATCACGTCCGGGAACGGACTGCCGGTGGCTACCATCGCCCGGCCCTTCGTCCAGGTGATGGCCTGTTCCGGGGTGCACTCCGCTTTGCTGTTGGGGTTGCTCAGGGGCATGATGATGGGCCGCTCGACGTGCTTGGCCACCTCCTCGATCATCGCCTGGCGGAAGGTCCCCGGGCGGGCGGTCGCCCCGATCAGCACCGTGGGCTTGACGGCGGCGATGACCTCTTCGGGGCTGGGGTTGTCGCCCTTGATGCCGTAGTGCTCCAGCACGTCGCGGGGGACGGCCAGCTCCTTCTTGTGCTCATCCCTGATAGTGCGGCCTTCATAGAGCAGGCCCCGGCTGTCGAACAGGAGTTGGCTGCGACGAATGATCTCTTCGGGCACGCCCTCGGCCCGCATGGCGGCCGCCAGCAGCCGGGAGATGCCGGTGCAGGCCTCGCCCGCGCCCATGTAAACGACCCGCTGGTGTCCGATCTTCTGGCCGGTGACCCGCAGGCCGGCGAACACGCCCGCCACCACTACCGCGGCCGTTCCCTCAATGTCGTCATTGAAACACGGGAGACGCTTACGATAGCGGGCCAGCAGCTTGAAGGCCCGGTCCTTGTGAAAATCCTCCCACTGAACCAGGGCGTGAGGGAAGACCTCCAGGACACCGGCCACAAAGGCCTCGATGAAGTCGTCGTACTCCTGGCCCCGCAACCGCCGGCTGGGATAGCCCATGTAATACGGGTCTTCCAGCAGGTCGGGGTTGTCCGTGCCCACGTCCAGGCTGATTGGCAGGCACCTCGATGGGTGGATTCCCGCCCCGGCGATGTACAGCGACAGCTTGCCGACCGGGATGCCCATTCCCCCGGCCCCCTGGTCGCCCAGGCCCAGGATCCGCTCGTTGTCGGTGACCACGATCAAGCGGATATCCTTGAAGGGGGCGTTGCGCAGCACTTGCGGAATGCGGTCTTTGTCATCGGGGGTCAGCCAGATGCCGCGGGTCCGCCTGAGAATGCGACTGTACTTTTGGCAGGCTTCGCCCACCACCGGCGTGTACACGATGGGCATGTACTCGAACATGTTCTCGACCAGCAGTCGGTAGAACAGCACCTCGTTGCGGTCTTGGAGACCGGCCAGGCCGATGAACTTCTCGAGGTTGGTCTGCTTGGCCGCAATCTGCTCCTTAGCGAGCTGGACCTGCTCTTCCAGCGTGAACACCTTCGAGGGAAACATGCCGGTCAGCCCGAACGCCTCCCGCTCCTGGCGGGTAAAGGCCTGATCCTTGTTGGTCGCGGGGTTCTTCGCCAGCCAGATCCCCCGCTTGTAGGTCTCGATGCGTTCCGCAGGACGCAGGTCGCTCAGTTCTCTGTGGTTACTCATTCTCGAAACTCCTTCAGAGTTTGTGGCCGCGCGGGCCGGACCTCCCCGGCTCTGCTGATACGCACTGCCAGTCTATGGCAAGGCGTGGACAATTAGCAAATCGTGTGCCGTCGCCATCCGAGGCATCCAGCATCCGGCCGGCGGGGCCGGCTGCCAGGGTAATGCGGGTTGAGGCCCACCCCGCTAGGATAACGCCCAAGCGGAGACCGTCTGCACGGGGCAGCCGGTGCCGCCGGGCGAGGCGACCTGTTGGACCACGTGTATCTGGCGTTGATCGGTTTGCTCGCCGGCCTGGCCGGCGGTCTGCTAGGGATCGGCGGCAGCATCGTCATGATTCCCGGGATGAACGAGCTGTTCGGGCTCAACCAGCACCTCCACCAGGCGGCGGCGATGATCGTCAACTTTTTCGTGGTCGTCCCGGCCGCCTACCAGCACGCCCGGGCCCGGGCAATCGTCTGGCCGATCGTCCGCGGGATGGCCCCGGCGGCGATGGCGGCGGTCATCATCGGCGTTGCCGTCAGTGAGACCTCGCTCTTCGCGGGACGGAATGAAGTCTACCTGACCGGGCTCTTCGGTTTGTTCATGGGCTACGTCGCCCTGGCCGATCTGGTCCGGCTCATTCGGCGCAAGCAGGCCGCCGATAATCCCGAACCCTTCAAAGTCTCCAGTTGGAAGGCTGCCCTGCTGGTGGGCGTTCCCACGGGAATGATCGCCGGCCTGCTCGGCGTCGGCGGCGGAATCATCATGGTGCCCCTGCAGAGGCGCATTCTGCGTATCCCGCTGCGGATGGCCATCGCCAATTCCGCCACCACCATAATTGCCCTCAGCCTGATCGGGGCCAGCATGAAGAACTACGCCGTCATCTCCGAGGGTATCAGCCCCTGGTGGAAAGCGCTGGGCATGGCGGCCATCTTGATCCCCACAGCTATGTGCGCCGCGTTCCTCGGCGGCAAACTGACCCATACCCTGCCCGTCAAGCACATCCGCCTGGCCTTCATTCTCCTGCTGTTCGTTTTCGCGGTTCGGATGTGCTATCGGGCCGCCTCAGCCCTGTAAGCCGACACCTGGCAGCGCCCCGCAACTCGCGCAATTGCTGCGCGGGCCGCCCGCAGGCGCGGGGTCTTGAGACCTCCTCACCGCCCGGGCCTGCTGGAGCCAGAAAGGCCGCCCCGTCGATACAATCCCGGTCGAGAGTCGTAACGTATACCTGAGCCGGTTCCACCGGCGGGAGCAATCCGATGACCCGCAAACCCACCGCGTCGCTGTCCGGAATCGGGATCGCCCTGGTGGCTGCTGCCGGGCTGCTGGTTGGCGCCGGTTGCACGGAGTTGGGCGACGAATTCCGCACCGCTGCCGGTCCCAAGCTCGAATCCGGGATAACCGACGTGCTCACCGGCATCGTCAGCGGAGCATTCGAGGTCTTCGAACCCGGCAAAGGCGGAGATTCGTCCGACACCACCAGCAACGGGAGCTCCGCCTAGGCCTTACGCCCTGGCGCTTCCCCGGGGCCGCTTCCCTGCCGGACCACCGGCTGGCGGGCTCTATTTTTCATCCGGCGCACAATCGGCCGAACCATCGGAGATTATTGCGCTTCCGCTGCGGCCGGCAAGCGCGCCGCTTCAGCCCGGGTGATCTCCAGACGCAGCATGACGTGCTCCGGGCCGCGGGGTTGAAACCGATGGCGCTCCCGCACGGTCACCCGAAAGCCGGCCGCCCGGTAGCAGTGCAAGGCCGGCAGGTTCTCGGGGAAGACAACCATCACCAGCCGCTCCACATGCGGGTCGATGAAGCCCTCCCCGATGAGCAGGCGGGCGAACCTCTTTCCCAGCCCTTGACCGCGCAGCTCCGGAGCGAGCACCACGTGGCCGACCCACAACCGGCTTGTCGAGCCGCGCAACGGGTTCAGCTCGCCATAACCGCCGGGCAAGGTCTCGCCTTCTCGAAACAGCAGCAGCGGGCGGCCTCCCGGCTTGACCCAGCCGATGACTTTGGCCGCCGTCAAGGGGGGCATCGTGCTGGGTGCCAGCCAGAACAGCTCCGCCTCATCCCGGACCCAACCAGCCACCGTGGGCCCGAAAAGCTGCTCGAAGGGACGAAGCTCAACGAAGGCGTCCGGCATCCGAACGGTTCTCCCCGGCCCGCCGTGATTCCACTTTCTCCCGAATGGCAGGCGTCGCCGCAAGGCTTCTCCAGGGAGTCCTTTTTGCCGGAAGTGTAGCCCAAACCGCCGGAATAGGGCACTCAGCAGGATGACGGCTTCGCTGCTCCCGCCACGAGCGCATCGACGGTACTCAAACTGACTGCTTCTGTCGGACGAAACATCCGTAATCCCATCGAGCCGCGAGCTTCAGCTCGCGCGGAGCAGCGAACGAAGATCACGCCTCCACCCGCGTGAAACACCGCGCGAACTGACCCTTGACGCTTCGCGTAAAGGGGAGCAGTTCGCGGCTCGCAACGGCGAGAATCGGTCAGTTTGAGGACGATAGCATCGTCCGGGCAGATACTCTACCATTGCTGGACATGCTTTCCTTTCGCGTCGAAGCCGCCGACCCGGACAGCCGGGCCCGCCTGGGTTGTTTGGCTACGCCCCACGGTCAGGTGGAGACCCCGGCCTTTATGCCCGTTGGGACCGCCGGGGCCGTCAAAGGCATCACGCCTGGACAGCTCGCCGAGACCGGCGCCCAGATCATGCTGGCCAACACCTATCATCTGCACCTGCGGCCCGGGGCCGAGGCCGTGGCCGCACTCGGCGGACTGCATCGCTTCATCGGCTGGGAGCGGCCCATCCTCACCGACAGCGGGGGCTATCAGGTCTTCTCCCTGGCTGAACTCAACGAGATCAGCGACGACGGCGTCGTCTTCCGCTCGCACGTGGACGGGGCCGTCGTCCGCCTAGACCCCGAAATCGCCATGGACATCCAGCACCAGCTCGGCGCCGACGTGATCACGGCCTTCGACCAGTGCCCGCCCATTCCCTGCCCGCGCAGGGAGGTGGAGGCCGCCGTCGAACGAACCCTGTGCTGGGCCCGGCGCTGCCGCGAGGCTCACCACCGCTCGGACCAGTGGCTCTTCGGCGTGGTCCAGGGCGGCCTGCATCACGATCTGCGGCGCAGGTGCGCCGAGCGGCTGATGGAGATCGGCTTCGACGGCTACGCGGTTGGCGGGCTGTCCGTCGGCGAGTCGCACGAGGAGATGATCGAGATTCTCTCAGGGCTGACGCCGCACCTTCCAGACGAGCGTCCGCGGTATTTGATGGGCGTCGGCCTGCCGCGGGACATCTACCGGGCCGTCCGCACGGGCATCGACCTGTTCGACTGCGTCCTGCCCACCCGCAACGGCCGCAACGCTTACGCCTTCACGGCCGAGGGCAGGCTCCGGCTGCGAAACAGTTGCCATCGCCTCTGCGACGATCCGCTGGAGCCCGGCTGTTGGTGCTACACCTGCCGCAACTTCAGCCGCGGTTACCTGCGACACCTCTTCCTGTCGGAGGAGATGCTGGGGCCCATCCTGACCTCGATCCACAATCTCACCTTCTACCAGAGGCTCATGCGACGGATTCGGGAATTGATTCCGGCCGGCAAACTGGAGACAATCCGCCGACAGTTCCCCGTCGTGGCGGCGGCGGAATTGGAATGACCTCAAGATCGAGGGATCGCTGCGATGAACATCCTCTTGACCATACTCGCCCAGGAGGGCTCCAAACCCAGCGGCAGCGGGGCCCCGATGTGGATCGGCATTCTGCTGATGATCGCCGTCTTCTATTTCATCCTCTTCCGCGGCAAACCCGGGGGCCGCAAGCAGCGCCAGCAGATGCTGGCCAACATGAAAAAGAACGACCGGGTCATGACCATCGGCGGCATTTTGGGCACCGTGGTCAGCGTCAAGGACAAGGAAGTGGTGGTCAAGGTGGACGAGACCACCAACGCCAAGATGACCTTCATCAAGGATGCCATCCGCACCGTGGTCCAGGACGACACCGAGCTGAGCGTCGAGGCCAAATAGCCCCCAGCGGACAGCGCCTGTACTGCAAAGCCTCGCTTTCTGCGCGCCGCAGCAAGATCGGGGGGGTAGACCCACGAGCCGCGAACTTCAGTTCGCGCGGTGCCCAAACGAGCTGCGAACTGCCCCCCTTTACGCGAAGCGTCAAGGGTCAGTTCGCGCGGTACTTCACGCGCGTGGAGGCGTGATCTTCGTTCGCTGCTCCGCGCGAGCTGAAGCTCGCGGCTCGATACCAGACGAGACTGTCCCCGATGGGATTGTAACAGGCGGACAACCCCCGCCCCCCCGCCAGCCACCCGGGTTGGAACGTTGCCCTAAAAAACCTCCCACAGGCGGGCATCTCCCGGGGCCAGATCCACCGGCAGGGCCAGGCGGTTGCCGCGAGGCTGCACCACCTGCCCCGCAATCACGTGTACGTCCGGCGGCACCAGTACAGCCCGCCGAACCGGCTGCGAGGCCAGTTCGCCACGACCGATGGGCAGCGTCACCGCCTGATGCACGAAATCGCCCGGCGAGGTGTTGAACACCAGCACGAACCGCCGTTTCGATCCGGTGAACAAGACGACCTTCAAACTCGGGCTCGCCGGCTCTGCCGGCTCGATCACCTGCGGCTGCAGCCGCCGCAGCTTCGGCCCCCAGCAGGTTGCCCGCGAGGTGATCCGCCGGATCGCCGCCGAAAAGCGCACGTTGGCCGGCTGGTCTCCCTCGACCAGGGCCCGCCACTGGCCGGGCACTACCCGAAACCGGTCGATCACCAGGCCGCCCGTCAATCCGGCCGCCAGACCGGCGTGGTACTTCGCCAGCCAGCGGTTTGCCGACCTCAATTGGGCCTCCTTATCGCGGCCCACGCACTCCAGCAGCATGAGGTCTCCGGCACCGTCTCCTGCGGCTGCCTCGGGCGCACGACCCACCAGAGTCGCCTCCGGCCGCAATGACCGGGCTGCGATGCCCGGCCCGTTCACCAGGGCCAACGTCACCACACCTCGCGTCCGGCCTCGGTGGGCTGCGGCGAGCCGGCCCACCCGCGACGCGGTGGTCGCATCAACGACCTCGCCAAGCATGCAAATCGACGCCGCTTCCCCTGCCCGAGGCAGCAGAGAATCCGCCAGAGCCTCCACCGAACCGCACCCCGGCGGCACTCGTCCGGTCCGCACGTAGTAGACCACGTCGCGGCTGGGCATCCCCACGGTCAACTCGTGCTGCTGCGCCGCCTCGAGAATCCGCGGGCGGTCTCGGTCTTCAGCGTGCCGGATGAGAACCGTGTCGAAACCCAGCTTGCCAAGACACCGGAAGTCCTCCTCCATACGCTGTTGTGGGTCCTGCTCGCCCAGGGCAGCCAGCAACTCCACCCCGTAGGAGATGCCCACCAGGTAGGGAGGCTGCGTCGCGGAAGGTGTCGCTGCGCAGCCGGTTGCCAGGAACAGCAACGCCGCGAGGCCGGCAGCCGAAATCCGCGGGTTGACAGCCGGTGAACCCGCCGCGTAGACTTCGCCCTCGTGGTGCGGAATCAATCCAACCGACATGTAGGATGCCTTCCCTGGATGGCAAAGAGCCTGGCCCCTCTGCTGGGCGCGGCGTTACTGTTCGGCCTGACCGGCTGCGCCTCGCGCACCGTAGACGTGGACGATCCAGCCTCCCGACAGATGCTCTCGCTGCTCATGCCGACCAGGATCATCGTCGAACCCTTTACCGGCCTCAAGAGCTTCGAGGACGATGACCAGCCCGACGGCCTGGAGGTCGTGCTCCGCCCCGTGGACGCCTTCAAGGACCCGGTCAAGATCGCCGGCTCGATCCGGGTGGAACTCTACCACTTCCAGCCCGCCGCCGGCGAAAGGAAGGGGGCCAAGATCGAGCAGTGGGACATTCCCTTGATCTCGATGCGCGACCAGGACACCTATTGGAACCGCTACACCCAGATGTACGAGATCCCGCTCGAACTCGATGTCGATACCGCCGAGCCGGCCGACAAGTACGTCATCGAGGTCACCTACAACACGCCGCTAGGCGAGCACATGATAACCGAGTACGTCTTCGAGCCGCCTTTGCGCCGGGAACCACGATTAGCCGCCGAATAGACCAAAACGAGACCGTTGAACAGAATAAGGCCCGATTGCACGGAGGTAGAGTCATGACCGCTTCCAGAACCGCTGCTTACGCCGTTCTTGCCGTTTGCGGG
>Ga0114922_10005625_pt1 | contig 11549 bp, 7 predicted proteins | sample AartaG_FD_100975 | JGI IMG/M metagenome (GOLD analysis project Ga0114922, IMG submission 100975) | Deep subsurface microbial communities from Aarhus Bay to uncover new lineages of life (NeLLi) - Aarhus_00045 metaG | ecosystem: Environmental > Aquatic > Marine > Oceanic > Sediment | place: Aarhus...
CCGGGCACGGCAAAGGTGGCGCACTCGATGCCGACGCCCTCAAAGGCCGGCCCCGCCGAGCACGAGGCGCAGCTCAGCCACTCGCGGTTGCCCAGCACCCTCTCGCCGTTGGTGCCGATGTCTACCAGCAGCGAGAGGTCCTCGCTGTCGCTCATGCCCGTCGCCAGCACGCCGGCGCTGATGTCGCCGCCGACGAAGCCGCTGACCGCCGGCGAGAGCGCGACGGGCGCCTCCGGGTGAATCTCAAGCCCGACCTCGCGGGCTATCAACACGGGCGGAAGGGTGATGGGCGGGATGTGCGGGCTGCGGCGGATCGGCCGGGCATCAATGCCCAGCAGGAAGTTCATCATCGTGCTGTTGCCTGCCACCGAGGCGGCGATGATGTCCTCCAGCTCGATGCCCTCCTGCTCGCGCAGGTCGCCGATAAGCAGGTTCAACAGATCTATGATGGCCTCACGAAGCTGCTGCAATCCCTGGGGCTGCTCCTGGGACCACACAATACGGTTGATGACATCATCGCCGTAGCGTACCTGGGCGTTCCTGCTGCTGATGGCCCTGCCCCGACTGGTCTCGAGGTCCACGGCCTGCACGACCACCGTGCTCGTGCCCACGTCTATCGCCAGCCCATAGGCCGGCCGGGCCGGCGGTGGCGCCAGGTCAATCACATGCTCCACCGTTCGGAAATCGCCGCTGGTGGCCACTATCTCGAAGTCGCTGTCCCGCAGAGCAGTGGGAAGCTGGCGCAGACACGCCAGGGCGATGGTGAGAGGCGTGCAATCGGGACACTGCACAACCATCCCTCGGCGCAGGCGCTCGAAGTCCGCCTCGGTGTCCGTCTCCGTCGGCGGCGGCAGACTCAGCTCGATGCGCCGTGCCAGCGGGCCGGGCAGCTCGATGCGCAGGAACTTCTCGACCACCGGCTCCGGCAGTTGCGCCTCGGACAGCGCCGGGATCTCGCCGACGGCGGTCAGCTCCGGCACGCGCACCACCGCATCCCCGGCCACGAGCGCCTGACAGGCGAGAACGCCGCCGTCGGCCGCGACCATCGCCTCCTCCGACTCCAGCGGCTCGACCGTGCCGCTCTCGACCACGACCCGGCACGTTCCGCAAACGCCCTGGCCGCCGCAGTCGGCGCGAATCCTGATCTGCGCGCGAGCGGCGACGTCTATGAGGCGCTCGCCGTCCTCGGCTGCCACCTCGATGCCGCCCGGTTCAAAGACAACAGCTCGGCTTGCCATTGCTCGGCCCAACTCGCCGCGGGATTGCGCTACCGCGCGTGCGCCCTTCGGGCGCAGGTACGACAGCAACGACAGTTGCGAGTAGCGAGCAACGGCAAACGGCGATGGGTAGTACGCTGTTACTCGCAACTCGAAACTCGCAAGTGATGTTGCTGATGTCCGACCTACTTAAAGCCCTGCTCGTTGTAGAAGGCGGGGATGCCCGAGGACTCCTTCGGCCCCACGGTGACCTCCCAGCCCGACTCCTCCTGAAGCTTCCCGCTGAGCACCGCCACCCCACCTGGGAGCACCAGGTTCCGGTGGGACACCTTTTCCTCAATGCCGCACTCATTGACCACCTTGGCAATGATCTCGCCGGTGAAGGCCTCGTTAGCCCAGGCCGTCAGCACCGAGGTGCCCTCCGTGTCCACCACCACGATCCAGGTCGGCACCTTGGTCGCGGACACATCGCCCTCGACCAGGAAGTAAGTCAGCGAGAAGTTGGTGGTGACCAGCACCGGCGACTGTTCAGTCGGCTCGCCCACCTCGTAGACGCCCTGGTCAATCTGCGGCGGCCTCTGCGGGTCAGTGTAGATGTTCAGCCGCTCGGTGACCAACGGTAGCACGAGCGTCGGTTCCTCGAAGTCCGCCACCAGGATTCCCGCGTACTTCGCGATGCAGGTGATCGCCTGCAGGATCTTCTCTTCCGTTGTCTCGCCACCGGTGAAGCAGATGGAGGGGAAGCTGAGCGGCTTGAACTTCTGATTGAGCGCCGCCCGCCGCATCGCCGTCTGCTGGCGCACCGCGTCCCCCTGCGTCTGCGGCTCAGGGTCCAGCACCAGGTCCTCGACGCCGGCCTCGGCGGCCTTCGCGCTGAGTTCGGCCAGGGCCTCCAGGCCGCTGGCTCTTACCGTCAGGGGACAAGAGTGCTCCGTGGCGAGTTGCGCCATCGCGTCGAGATTGTCAGCAGTCGCGGCGTAGATGAGGGGCTTGCCGTCCGCCACCTGCTCCAGGGCTGCCTTCATCGCCCCGGGATCATCGCTGATGAGGACCAGCGGCAGGCCCGCGGCCTCGGCGACGGCCTTCGCCGCCTCGGCAAGACTGCCGTCGCCCGCGTCCCGGACGGCCAGCAGATCCAGGCCGATCATATTGCCCACGCGGTCGAACGCCAACTCGCCGAGCTGCTTGGCCTTCTCGGCCAACTTGTCGGGCGGGAGGCTGCTATCGAGTGCCATCGCGAGGCCGCACGGGTGGTGGAACTTCTCATCGTGGCGGAACAGCACGGTCTCGCCACCGACCTCGACGGCCTTGTCGCCCTCCCCTATCGTAATAGTCGCCATCGGCGGCGCCGAGGCCTCCGACAGCGCGGCCTTGGCCTCCTCTGTCACATGGGGACACTCGTCCAGCGAGGCCTGGCCCCCCGCCAGCTTCATAGCGAAGGCCAGGCAGGTGGGCACGCCGCAGTCTCCGCAGTTGGTCTGAGGGAGCTGCTGGTAAATCTCAATCGCCGTCGGCACCGTCAAGTCCTCCTTTGGGCTCCGCCCCGCTTGCTGTTCGCCGCCGTTAGCCGTCGTTGGCTGCCGTTCCCCGCCTCTAGAAAAGCGAATCCATGGTCAACGCGGGGTGGCCGACCTTCGTCAGGTGCTCGAGGAGGGCGGCCGAGTCCTCGGCCTCCTCTTCGGTGGCTATCTGATCGTAGAGATCGGGCATCTCGATCTCCGCACAGCGCTCCCTCAATTCGTCCCCGAGGTCTTCCCTAAGCTCCTTGGGCATCCAGACCATGCGCGGCAGGCCGCCGTCGCCGAAGATGAATTTATGGCTAAGCACGTACCTGCGCCCGACCCCGAGGAAGCCCGGGGTCTGATTGCCGCCGCCGACGCTGCCCGCCAGCGTCGAGAAAGGCATCCCGCACGGGGTCATGCCCGGATACTCGCGGTTGACGATCATGAAGCCATTCGCCTCGGGGATGATCGCCATGATGCACTCGAAGCAGCCGCAGGAGGTCATGGGGTGCACCATCACCGAGTAGAGGTTGACCTGCTCAATGCTGCGGTTCGAGTTCTGATAGGTGAACTCGTTGACGTTCTTCCACTGCCCCATCACCGGGTCGAGGCACTCGCCCTTCTCGACCGGCTGGTTGGGCCCGGTGGGGCTGATCTCGTAGGCGGCGCGGCAGTCGAGCCAACTGTACGCCCCGCACAGACCCAGCCGCTCGGGACTGACGACGCACACGTGGTTCGGCGCGTACGACTGGCAGAGGGTGCAGGAGTAGAAGGTGTCCACGTCCTCGTCCTTCATGCCCGCGATGCGCAGGTCGCGCGCGTGGTAGGCCTCCCTGGCCTCCGGGAGTATCTCCGCCATCACATCGGGATCGGTGGTGACGGCAATCTGGACCTTGTCGGCGAGATTGCCGAACTCGTTCTTCATCTCGGCGTAGAGCACGGTCCCGAAGTGCTCGAGCCGCCATCCGGCCTCGTGGGCCTCCTTGGAGACGCGCAGCCAGGCGAGGTCACGCTGGCCCATGTGAAAGATGCCGTGGGCGTAGTTGACGTACTCGTGCACCCGCCGCTCGAAGATGGGCTCGAAGTCCTCTTGCATCTTGCGGCCCGCCACCTCAACAAAGATGCCGAAGTCGTGCGCCGAGCCCTGCTCGAACGTATCCAGCTCCGCGCCGGTGACGGTGATCTTGCCGTCCTCTACCTCGTCCATCGCGCGCATCTTCACGTACTCGAAGGCTTTCGCCTTCCTGCCGCCCAGCTCTACCTGCATATCGTCCCGCCGGATGACCTCTCCCTCAAAGGCCGCCGCCACCGGCACCGGAACGTCAATGTCTCTCACCGTCACCTTCACGCCGCGCACGTCAATGCAGGTCGGCACGATCTGCTCGTGGTCCAACTCGTGCACCAGCTCCTCGTACGTGCACACACCGGTGGGGCGTATCTCCGGGATAGGGGTGTCCGCGATGACGGGGAAGCCCATGTCAATGGCGCCCGCGCCGCTGGCGAACTTCAGGTCGTCAATCTCCCCCAGGCCCAAGCCGAAGGCGAAGATATGCGCCCGCGTGTAGTCCAGGCAAGCCTTCCACTCCCCGGCCTTGTGCCCGCCGAAGGTCAGCGCGCCGCGAATCGCCCAGTTAAGCACGTGGATGATGGCCTCAGTGTCCGGTCCCACCGGCACGACATATATGTCCCAGCCCTGCTTGGGGTCCTCGATGATGGCATCGTTGAGCACCCCGCCCTCCAGGAGCTGATCACGGGCGGTCTTCCCATCCACATTCCCGACCAGGAAGACCAGGATATTGCGCTTCTGAAGCTCACGCACCACGTGCACCGCGGTGTCAACGTCAGGCGCTGCGCCGACCACCGCCGCGAAGCCGGGCATGCGTCCGTCAACGAGCTGAATGCCGAGCGTGCGCAGAATCGTGTCGGAGATGAAGCCGTGCCAGCCCTCCAGCGGCTCGCTGCCCTCCAGGTAGCAGAGCGCCTTATCAACCTCCTCTGCCAGCAGCGTGGCTATGCCGCTGTCGAGCGCCGAGGGGAGGTAGGGGAGCCAGAGTTCCTCGGTCGGCTCCTCGTGCAGGAGGGTCTTGGTGTAGTCCATGATCTCCTGCGCGTCGGCGAGGGTCTTGGCCTCTGCGCCCAGGAGCGCATTCGCCATCGGCAGGTAGAACGCGGTCTCCGGGAAACCAATCTCCTGGTCAGGACCGTGCTGCTCGATGGCCTGCTGGAGGTGCTTTTCGGCGCGCCTGTGGATATCGTGCGATCCTCGCACGGCTGCTGCTGCTACTGGCCTGGACATACTGGGAAAGCCTCCTAGCTCTCAAGTGGGTCGCGGACACGGGGCCGTACCCCATCAGGTCTTGGCTGCCTGCTTCACCTTCACCGTCAGCGCTCCGGTGGGGCAGGCCTCCACGCAGGCCGGCCCTAGCCCCTGCTTCTGTCTCTCCACGCACAGGTCGCACTTCATCACTGCCTGGTCGTCGGTGCCCTCGCGCACCACGAAGATCGCGTCGAACGGGCAGGCCTCTACGCACTGGAGGCAGCCGGTGCACTTGTCCTGATCCAGCAGGACCAGCCCGGTCTCCTCGTCGCGGGTGAGGGCCCCGACCTCGCAAGCCTCCACACACTTGGGCTTGTTGCAGTGCACGCAGCGCAGGGCCTTAATCTCGCCCTTCTTGCCGACGACCATGCGCACCCTTGCCACCGGCCCCGGGGTCTCGCCCGCCGCTGTGAGCAGCCCCTTAGAGTGCGAGTGGGCCACCGCACAGGCCAGCTCACAGGTCCGGCATGCCAAGCACGTGTCGCTGTCAAGCGTTATGCGCAGCTTCTCCATGAATCTGCTCTCCTCGAGTGCGGACGGCGGCCGGCAGCTAGCCGGCCGCGGCTGCCACCGGCTCGTACATCATGGGCGGGAGCTTGAGCGCCTCGCGCTTGCTGTCTATGTGTTCGATCATCAGGTGCGCCGCCTTGATCGGATCGCTCTCGAAAGCCCACTTCCCGCCCACGATCTCCGCCACGTCCTCGATGACGTACTTGTGCAAGTCCGGCGCTCCGACCGTGGGCATCGGCCGGTCGAACACGGTGAACACGCCCGAGGCGACGAAGTACCAGCCGATGGAGACCGCTTTCTCGGACATCCACTCCGGCGCGGCGCCCGCCGCGGGCAGGTCGGAGAGGTCCTCGCCCAGCCCGCCCTCTTTGACCATCTGCGTGGCGGCCATCAGTATGCGGCTGTTGTCCACGCAGGAGCCGACGTGCAGCACCGGCGGCGCACCGACCGCCTCGCATATCTCCTGGAGGCCCTTGCCCGCGATCTCGAACGCCGATTCGGGCGTCATCAGCCCCTCGCGCGCCGCCGCCAGGGCCGAGCAACCCGTGGTGAGGACCAGCACATCGTTGCGGATGAGTTCCTTTATCATCTCCACGTGGTTGTAGCCCTCGCGCACCTTCGGGTTCTCACAGCCGACAACGCCAGCGACCCCGCGCAGGCGACCGGTGATGACGCCGTCGTTCAGGGGCCGATAGGAGGGGCGGAAGCGCCCACCCAGCATCTCGAAGACGTACTCCGAAGTGAACCCGGCGATGAGGTCCGTCTGGTCGTCAGGTATATGCACCTTGCTCGCGTCTCGCTGCTTGTAGGCCTCGATGCCCGTGCGCACCAGCTCACGAGCGATCTCCAGGGCCCGGTCCTCGTGGAACTCGACATGACGAGCCCCGCGCACCTTGCCCTTGGGCGAGGTGGTTATCAGCTCCGTGTGAAAGAAGGTGTTGCACAGCTCCACCAGCGCCGGCATCCAGCACTGCACATCCACGATCATCGCATCTACCGCACCAGTCATCACGCCCAGCTCTTGTTGCAGGAAGGTTCCGGCGGCGGCAATGCCCTGCCGCATCAGTATCTCGTTCGCGGTGCAGCACATCCCCACCAGGTTTATCCCCTCGGCGCCCGCCGCCTTGGCCTCCTCGATCAGCTCCTTCTCGCGGACCGCCTCGACGACCATCTCCGAGAGCGCCGGCTCGTGCCCGTGCACCACGATGTTGACCTTGCCCGGGTCCAGCACACCCAGGTTCGTCTTTCCCCTTATCGGCGTAGGCCCGCCGAAGAGAACATCCTGGAGGTCAGTCGCCAGCATGGAGCCACCCCAGCCATCGCTCAGGCACGCCCGCAGGCCCTGCTTCATCAGGTTCTCATAGTCGGCATCCACGCCTATGTGGGTGCGGTGCATTATCTCGACGATCTCGCGGTCAATGCCCCGGGGCATTATTCCGGCCTCTCGCCAGCGCTCGATGCGGGCCTCGGGCGCCTGGAGCGCAGAGAGGAGTTCACCCTCCTGCTGGCCGAACTGCCCCAGGGCGGTCTCGGCGACCGCCTTGGCGATCTCCACCTTGTCTTTCCCCTCGGTGTCCACCTGCAGGTACTCTGCCACCTGGCCCAGCTTGATTTCGTCCTCGATCTCGTAGTCGCTGTCGGGGTTGGAGGCTGCATCGAGCAGCGCCTCCGCCACGTCTCTGCCGTGGTCGGAGTGCGCAGCCGCGCCACCGGCAATCATCCGCACCAGGTTCCGCGCCGCGATTGTGTTCGCGTCGGCGCCGCAGACGCCAAGCTGGGCGCCCTCCCCGAAGGGGTCCACGCGGCACGGGCCCATCGAGCAGATGCGGCAGCAGATGCCCATCTCCCCGAAGCCGCACTGCGGCTGCATCTGCTCCAGGCGCTCCCATGCGGTGTCAATACCGGACGAACCCGCCAGCTCCAGCATCTCCTGGCTGGCTCGGTTCGCGGCTCGCTCCTTGGGATCAGCCATCTGCGTCAGCTCCTTCGAACGGGGCTTCGGCGCCCTGCGGCGGTCCTGCGTGCCGCGCCAAGCGTCAATGCGTCACGGTAGAGCCCCTGTCAGCACGAAAAACGGCGCCCGCCCAGAGCCCTGTGTCGGCCCCGGAGACGGACGCCCGGTACCAGCGTGCGTAAGCGACAAGTAGCCACTCGTGTATCAGTCAGTCCCAAGAGAAGAGAAGCGTGCCGCGTGCCAAGGCGTGGCGGCGACGGGTCGTGCTGGCCTCTCTCCGTTCTGTGCGTGGACGAACGGGTACTTAGAGATGGCCGGCGCACGGCCATCCTCTGGACAGGTATCTTATCACAAACGGGGCTTGAACGCAAGGTTAGTGAATTCAGTCACAAAGCCCCACGGACGCGAATGAGACGCGGCGGCGGGCTGTGCCGGGGCACCCACATCCTGGGTCACTACTGGCTGATGCGGGGGCTGATGCGCTGCGGCGGCGCGATGGGTTAGGCCGGCGCTTGTCCCTGTGGCAGGGCGGGCGACCTCCTACAGGTTGTACACCTCTTCCGGCGCGAGGACGGGGATATTGCTGTCACTGAGCAGCGCCAGGGTGCTGTCGAGGATCGCATCAGCCACCTTGAACAGCACCACGGCATCGCCCTCTACCGTGATGAAGAACGCGTACATATACTCGACGTTGACGTCCCGCGTCTGCAGGTCGGCCAACACCCCCCCGAGGCCCCCCGGCACGTCCGGCACGCGCAGGGCCAGCACGCCGGTGCTCCCCACCGAGAAGCCTTTGTCCTGCAACACCTCCACGGCCGCATCGGGCTTGTCCACGATCAGCCTGAGTATCCCGAAGTCCGAGGTGTCCGCGATGCACAGGGCGCGGATGTTGATCTCGTGCTCGCCCAGGGTCTGACAGACCTCGGCCAGCCGCCCCGACTTGTTCTCGAGGAATACCGACACCTGCTTGGTCAGCACTTCGCTGCTCATAGCTTATCCCTCCTCGCGCTTGTCTATTACCCGCTTGGCCTTGCCTTCGCTGCGCTCGATGGTGTTGGGCTCCACGAGCTTCACGTCCACGCGGATGCCCAGCGCGCTGTTCACTCGCTGCTCGATCTTCCGCTCGATCTCTTCCAGGTGCCCGACCTGGTCGGAGAATATGGCGGGCGAGACCTCAACCTGGATCTCCAGGTTGTCCATCCGCCCTTTCTTGGTGAGCACAAGCTGGTAGTGCGGCTCGACCTCCTCGGTGCTCACCAGCACCTCCTCGATCTGCGAGGGGAAGACGTTGACGCCGCGGATGATGAGCATGTCGTCGGTGCGGCCGGTGACTCGCTCCATGCGCGGCTGGGTTCGTCCGCAGTCGCATTTCTCGTAGGCCAGCCTGCTCAGGTCGCGGGTGCGGAACCTGATGATGGGGAAGGCGCGCTTGGTGATGCAGGTGAAGACCAGCTCACCGCGCTCGCCCGGCTCCAGCGGCTCGCCAGTGTCGGGGTCAATGATCTCGGGGATGAAGTGATCGTCGAAGACGTGCAGGCCGGCCTTGGCCTCACACTCACAGGAGACACCTGGCCCTACGACCTCCGTCAGTCCGTAGATGTCGAGCGCCATGATGCCCATCTTCTCCTCGATGGTTTCCCGCGTCGCGTCGCTCCAGACCTCGGCACCGAAAATGCCTCTCCTGAGCGGCAGTTGCCTGATGTCTAGCCCCTGTGCCTCTGCCTCGTCCACGATGGTGAGCGCGTACGAGGGTGTGCAGCAAAGGATGGTGCTACCCAAGTCTGCCATCAGCATTACCTGTCGGGCCGTGTTGCCGGCGGACGCGGGGATGACCATGCAACCCAGCCGTTCAGCGCCGTAGTGAAGCCCGAGCCCACCTGTGAACAACCCGTAGCCGTAGGCATTCTGAAGGACATCCTTGTTGGTGCCGCCGGCACAGCAGACGCTGCGCGCGATGCACTCGGCCCAGAGGTTGATGTCCTCGGGCGTGTAACCCGCGATCACGGGCTTGCCGGTGGTTCCCGAGGAGGCGTGGATGCGCACACACTCCTGGGGCGGCACCGCAAAGAGGCTGAACGGATAGGTCTCGCGCAGGTCGTCCTTGGTGGTGAAGGGCAGCAGCCGCAGGTCATCGAGGGACTTGATGTCATCGGCTGTCACGCCCGCTTCATCGAAGCGGTCGCGATACCACGGCACATTCACCTCCAGCCGCGCCACGGTCTCCCGCAGGCGCCTTACCTGTAGCTCCGCGCGCTGCTCGGGGTCCATACACTCATAGAATGGGTCCCAGATCATCTCTGACCCTCCCTTGCATGCTTGCACTTCTCCTGACGCGTGTGTCGTCGGATTAACGTGTCGCCCCCACGCGGGAGCGTCCTGATCCAGGAAGCCCTCGATCTGCGCGGACAGGGCCCTCCCGTCGACCGTGAACGATGCTATCCGTCCTCCGGGAGCTACGGTCGCACGATGAGATCCGCCTGCTCGGCAACCGTGCCATTCGCGCGCACTTCCACCGTGATCTTGATCTGCTTCAGCTCGACGCGCTGATCGCGGTAGACGGCGCGAGCGTTGACCTCGATGCTCCACTTGCCATCATTGCCGACCTTGGCTTCGGCGCTCTCGAGGAGTGGCGATGTCGCGTTCTGGCCGGTGGCCTTGAGCGTGGCCTCGGCGATGGCGGTGATGTGCACGCTCCGACCTGGGACGCTGGTTCCGCTGATGGTGAACTGCTCGGGCACAGTGGCGCCGTCGGTGGGCGATGTGACGGTCAGCTTTGTGCCCTGCGGAGGCGTGGCCGCTCCCGAAAGGCCCCACGCGGGATCGTCCTGATCCAGGAAGCCCTCAAGCTGCGGGGGCAGGGCCGTCCCGCCGGACATGAGCGACGCGATGCGTCCGCCGGGCAGGAGTGTGGCGACCGTGCGGTTTCCCGGCCGCAACGGGATGTTGTCGAAAGTCGTCACGCCGATGCGCGTGTCGCTCTCCCCGCGGATCGAAGCGAAGCGCGCCTGGCCGTGCCCGACGCCCTCGATGACGACCTGGTATTGCTGGCTGGTGGGCAGGAAGCAGATCTCGATCTCATTGGCAGTGCGCACCTCCGCGCCCGGTATCTCGTTGACCTCCTGGCCGCCGACCACACCGGTGCGCCGGCCCTGCGCATCCACGAAGTGCGCATCGGCCGGGCAGCGCAGCACGTGTCCGGACAGCCCGTTCGAGCGCATCCAGCTTGACATCGCGTAGACCGTGGTGTTCGCCGCCGTCGCCGTGGCCTTGACCTCCTGCTGCGAGAGGTCGCGCAGCCATGGCATGGCCGCGATCCCGTCGCTGTACATGCGACTGCGTGTGCCACCGGAGCCGTAGGAAGTCTGATGGTAGATCATGTTCATGTTGTCCGGCATGTTGAACGCGCCGGGGGAAAACACTATCTGTGTCATGCAGTTCTGCTTCTGCACGTAAGACGAGGAAGCGGGCCGGTTGGGATCGTAGACGTAGAGAACCGCGTCGCGGCCTGCCACCTTGATGAGCTTGAAGCCCAGTGTCGCATGGCCCCACCTGCCCACCTTCGTACCGTCGGTCTTCTGCTCGTAGCCCGCGAGGGCTATGTAGATGCACTCACGCTTGCCCCTCAGTGAACTCTCCGCCGTGGCAAGGCAACGGTCCACCCCATAGTGGCTGCCGTAGTAGCGCGTGTTGGTGAGCAGCGCGGGCCCCATGCGAAGCATCTGCGTCGTGTGATAGATGCTGATGGTGCTGTCGGCCTCCTGCTTCGTCATCGCAGAGACGGCCTTCGCCACCGGCCGCGTGCTCGGGTTCTCGAAGTGGTCCTTCACGGCGTGCACGAAGCCGTGGCACAGGCCGCCGATGTGCAGGCTATTGAAGCTCTTCATGTACTTCTGATATCGCATGTACGAGAGCATGTAGAACGGATCGCTCACCAGCGGCGCCTTGGGTTGTTTCCGGTCGAGACAGCCAGCGAGAAGAGCGGCTTGCTGATTGACCAGACCCGCGATCCCACGGTCCTCGAGGCCGTAGTTCTTGAAGCTGAAGGTGTC
>Ga0114922_10005626_pt1 | contig 11548 bp, 10 predicted proteins | sample AartaG_FD_100975 | JGI IMG/M metagenome (GOLD analysis project Ga0114922, IMG submission 100975) | Deep subsurface microbial communities from Aarhus Bay to uncover new lineages of life (NeLLi) - Aarhus_00045 metaG | ecosystem: Environmental > Aquatic > Marine > Oceanic > Sediment | place...
AGTCTGAAAGATTTAGAGCCTTTCTTACTATTTCTAAAAAAATTCTTCTACTTTTTGCAGCCGGATATCTGTCTTTAAAAAATATCCATAGATGCGCACCCATACCTGATAATGACCTCTCAATATATACTGGGATTTTAATCTGCTTGCATTCATCAATAAATCTCTTTGAATCTTTCTGCCAATCTTTGCCATCAAGGTCTATGGCAATAAAGTAAGAAGTATTATCTTCAAGCAGTGGGTATATACCTATGAAGTAGGCGCCGATCAGATGCTTTTTTACAATATCCCTGCTTAGCGGTATTTTTTCTTTATTTTCAAAACAATGAAAGTCTCCGCCTTTAGCTTTATGTCTTAAGTATTCATTCCATTCAAAACTATATGCAGGAGTATATCCGTATCTTCCATGTTTTTCCCATCTTCTGGCATATATGTCAGTTCTGCCCCTAAATAGGGAAATATATAGACTAAGTTATTCTTCGCTTATGGATAACATTTTCCAAGTTGGTTTTCATCAGTAAAATAAGAATGTTTCATAGTATCAACTCTAGAAAGCTATTTTTATACCTTTACCATTTTAAATAATTGTCAATATATTATAAGTAATCAGTCTCTATTGCCAGATTTATTGACTTTTATGAAATTATAGAGTGAAGATTTAGAAGAGCAATTTCTTATAAGTAGTTCTTTATAAGTTATACTTTGAGTCCTTCTCCTATTTGTTCATAAGATATGTCAGGCAGACGGGCGTTAGTTTTTGCATGTTCTATTGTTATGCTGACAAGATTACCTTTTTCATCAATATCTATATATATATTCTCTGAAATTTCTTGGGTTTCCTTTATTACATTTTCTGAAAATTCTAATAAAGCAGTGTCAGTATCACTGAAATATTTTATTTTCATTTTTTTATTCCTCCTTGAAATTCCTATCGAAGAAAGCATTATGGACTGTTTTTCCATCTTCTAGCGTTATCACTCTTAAATACTTTCCTTCACTTTTAATCTTTGACCATTTTCTTATTCTTCCATCCGACTGTTTTTCAGTTTTAATTGGATTCTTAATCACATCCTTTATCCATTCATCTTTTATTTTCGATCTATCTGGTCTTTTCTTCATATAGTGAAAATATTTTGTAAACTTCATAAAAAATTATATGCTTCTCTTAATTACCTCTATTTAATGATAAATATATCATATACCCTATAAATTTTTAATCAACACCAAAATGAATTCCGATTTGTGAATTGAAAAAGATTAAAATCCTACTTTGTTTATGATAGTATATTTTCATCACGATGGGAGAGCACACCTAAGGTCCCGTCCGAAGGTTAATCTCTCTCTTTTTAATCATAAATTCGAGTAAATTATCTATTATGGAAACCAAGAAATCAATTGAAAAATATACCTATAGAGTAGAATGGCCAGAGGAAGATAAACTGCATACTGCCAGATGCCTTGAATTTCCATCACTGACCGCACATGGTATTACGGTTGAAGGTGCACTTAAAGAAATTAAAAAAGCTGTTGAAGAATCAATAAATATCTAATCAATAGCATATACAATTTGTAGTCAAATATATACAAATTGTAGTCAATATAGGTCAACTGCAATTATTTTATCCAAAATATTATAATAGATTATTTGAAATTGAAGTTTATGTTATTCTTTCCAGCATAAGCTTTAGCTAGTGATATAAACATCGCGCCCCTGTTCTTTTTAATTTTTCCAGTAAGATATGTGCCCTTAATAATACTTAAAAATATTCTTATTTGCTGCTCTGATATTTGACCGATCATGTTCATAAAAAATTAATAATTTCAACTATCCTTTCAGATTTTATACCATTCCTGTGATTGCTTTAAATAATTTTTTAATATCGTCTATGTCGTTTCCATCTTTGAGTATATTAAATTCCAATCTAAATTTTATTTTTTGGCCAGGCTCTATATATCTTACAGCTTTTTCTTTTCTTTCTATATATCTTCCTCGAAGATAACTGTTACTTGGCTCAATTCCACATACATATTCTCCCTCACCCATTTGCTTCCATTGAATAAGATTTGGGAGATTATTTTTATTATATTTAAGCCAAATCCCAATACCTTCACCATTATTAAAATTTTCATTTATTATAGCTATATTTCCATTTCCTTCCTTATCAGGTTTAATATCGTGGAAAAATACTTGCTCATTAAATCCCTCTATGGGTTTTATAAAATTTGAAAAACTATCTATGCCTCTTTCCGCTTCTTTATCCCTTGCAATTACTTTTGCTTCAGGTTCAATTAATTTTGAATCTTTATCTATTATTGGATAACCAATATTAACATGATAAAGAATCATTAGGAGAGAAGTTCGGGTCCCTATATTCTCAACAACATCTTCTAGTGTTAGAACAGGTTGATCCATCCAAGTGGTAATTTTTCTTGATAATTCGAGTTTATCGCCAAAAATACGGGACTCTCTTAACCGGCCCTGAATCCACATTCTATATCGATCTCCTTCCCAGCGACCATCTGCTAGAATCCTTTCTCCTGCTATATTGGATATCCTCCCATGAAGGCCGAACTCTTCATTATTATCTATAGATGGAGGTCCAAAAGTACTTAGACCACAAGTAGTAAGGAGCCCACCATAAAATGTTCTTAACCATTCTAATCCCCTGCTTTCATAGTAAATGGGAGAAGTCTCTCTGGTAGTAGACTTCCAAGCTATGGGTATAGATTTGTAGGACATACTTGATATGTCAATTCCCCTGTCTGGAATGACTGTAAAATCAAGTCCGCACGGGCTTTTTATATCAATTCCTCTAACCCCCTTACTTACTCCGTCTATGAATTCATAGTATTTAATGCCCCCCAGCTGGGTAATATCGCCAATTCTCTTATTAAGTTCATCTTTTTTAATATTCTTGCCAAATATCTTCATTTACTCTTATTACTTTTCTAAAAATTATTTATTATATTTTCTATATTATAATCAAATAATAGATGATGAAATTAAATGATAGCAACAAAGGTTATTATTATAATCTATCTAATGCATTAAACATTGCCAAAATATTTTCCAAAGGTATATCAGGTTGTATAGCATGTGAAGCTGCAAAAATAAATCCCCCGTTATAACCAAGCTCATTTACTTTTTTATATACCATCTCTCCTACTTCTTCTTTTGTAGCATTAAGTAAAAAACTCTGTGTATCTAAACCACACATTAGGGTAACTTTATCTCCAAATTCTTTTTTTATCTCCAGCTGATTCATATCCTTTGCACTCTCCTGAATAGGATTTAATACATTAATACCAACATCTACTAAATCTTCGATTATAGGATATATACTACCACATGAATGATAAGCAATAATGACATCCTTCTTATAATCTCGCAATATATCTATTACTTCCTTCATTCTGGGCTTAATATGTTTTCTCCACATATCTGGTGACACCAGCATTCCACCCTGCGATCCCAAATCGTCACCCATCCAAATCCAATCTACTCCCCTATCTATACTTTCCTTGGAGACAGTAATACAAAATTCTTTAAGTTTATCCAATAATATATCTAATATTTTATTTTCTTCAGCCATATCAATCAGTAAATTTTCCATACCTCTTAAATGGCAAGCTGGATCAAAAAGAACGCTCGAAACATCCGAACCAACAAAATATTCATTGCCAAAATTCTTCAATAAATATTCAAGTTTTTTAAATCTTTCTGGCTTTTTGGGATTCGGAAACTTATATTTCATTACATATCTAATATCTTTGCCCTTCAATGGGTGTACCTTAACATTATTATACTTATCCTTTCTTTCCCATGTAATGCCCCATTCATCAATAAATTTTGAATTTTCAGGAATATCTCTTTCCATTCCACCATTTATAGAAACCCAATCCTGCAAGATATCATTACGAAATCTAAAATCAATCTCAAAAGGTTCGATTCTAAACCTTTTAGCCAGGATTTTTCTTGTTTCAAGCCCAAACCAAATATATCTTGGAACTCTGTCGGGTTTTTTGAAATTTAATGAATATAAAACTCTTTCTTTGCTATTCATCTTATTATTTACTTCCTTATATATAATTTAAACTAACTTTTCTGATAAAAAGCTCTAATTAAGTATTTTTAAAACCTCTTGCTGTTTCTATCATAGTTATATAATTTTCTACAGGCATATAGTCTGGAACCGAATTTCCGGTTCCAAAACCAAATCCGAACCCACAGAATTACTGATAACCATTAATTCTGACGCTAATTTAAACTATACTTTTTTCTAATCTAAAAATTTTAAGAGGATTTTTATAAAATAGCATCTTTGCTATTTCCATTGCTTTATCTAAATCAAATAAACCTTCATTTACTTTTATTGATAGAGCTCTGGCAACATTTTTCTTAGCTAACTGCAGATGGCCATATACTCCATCCACAAAAGTATAATCTCCTCCAAAGGCTGATAACTTATTTAGAGGCACAGTGTCTATGAATTCCAGTAAGCTATTTACAGACGCATTTGGCGATATTATATGTGACCAACACATATCTATATATACGTTTGGAAAATTTTTAGCAAGCACTGCAAGTTCATTTTGATATGGGTAGCTTATATGAAATATATCAAAGGTAATATCAGGATACTCTAAAAATAAATTGGTTAGTAATCCAGGATGGGAATTAGAAAGTATATTTCCATTTCCTTCTTGCATTCCGGTATGAATCTGTAAAATAAGATTATTCTTATTTGCAATATCTAATATAAAATGGAACATATAATCCTGGAAAGCCTTCCCTGTAATAAGAGGCTTTTCATAATTCCAATCCTCAGGGATATATTTAGTTTTAAAAATATTACTAAATTCTTCTTCTGCTCTTGATTTTATTACTCTTTCATATTTTAAAGTCCTCTGATAGGCAAGCTGGTGCTTTAGAGCTATTGCTCCCATTGAATAAGCCTTTTCAATCATTTTTTCAGCAGCATCCAACCATTTAGAAAAAGAGGTTATCCTTATACCAGATTGTTTTTCTACTTTCTCTATCTGAGACCAGAAATTGGGGTTTATTATATCTCTTATCCCATAGACAGGAGTATATAAATCTTTATCACAATATATGCTTCTTTCTATTTTTGGATTATATTCTTTATCTAAAGTATCAACATTTAATAAACTAGTTACAATTTTACACTTATTTTTAAGGACTTTTTTAAAATATCCAGGTTTCAAATTTTCTAAAAATCTTTTATTTAATCCCTCAATTGTCGAACTGTCAATTTTATCAATACCATAGATATCTTTTACTGCAATGGTTAAAGCTCTTCCGTATCCTGTAAATCTTGAAAACTCCCAATACGGTTCTATTATTTTCCACTTTTTTGTAATTGATAAATCATTTTCTAATATTTTCTTATAATCATTATTGTCAAGGCCTGCTGTCTTAAGATCACTGCCTGTATAGTGGCATAAATACTCATTAAGCACATCGCCATTACTATCCCTGTCTTCTTCTTTTGATGGTAAATGTTCATGGGTATCTATAATTTTTAAAGTGTCAATATAATCTAATATAAAATCATAATTATTATTCATTTTTTTATTTTTCATAATAATGTTTTAATTAATAGGTGATTAGGATCTTGGATAGATAATATCTGACCCTGTAAATTAATCTTCATAATCCAAAGTTCAATTAAATATTCATAAAATCTCTTGCTGATTCGATCATTGCTACATAATTTTTTACAGGCATATAGTCTGGGACCGAATTTCCAGTACCTAATGCAAATCCAGGAAATTTAATTGCATCTTTCAATAGATTATGCACATATTCTTTTACTTCATTTTCACTTGCATTACATACAAAACTCATATCTACGCCACCAAAAAGTGCAATTCTGTCCCCATATTTTTTTTGCCATTCTGTAAAAGGAGCAATAACGTCTTCATTCGAGTGCTTTACATCTATATTAACTGTGTTGATTAAGTCTTCCATAATAACAAATATATTTCCACAGGAATGTAATATAAATGGCTTTTTATAAGCATGAACAAGACTGACTATTTTTTTATATTGAGGTATTATCAATTCCCTTATATCGTCTGGGTTCAATATTGTTGATGTCTTAAAACCCAGATCGTCCCCGAATCTGCAAACAATAAAATTTTGCGAATATTTTTCTAAAAATGTTTTCCAGATACTATAATGAACCTCCCCCATTTTAACAAATAAATTTCTATATAATTCTGGATCATCTACAGATAACAGGCTTAAGTTTGAAAGCCCTACTATATCCTGGAGACTTTCAAATATACCATTCCCCGGTCCCCCCACTGCCATCATACCGGGAAACATTTCCTCTTCTAATAGCAGAAAATCCTCTCCATATTTATCGAAAAAAGTTTTTGGTAGCTCATCCCATGGATATGAAAGGAAATCATCTCTATTCTTAATAACAGGCTCTTTATGTGAATAAAGCGACCCGCTTCCCGGCAATATTGACGTTATAAGGCACTCGAATGAAACTGTATCATAATGCATCTTTTTAAAAAAATTGATAAAAGACCTGAAATACTCCCTTTTTTCTTTCTTATTACCATAATATAGATCAGAAAATTTATAATCCAGTATTTTTTCCATTATTGAAATATCTATTATATGTTCGTAGAATGGTAACCTTTTGGGTTTAATTCTATGCACCGCATTTAATATATTTCTATAATCAGGTTCAATAGATGTTTCCATATAACTATCCTTTCAATATGAGTAATTATTTAAAAAACTGGAAAAATATTATAACCAATATCTACCAATTCCGACTGACCGGATAAATTGCCTTTAGCTATAAGAACCATATCGGCATGATCCCTTATTGGTAATGGCGGGAAATGCCATGTTCCTCTATGGAGAGAAACACCTAACTTACCGTCTAATAAAAATATTCTCAGTTTATTTATATCCGGTTCTTCTTTAGAATCATCAGCAGGAGCCATAGCAAAGATAACTTCTCCACCATGTAATGGTATAAAAGTCTCGGTAAAAGATGGGTGTATTTCCATTTTTACAATAGGTTCTCCTGCCTTTCTCTTCTTGCAGTGCAACAAACCTAGCGTAACTTCATCAACATCTTTGATGAAAGGACCTAACTTAATATTATCTTTATAGTATTTTAAATTAGGCAAGTCCTCCAATGGGGGTTCATTATACAAACCTACTATTTGTCCATAAGGTTCAAAATCCTGAGGTTTAATATCATTAAAATATTCAATTTTTATATACTTATTTTCCATTTACGCCTCCTTATATTGCATACTTTTAAAATTTATTTTTTATATTACTTTATGATATCCCTGTAATTGCTTTAACTATATCATTATGCAAATCATTTAATCTTCCTTCATAATCCTTGAAATTTATTTTAGATACCAGTTTCCCATTTCTTAAAATAATCGTTCTATCAGCTACTTTTATTAGATTCTCCATGTTATGGGTGATTAAGATTATTGCTTTAACACATTTTATTGTTTCTTTTATTAATCCAAGAACTTTCAATGACTCTTTCACACCAAGTGCTGCCGTTGGTTCATCCATTATTATAATTTTTTTTCCCCAATGGATTGCTCTGGCTATAGCGACACCTTGTCTCTGTCCACCTGACAGATAATAAACTCTTGTTGTTATATCTGGGAATTCAAAAGATATTTTTTTTAATGTTTCTATTGTTTTTTCTCTCATATATTTAAAATCTAGATTTTTTAGAAACCTATTCTTTATAGGTTCCCTGCCTAAAAATATATTAGATTCAGCATTAAAATTTTCTGCTAATGCCAGATCTTGAAAAATTGTCTCAATACCAATCTCTCTAATCTCTTTTGGGGACTTACCGTCTATTTTAGTACCCTTCAGATATATTCCTCCACTATCAGGAGAGTAAACACCTGCAATCATTTTAATCAATGTTGACTTACCAGCACCATTATCGCCACATATGCCAACTATTTCACCTTCTCCTACCGAAAAGCTTACTTTATCAACAGCTAAAACACCGCCAAAACGTTTATTTACATTCTTTATCTCCAATATTGATTTATCGCTAATACCGTTATTCATACTGAAAACCTCTTTTGCTAATTATTGAATAATTTATATTTTAATTGATCAAAAAATACTGCAATAATTATAATGCAGCCCACAGTTAAATATTGCCAAAAAGGAGATACCGCCATTGAAACCAGACCTGTTTGCAACAACGCTATTATGATTGCGCCTATAATCGTACCACTTATTGATCCGTAACCACCGCTCATACTTGCACCACCAATAAATATTGCTCCTATAGAATTAATTAGCAGTGGTTCACCTGCATTAGGAGATGCCATTGAAAATCGAATGATGTAACTAATAGCAGCAATTCCACACATAAAACTTGAGATCATGTAAATTTTTATAAGATGATTGTCAACAGGGACTCCTAAAAATCTTGAGGCATTAATATTTCCACCAATTGCATAAGTATGCTGTCCGAATTTAGTTTTAGATAAAATGTAACCACTTATCAATATTACAATCAACACAATTAAAACTGTGACAGGAAATATTCCAATAGCTGATTTAGTTTCAAAAGATGCATGCTGGTTAAAAAATTTAATTCCCTTTCCGGATACATAGTATAATATATAAGAATTTCCAATTTGACCAGCCAATGGTGGCAGACCAATAACAGGCATACCATTATTTAAAAGATATGCTCCTCCCTGTGCAATCCCCATTACACCCAAGGTTGCAATAAAAGGGGGTACTTTTAATTTTGTGATTATTATTCCATTTATGAAGCCGGGTATAAGACTTAATATAAGTATGCTAATAATACCAATCACCAATACAAACGATTGATTAAGCCCAGCACTATAGAATTCTCTCATGATGATGCCACCGCAAGTAGCAATAAGACCTAATACATAGGATACTGATATATCTATTCCTCCAGAAATAACAACAAAAGTTTCTCCAATAGCAACCAAAGAAATAAGAGTTGCAGCAATCAGAACATTCTGGAGCCCCTTTATACTAAAAAAATTAACACCTCTTGATGAAAAAAAAGCAATAAGTACTATTACAAAAATTAAAGACCATATTTTACTAATAAAATTAATTGCTTTTTGTGAACCGGTCTTATAATTTATTCCTTTAATTTTCTTTAAATTCATTTAAACCTTACTCTTTCATATAAAATATTCAAATATGCTCATAAAATACTTACTAAACAATAATACAGAAAATCGAGCAGGAGAAGGAGCCTAGCCAATATTGGCTATGAGAGTTCTGTCTGCTACTATATGAACAGTATCTACTTCCGAAATGATAGTTGATTCCGGGGCTTATAATGTTCACTTTCGCTACGGCTCGATACTTCCCTCCTCTTAGCTTCATTTAGTTTATTACCTCCCTAAATGTAAGATTTGGTGCTGGACTGGTGGCTAACCTTTGCCCATGTTGGACTTTCACCAACAAGAACTTATATGTTTTACTCGTCGTACTCATAAAATCTCCTCTTAAATATCTAAATCTTTCATACCGATTATACAGCTACATTATAAAAATAATTTCTTTAAATTTTTATTCTAAACGTTCTAATTTCATATGGTTTTATTTTTAATCTTATCCTTTTTTTATTAATTTTTTTTATTGAATTAGAAATTTTTTCTTCTAACATGTTTACTTCTTTAATACTTTTAATATTGAAACCAAAAATAATTACGATATTTGAATATTTCCCCTTACTTTCATATAGCCTCAAAATTAGGTCTTCATTATCTTCAGCCTTTTTCAGACAAGAGATTATAACACTGTTTTCTCCATCAACATCTATAAATGATTTCTGAGATGGTAATCCTTTACTTTTTGTTCTTCCCAAAAAGCATGAATCCAATTTATTATTCAATTCATAACCTTTTCTATCAGTATCTCCTTCTTTCCAATTTCCTTTATGGGGATAAATTGAATAGACGAAACTATGATAACCTTTATCTGGTTCTGGATCTGGTTCATAAGCCGTTCTTATTAATGTTATCCTAATTGTATTACCTTTGGTATCAAACCCATACTTGGTATCACTTAGAATACTAAAACCATATCCATCATCTGAAATATCTGCCCATTGTAGAGCTGGGATTTCTCTTCCATCAGCGTTTCTTTCTATATTACCATAGGGAATTTCATATGTAGCTTTAGTTTTTCCTAATTTTGGTGTAAAACTTGCCTTAACCATAGGAGAAAGACTTTTATCATCTGCTTTTTCATTCCAGTTTATATTTGTTCTAAAATCAATTCTATTTATACCCATATACATAATAATATCTTGTGTTATTATAGAATTATTAACTTTATTTTTTACTCTCAATTTACCAATTACAGGTCCTCTTTCTAAAATTTCTATTTCTGGATTTTCTGTCAAATTAACAATCTTTCTTATGGGACCAATAACCCATGCAGAAGAGTCATGTGGTTCTTCATATAGAACTTGCAATAAATTATTCCTGACTACTTTAGTAATAGGTACATCAGGGTAATTCTTAGCTTTTTCTTTTAATGGAAAAGCATTTTTGGGGAAAATTCCTTCATCCCAAAGATAATCAATTATAGTTTTACCTTCTTTTTTATCATATAAATAATTAACTGTTCCTTTTTTACTAACTTCCATTTTGAAATATTCATTTTCAAATATGTAATCATCTTTTAAAATTTGATTATTATTTTTCTCACCTTCCTGAATATAATAAACTTTATATCCAAATGAAGGTATATCATTAGCAACAAATATTATTTTATTGTCTATTATTTGTGTAGGATAAACATTACCTTCTGAGTCTTTAGCTACTGGATTCTCAGGGCAATTGTTGTATATTTCAATTTCAACAATATCTGTTCTTCGCCAAGAAAGGCTATTAAATACTAAAATTGGCTTACCTTTTATACTACTACTATCTACTAAAGTACCTAAGAATTCTAAATTATCCTTAATAATATTTTTGCAACCAATTTCAACTTTTTTTGCTTCTTCACAAGCATAATCATAAGTATCCTTTATTCCACTACCTGGTAGTATATCGTGAAATTGATTAAATAAAGCAGCCTCCCAGTAATTATGCAAATTTGGATATTTTTTACCTAATAATTTAGCTATACTTCCAACTTTCTGGGACTTCAATAATAGCTTCTCACATAATCTATTATGAATTTTTATATCCCAATGAGTTGTGTAACAGCCATCAGCAATAAATTGAAGCTCGTCATTAACCTCAAAATTAATACCCTTTTTTTTAACAAAATCAAGATATTTTTGCATTTTAGTAAATACTATTTTAGGAAATATAGGCTTTTCATTTAATTTTTTAACTAACCTGGCATCTTCTCTAGTTGGACCTCCGCCATGATCACCAATACCATATACATACATTGATTTTTTTAAACCAGTTGTTTTGTAGTAAAAATCTGCAACATCAATAATAATTTCTGGACTTATATTATTTAAGTATGCACTATTAAATGCTA
>Ga0114922_10005627_pt1 | contig 11548 bp, 13 predicted proteins | sample AartaG_FD_100975 | JGI IMG/M metagenome (GOLD analysis project Ga0114922, IMG submission 100975) | Deep subsurface microbial communities from Aarhus Bay to uncover new lineages of life (NeLLi) - Aarhus_00045 metaG | ecosystem: Environmental > Aquatic > Marine > Oceanic > Sediment | place...
AGACCACTGAACTTCTAAATGAAATGGATATGACCGATCAACAACTGCATCAAAAATTAAAAGAAGGACTGGATTCAAAAAAATCTATTATTGTAAAGAATAAATTATTAGATGTGGATGATTTCCCGACCAGACAAAAATATCTTGATATGGCGTATAAGCTAAAAGGGACATATCCGGCGGAAAAACATGAGGAAACCAGGAAGGTTATTATATTGGGAAAGAAGGAAAAAAAAGAAGATGAACAATAATAATAAAAATGAAAACCGAGTAATAATTTCTAAAGATGAGATAGATGAAATATCTCTAATAGTGTCTAAAGCTTATATAGATATTTATGAGGGTGTATATTGTAGGCTAGACAATCACGAAATAAAATTTAATTAAGGGTAGTTTATGATCGAAACCGTTATCGATGTAACTGATTTTGAAGAATTATTGAATCCGGTTTATATCCCCTATCTCTATGATCAGCATAGATACCTCGTATTAAAGGGCGGAGCCGGGGCCGGTAAATCCCATTTCGCTTGTCAAAAGATTTTATATAGGACGATGACCGAAGAAGGCCATCGTTTTTTAATTATAAGGAAAGTAAAAGATACAGTTAGCAAATCAGTTTTCCAATTATTCCAGGACTATATAACCAAATGGGATCTTGATGATGAATTCAAAATAAATAAAAATAGCCAGGTAATAACCTTTAAAAGTAATGGGAACATGATATTGTTCGCTGGGATAGATGATCCTAAAAAGCTAAAATCTATCGAAGGTATAACCGGGATATGGGTTGAAGAAGCAACCGAATTATATTTAATAGATTTTGAAGAATTAGATCGAAGGCTTCGGGGAATATTCCACACCTATATGCAGATCATATTAACCTATAACCCGATTTTAAAAAGTAACTGGACTTATAAAAAATTCTTCTCCGGCCTGACCGAAGAAGAAAAAGAAGATATAAAAATTTTAACTACCACTTATTTAGATAATATTTTTATTCAAAATGATATTGCATATAAGAAATTATTGGAAAGCTATACCGGCAATATGAGAGAAGTTTTTACCCTGGGCCATTATGGGATGTTGGAAAATGCTATCTATACCAATTGGGAAATAATCGCGAATGATGAATTCCCGGATGATGAGCCGATCCTGGGCCTGGACTTTGGTTATATAAATCCCCAGGCGCTTTTAAGAACTGTTGTGGACATGGAAGAAAAAATAATATATGTGAATCAGTTATCTTATTTAACCAGGCAAACGATCCCGCAATTGGCCAGGGAAATGAATAAAATGAAGCTAAACAATTATCGGATAATAGCTGATAGTGAGGCCCCGGAAAAAATTAACGAATTAGAAAATTGGTATTATAAAGAGGAAAGGATAAACAAAAAAACTAATAAATTAGAGATAATCTACGAAGAAAATGGATTCCCTTATATCGAACCATGTAATAAAGGCAAGGGATCGGTATTAGCCGGGATTGATTATGTGCAGCAGTTTAAAATCAAGATAACTGAAAGAAGTGTAAATGTAAAAGCCGAGATCGAAAGCTATCAGAGAAGAAAAGATAAAGAGGGGAATATATTAGAGGAGCCGGAGAAGGGGATGGAACATACTTTAGATTGTATACGCTATATATTGTATACAGTTTATTATACTGGATCAGATCCTTATTTCTATGCACCTTAATTAAAATGCTTGACAAATATTGATTCTTTATGTTAATATAATTTTATATTCATATAAGGGGGTGATTATTTATTGAGAATAGCATTACCCTTTACAGATAAAAATGTAAATATTAGCCTATCAAAAGCCCTGCCAGCCAGGGCATCAGATCCCCGATATTGGCCAAATGAGCCTCAATTATTCGGCCATGCTTCCAATACTTTTAGGAATACTTTAGAACAATTAAAGGCCTATCAGGGTTGGGTTGGCGATTGTGTATCGTTAATTTCAAACCGTATGGCCTCGATTCCTCTACGGCTTTATGACAAGAATAATGAAATGATTCAAGAACATCCATTTTATGATCTTATGAAATTCTTCAATCCGGACACCACAGAATTCACAGGTAAACAGCTTCGATCCATATATAAAGATCTAACCGGGGAATGTTATATCCTGATGGCTAAAGACAGATTAGGGATCCCCAGGGAATTATATTTTAGAAGCCCCGACAAAGTAACCCCGATAGTAAAGAGTGGAATAATAGATCATTATAAATATTTAGAAGGTTACAAAGAGATCATATATCCCAGGGAAGATATTTTATTTTTTAAATATGCGAATCCTACCGAGCCATTCCGGGGAGCATCCCCGGTCCAACGTAAGGCTTATGCCGTAGATACTGATAAATATAATATGGTTTATCAATTAAATGTTTTTAAAAATGGGGCGCACTTGAAGGCCGTATTAGAAACAGATAAAAACATGAGTAAAGAACAAGTTGATAAATTTCTTAATATATTCAATGCTACTTATGGCGGGGCCGAGAATGCGCATAAAACCGGCGCTGCAGTTGGTGGTTTAAAATTTAAGACCGTTGGCCAGTCTAACAAAGATATGGAATTTATGTTATTGGCCGAATGGACCATGAGGCAGATCGCCAGCGCTTATAATACGCCACCACAAAAATTATCCCATCCGGAACAAACCAACCTTGCCAATATGAAAGCCCTCGATGTTAGTTGGAATAGGGAATGCATTTTACCCAGGTGTATACAAGATGCAGAGGTTTTAAATGCTTTCATGTTGCCTTTATATAAACAGCCAGGGCTATATTGTAAATATGACAACCCGGTCCCAGCCGATAATGAATTTATATTAAAAAAAAGGGAATCAGATCTAAAGAATTGGGTAATTAATATTAATGAAGCCAGGATCGAAGATGGTAAGGATGAGGTACCCTGGGGGGAAAAACCACTTGCACCATTTAATATAGCACCTTTAGGATCAGCTACAGAAAAGACTACACCGGTCCCAGCACCAGGGAAAACAATTATATTAAAAAAATATACAGAAGAATTTAAGCGGGAATATTGGGATCAATTTATTAAGAGAGTTACCCCACTTGAAAATAATTTTAAAAGGGGCATAATTAAACTATTTCAGGAACAGGAATTGGCAGCATTAAGGGCCTTACGAAAGAAAAAAGACATAATTGGGATAACAAAAGACGTTGAAGATGTATTAAGAATAACTCATAGTGAAAGAGAGATAGAGAAATTTGCAGAATATACTATTCCCAGGATCACCGAAATGGTTAAAATAACCGGGACCTCTGCTTATGCAGAATTAGGTGTATCGGGTAGTTTTGATGTAACCAATCCAAAAGTAATAAAATGGATCAAAGCTCATTGCGGGAAATTAATAAAAACAATAGCAGATACAAATTTTGATGCTTTAAAGAGAACATTAACAGAAGGAATTAAATTAGGAGAGAAAATCCCTAAATTGGCAGCAAGAATAACAGCAGAATATAATGATTGTAAGGGATATAAAGCCGTAAGGATAGCCCGGACTGAAACAATATCAGCAAGTAACCAGGGAGCGCTGCAGGCTTATGATCAATCCGGAGTGGTAGAAGAAAAAGAATGGCTTGCTGAAACTGACGCTTGTGATATATGTTTAGATATTGCATTACAGGGGGCCGTACCTTTACATAGTAGTTTTAGCGGGGGTTTTGACGTACCTCCGGCACATCCGAATTGCAGATGTACGGTGTTACCTGTTATAGAAAAAGATTAATATAAAGGTGGTGAGAAAAATGGCAGAAAAGAAAAAAACTGAAAAGATATTTAAGACTTTCCGGACAATCGTTATAAAAGCAGGGGATGAAGAAGGGGTTATTGATATGTTGATCCCCATGTCCACCGGATCGGTTGATCGACATGGTGAAGCTATTGACCCAAAGGGATGGAAAAAAACATTAAAAGAATTTAAGAAAAGGGCAATAATGTTATCTTCTCATGGCTATCAAGTTTTACAAAATCAGATCGGAGAATTTTTAGATCTTCAAGTTGTAGAAAAAGGTTTATTGGCCCGGCCTAAATATTATATTAATAAGGGGAATGCAGAGGCCGATTGGGGATATTTTTTAGCAACCAAAGGGATGGCAGCCTATTCAGTTGGATTTATTCCCATAAAATGGGAAGATTCTGACGGTAAAGATGGTAAGGCTACTCGAACTTTTAAAGAGCAAGAATTGATTGAAATATCTCATGTAACCGTACCCAGTAACCGCGATGCGATCCAGGAGTATAAACAATTAGATGAATATAAAAAGGAAGATCCGGTAGTAAAAGAGGTTATAGAAGAAATATTAGAGAATAAAGAAGCATCTAATTTTTATGATTCCCAGTTGATAATGCCATACGGCAAAGATAGGAAAGAATTATTAAAATTAACAGAAGAAGTTATTACTGAAATAGAGGAAACTGATGAGATTATCCGGATCCCGGCCAAAGGTGAAGAAGGCAAACATAAGGGACATAAAATCAGATGGATGAATATAGACACGAAAAAGGGGATCAGGGGTATATATTGCGTAGATTGTAAAAAAATAATTACCTATATATTTAACAAAGATAAAGGATGGACAGTTGAAAAAGCTAAAAAGTGGATGAAGGATAACGAAAAGATTGTAACAAATTATTACAGAAATGTTGATTGGGACACCAAAGTAAAGATTGAGGAAATAGATTGGGAAGAAGTCAAAATATCGATAAAGGAAGATGATAAAGATGATAAACTTGGGAAAATGATAGATGAATTAAAATTTTATCCGGAAATAATATATAGGGTATTAGAAGATTATGAAGATATAGACGAGATAAAAGATCTTAATACAGATTTAGATTTACTTGAGAAAATATATCAAGTAATCAAAGAAAATAAAGAATTAAAGAAAAAGTTAGAAGATATTGAATTGGAAGCCGGGGCGGTTTTGAATGCCAAAAATAAAGGTAATCTTAAAAAAGCCCAGGTTTTAATTCAAGAGGTATTGGATTCAGCCGGAGAGGAAGAAGATCTAGGGAATGAAGGGGAGGAGGGTAAAGATAATAAAAAAGACGATTCAATAATAACTATAACAGATACTAAAAAAGAAGATCCACAGAAAGACGAAAAAAAAGAAGAAAGAACAATTAAAATAGATGAAAAATTAATAGCCGAACAAATTACAAAAACCCTAAAATATACCCTGGGTATAACAGACAAGTAATCCAATGCAAAAATAAAAATGAAAGGGAGTGATATTATAATGGAAATGACAGAATTACAATTAGCAGAAATGATTAAGAAGCAAGTTACCGAAGCACTACAACCATATTTAAAAGTGGAAAGACCGGAAGGCGAAGCCGGTAGCAAAGATGAGCCACTATTTAAATCTTTTGGTAATTTTATACAGAATATTTGCCTACAAGGTAAAAATGCAGATGCAAGATTGTTATTGGAAGCACACCAAAAAACTTTATCTATGGATAGTGACCCTGCAGGTGGATATTTAGTCCCCGAACAATGGGCGCCAGGTATATTAAAAGTAGCGTCAGAAGATGGAATAGTAAGACCTAAAGCTACCGTAATCCCGGCAAGTTCTCCTAGTCCGGATGCAGAACTAAATATCCCATTATTAAATCAGACAGGGGCAGCTTCTCATGATATGTTTTCCGGAGTATGGTTCCAATGGACTAATGAAGGTGGAGCAAAACCTGATAAAGAGCCGGAATTTGATAATGTAAAATTAGCACCGGAAGAATATTCAGCATCAACCGTATTAACCGATAAGATAATAAGAAATGCCAAAGCATTGGAAGCCTTTGTTAAAGCTATTTATAGTAGGGCGCAAGTTGCTTTTGAAGATCAGCATTTTTTAACCGGTACTGGTATAAATCAACCGCTGGGAATAATCAATTCCCCTGCTTATATTCAGGCTGTTAGGACCGGTGCGGGTGCAATAGTATTCGCTGATATTATCTTAATGCTATCGCAAATTATCCCAGGCGGTAAGTACGAATGGGTTATATCTCGTAGTGCTTATGGCCAAATAGTTAATTTAGCTGATGCCGCCGGAAATAGTATATTTATCGGTGGGGATGCCACTAAAGGAATATCAGATAGATTGATGGGATATCCTATCAATTGGACTTTTAGAGTACCAGCACTTGGGGTAGTTGGTGATATTAGTATATTAGATTTTTCATACTATTTAATCAAAGATGGTTTTGGGCCTGCTTTTGATACTTCAAAGCACGTTTATTTCGCGTCTAATAAAACCATGTTGAAAATGTTTAGTAATGTTGATGGCCAGCCCTGGATGAATGGGACCATAACCGCAGAAGATGCAGCTACAGAAATTAGTCCATTTGTAGGATTATCTGTATAAGATAAAATAATATTAAAATAAACTTTGAAAGGAGTTGATTATATAATGAGAGATTTAGCTGAAAATCTAGCCGTCCTGGATGCCATAAGACCCGATGAATGTGTTGCAGCAGAATATAACGTAAGGGCAAACGGAGTACACGCCACAGCCGGAGAAATAGATTTAGAAGATTATGGCTATCCCAGGAAAATATTAGTTTGTGTAGGTGTTGGTGAAGTTGATGCCGGTGGATTATTAGATATTGACATTGAAAGTGGTGACACAACCGGAGCATTAACCAATACAGATGCTAGTTTAGATCAGATGGATGCAATCGGAGATCAAATCTACGAATATAAACCAACCCGAAGATTTATTAATATCGAAGCTACTGTAACAGTAAATAATGTTACTTTCGCCGTTGGTTTAATCATGGAACATTGTAGATTCGGCAATCGGGGGTCCGATGATTAATGCGGGATTTAGCGGAAAATCTTGGTATATTAGTTTCGCATAGACCGGCAAGCCTAGCCGCTGGGACTTATAACACTAGGGCAAATGGGGTACATGATACGGCCGGGGAAATTGACCTAGCCGATTATCATTACCCGCGTAGAATATTAGTTATTGTTTCGGTGGGTGATGCTGACCAATTAGGATGGCCTCCATTTACCCAGGCGACATTAGATATAACTATTTTTAGTGGAAATTCCAGCGGTACAATAACGACTATCGAGAAAGTTATGGATCAGATGTCAGCGCCGGGTGAGCAGATCTATGAACTTGAAACTACACAAAGATTTTTAAATATTCGATGTATTGTTACCAATATTGTTTCGCTATATGTGGATTTTTCGGTTATATTAGTAACCGATCATGCCCGCTATGGAAACATGGGATCAGACGATTAATAAGATGAAAGGATGATAATATCATGAGAGTTTTAATTGGTAGGACCTTTTTTTACGAAAAAGAAAAAAAAATATTTATAAAGGGGATGAATTATCCGGTGAAAAAAGAACTTGGACAATGGATCACTAGAAAAAGATTAGGCGTGATTATCCCGGAAGTAAAAACAAATGGAAAAGGTAAACCTATTCTAAAAGATTTAAAGGGACCGCCAAAAGACAAAATGATAAAAGAAAATGATGTAAAAACTAAATAAAGGAAGGAAGGTGATTTAATAATGAAAAAATCATTTATAATTTTAGGTTTAGTGATGGCCCTACTTTTGGCTTTTGCTATACCTGGTATGGCTATTAAGATCGCGCCATATAGTCAGCCTTTACACGATATTATGCATTGGGATGTAAGAAGCGAAAGGCTGATCATACAAAATCCGGAAAATGAAACTCAAACAGTATCATGGCCCTCTACCGTTGATTTATGGAACTATAACGGTAATACCTGGACTTACGATCTACCAACTGGGGATAAATTCGCATTTAGTAAAAGGGTAGATATTAATATAGCCACTACAGGAGGCGCAGGTGATACAATTAGAGGTATATCTATTACCGATACTGTTGGGGCCGCTTTAGGCATCCATGAAGGAATAATATCTCACGTTACTTCGGCCTATATGACCGGATCCTGGGCGAATGCAGTTGTAGGGGTAATAACCTATTCAGCGACCGGAAGCGCTGGGGGTGGAATGGCCGCACCAATATGCAGCGAAATGAATATGCAACCGGCGGCATCATCCGGAGGAAGTTATTATAGCGTACATAGTTATTTTAATACACCGACAAGCGCAACCTTAATTGATAGCACAGCTTTTAATTATGCATTCGAGAAATATGAGGCGGCCGGTGGAGCAGTAATTCAATTTGACCTTTATGGGTTACTTTGGCATATAGTTGGTTTAACTGATGCAACCACAAAAATATGGTATGATAATACTTTAAAAATCCAAATAGATACAACTAAATGGTGGATCCCTTTATCGGAAGCCGAGGGATCATATACAACTAGTTACCCGATAGTAAGTAATGATGCTACCGGCGCGGCTATTGATATTACAGCCCCGGAAATTGGGATTGATATTGGAGTGGCCGATCATGGTATATTCTTTACTGGCGCAGTAGTTCCGGGAGATGTTACTAATAGTTTTATTAATGTTGGAGATTATACAAATCCTTTAGCGGTGGCTCCTGCAGGGGCAAATATGTTCGGAATTATGCATCACGTCAGTTTAACTGATATAGATGTAGCTTATTGGTACCAGGCATATTACACAAAAATAACTCCTGCTGGGACTTGCACATCTTTAAGTATAGCCGGTCATGCATTAAGAATGAATGTAGCCGTAGATCTTGAAGTTGTTTATGGGATTCAATGCCATGTTAATGTTTCGGCCGGTGCCGATGTTACACAAGAAATCGTTTCCGTTTCTGCTTATGTAGATATGGCAACAGGAGATACGACTACTGATCGGGTTGTAGCATTACAAGCAATGATATCAGGATCGGGGGTTGCTGGGACTGTAACCGGGTTAATGCACGTTGCATATATAGCCAATAGAGGAACGGTTATAGATACTGATGCCATTATATTTATAAATAATGGTACAGCTAGCGCTTCGGATGTAGCGGTAGAATTTGATCTTGATGGAACGGTTACCAATGTATATGAATTTAATGGAACTGTTTGTGATGCCTTTACTACGGCAGATGCTGGAACAGAGTTTGGTGCCTTTGATGAATATGTATTGATTCCTGTAACAGTTGAAGGTGTTACCCCACAATTATATATAATAGCTGCCGAAACTTGGCAATCAGTAGATTAATTAAAAACCTTGCCGGGTGTATAGGTTAACCCGGTAATCAAATTTAAAGGAGTAGAAAAATGTTAAACCGTAGATTGAAATTAACCGCAGTTTTAGTATTGATATCTATAATTTTATTGGGTATGTTAACCCTGGCAGCTTACGAGCCTTTTAAGGTAAAATTAGGTTTATTTGATAGACTTGTTTTATTATCACTTTTACCAACAGAAGGAAATTTTGCAACCCTAAAAATAGTAAGAGATTTACAGATGGAACTGGCGCCGACAGAAGAAGAAAATAAAGCAGCCGGATTAATACCCGATCTTCGAACAGGAGGGATAACTATTGATCCGGATGATCCGGAGAAAGGCTGGGATAAAGTTGAGCCGAAAGAAATTGTATTTGGAGATATAGCAAAAGGACTGATCGTTTCGGCTTTAGAAAAATTAGATAAAGAAGAAAAATTAACACAACAGCACATTAATCTATACGAGTTATTTATTGAGGGCAAAAAACAAGAGGAAGAAGAAGTATTACCAGGTACTTCTATGATTCCGGCCTTATATTGGGCCGCATAAAAAGAAGGTGATTAGATGGCTTTAGATACTTATGCTTTAACGACCTTGGCCGCTGCCAATACATATTTAGGATTAGGCGCTGGTGATGGTGGGGCCGTTGATGCTTATGTTGAAACCTTGATCAACCGGGCTTCCGATATAATAGAAAGCGCTTTAAATAGATTATTGAAAGCCCGGTTATATGTGAAAAAAAGGATCAGCGGTAACGGCCAGGAAATATTATATTTTGAGCAATATCCGGTATTGGCCATAAATCTTGATAATCTAGCCTGGGCTGCAGCCGGGAAAACCGTTACCCGGAATGATGGGGGTAGCTTTGTAATTGATGGATTCGCGGTAGGTGATAAGGTATTAGTACAAAATTCAGAAGAAAATAGCGGCCTGCTTACTATAGCGACTGGTGGAGTGGCGGCTTTAGTATTAACCTTTGATGATGTTATCGTTGATGATGCCGTTGATGATAATGTGATCCTCTCTCATTGCCGGGAATTATGGGTAAATGACGACCTGGTGGATGGGGATGATTATGAAGTAAATGAGGATCATATATATTATAGGTGTGGCTTTTCTAAAGGTCACATGAATATTAGAAGGACTTATTATGCCGGGTATATAACTATCCCGGATGATATCGAAGCTAAATGTTTAGAACTGATTAAAATGGCCTATGATAAAAACAAGGATGTAAAATCCGAAAAGATAGGGCCATATTCAATAACCTTTTTTGATAATAAATCTGAAATAATGGAAATGATCAGAAATGATTTAAGCAATTATATTAACGTGGTGATTTAATGAGTATAGATCGATTTTTTGATAGATCTTGCACACAAAGAAGGAAGGCATCTTCGACTGGCCATGCAGTTGAAGCCTGGGCGAATGTAAAAACTTCTTTGAAATGTTGTATACCGCCGACTACTCCGAGTGATGCCTTGGCCTTCCGAAGTATTAATATAAATCTTAATATTACTCATAATATGTTTTGTTGGGCTACTGAAGATATAAAAGTGGATGATAAGATAATCGATGGAGCAACGACTATCGGAGCAGATCTTGCTTTTGTAGATGGCGGGGCCGGATCTGATTCGATCACTTGCGTAGGGGCTACATTTTTAGCTGACGGATTTAAAGTTGGTGATATTTTTAGAGTTGTTGGATCTGCTTTAAACGATGGGGAATATACTATATTAACCGTTATAGCCGGAATCATAACAGTAGCAACCGGAAGTCTGACAACGGAAGCAGCCGGGGCAACGGTAACCCTTACAAGAGGGGATGAATATATAGTTAGATTACAACCCAAAAAGTGGAGTTTTTTCTATCAAGTTTATTTAAGTGAGGTTGCTTAATGAAATTCAAAACAGAAATAATTAATGGGAAAGAACTTGCCGCAAGATTTAAAGAAGGCGGCCGGAAGATCCAGGATAAAATTGATAAAGCACTTTGGAAGGCCGGGCTATTGGTTGAAAGAGGCGCTAAATTATTAGTCCATGTTTTAACCGGAAGATGCCGGGCTTCTATTACTACCAGGTTGATACCGGCCAATGCAGAAGTAGGGACTATAGTTGAATATGCGCCAAAATTGGAAAAAATATATCCTTTTTTAAAGCCGGCCCTGGTTAATCAGAGGGTAGAGATTAAAAGGATATTGCATAAAGGTTTAACTGATGCTATGGCAGATAATTTTAAAGGATTTACAAAGATATTTTAGGGGATTAATATGAGTTTACAAAATACTATAACCAAAGTAATAGCAGTTTTAAAGGCAGCAATAACACCGGCGGGGGATTATACCCTTTGCAAAGGTATTTATGAAGGCGATCAGATGAGTTATAG
>Ga0114922_10005628_pt1 | contig 11546 bp, 6 predicted proteins | sample AartaG_FD_100975 | JGI IMG/M metagenome (GOLD analysis project Ga0114922, IMG submission 100975) | Deep subsurface microbial communities from Aarhus Bay to uncover new lineages of life (NeLLi) - Aarhus_00045 metaG | ecosystem: Environmental > Aquatic > Marine > Oceanic > Sediment | place: Aarhus...
ACCGGTGAGCTGCTGAAACGCAATTTCCTGCCGCAGGCACAGGAGATTGAGAAACAGGCCGCAAAAGGTATTGAAGATATAAGGAAAGGCGTCGAAGAAGCTGCTGAAAATGTGCTCGGTGACGAGGCCGAATCGCTGCGTCTGGCCAGACAACAGCTCGATGAGTTGATTAGACAGGTTAATGATGAAGTTGCTCGTGCTGGTAATGAGGGCCAGCGGCCATCAACTGACCCCAATGAACTGGCGGACTCAGCAGACAATCAGCAAAGGCCTTCTGATACTCAATCGGGCGCCGACAGTGAACGTCGGGCCAGGCAATCAGCAGACCGGCCGCAGGATGGCAGAGCATCGGCAAATGCCGCTACAAGTGGAAATCGCCCAACAGATTCTGATCCTAACAATGCACAACAAGGCTCGCCACGCGGTGGCTCAAGAAGGCAAACGGCTGATGCTCGTACCGGCGGGAGAGCCGCCCCTGGCGGACGAACCGACCCGGGTGGCTGGGGTGGTACTCTTTCCGGGCAATGGGACCAGGGCGACCCGAACGGTCCTTTCACTGGCAGAGACTATACCCAATGGTCGGATCGCCTCCGCGATGTGGAAGAGATGCTCAACGAGCGTGACTTACGCGATGAAGCCGCAAGGATTCGAGACCGCGCCCGTTCGATTCGAGCCGAATTCACACGTCATGGTAAAGAGCCACAGTGGGATCTCGTACGGCAGCAGATAACCGATCCGCTGACAGAATTGCGTAAACATCTCAGCGACAAGCTGGCTCAGCTTCAGTCGGATGAAGCGCTTGTGCCTATCGATCGAGACCCGGTACCCAGACGTTTTGCCGAATTGGTGCGAAGGTACTATGAAAACCTGGGAGGTGGCGACTAATGATGCTGCCTGGCACAATAACTATACCTGTAAGCCCATGGCTTTGGCTGGCCGTTTCGGTGTTAACCGTAACTGCTGCGCTTTTGTTTTGGTCATACCGGCGTTCGGCGGAATTAGGTGCAATTCATAAGACTGCTTTTTGTCTGAGGCTTTTGGGAGTGTTTGTGCTTGTACTATGTCTGATTGAGCTGCTGTGGAGTGGAAGACGTGCAAAATTCGGTGCCAATCTGTTTTTAGTTGTTGCTGATAACAGCAGTGGCATGAATGTTCGGGACCAGGGTATAACTCAAAGCCGAGGAGAAGTCCTTCAAGCCGCGTTAAAAGCAGATAAGTCCGATTGGCTTGGCACTTTGGCCGATACTTTTCAGGTTCGACAATACGTATTCGATTCGCGCTTACGCCGGACAACAGACTTTTCAGAGTTGAATTTTGACGGCAAGGCCTCTGCGATAGGTATGACCTTACAAACAATTTCCGAACGTTACAGGGACAGGCCGTTGGCCGGTGTGCTTCTTATGACTGACGGTAATGCCACGGACCTGGCTGAGCAATTCTATGACTTGTCGTCTGTGCCTCCTGTTTACCCGGTTGCAATCGGTTCGAAACCGCTAAAAGATATCTCACTGACTAATGTCTCGGTCAGCCAGACGTCTTTCGAGGATGCTCCTGTGATGATACAGGCCGACGTTGAGGCGGCTGGTTATACCGGCAAGACCATTGTGGTACGCTTGCTCGAAAGCTCAGGACGGATTGTGGAACGGCAAACACACAAAATCTCGAAGGACGACGAGAAACAGGCATTTCGTTTTCGTCTGCGTCCCGACAAGACCGGCGTATTATTTTATGACCTCGGTGTAAAAGAAGAAATCCCGCAGGATAAAATTACGGAACAGGACAAAGAGCCATCGGAAGCGACTCTGGCCAACAATAAACGTACAGTTGTCGTTGATCGCGGCGAGGGACCCTATCGGATTCTTTATGTTTCCGGCAGGCCCAACTGGGAATATAAGTTCCTGCAACGGGCAATTAGTGAAGATGAGCAGGTGCAGCTTGTGGCCCTTCTTCGTGTCGCAAGGCGGGAACCGAAATACGATTGGAGGGGACGTGCCGGTGAGGTGAGCAATCCGTTGTTTCGTGGATTTGATAACAAAGACGAGGAAGAGACAGAACAATACGACCAGCCTGTCCTTGTTCGTCTTAATACACGTGACGAGCGGGAGCTTAGCAACGGTTTTCCCAAAACAAAAGAGGAATTATTCGATTACCATGCGGTTATACTCGACGACGTCGATGCGGAATTCTTCTCATATGACCAAATGGAGCTGCTTCAGGAATTTGTGGCCAAACGAGGCGGCGGTTTCTTAATGCTCGGCGGAAAGGAATCATTCCGGCAGGGTAACTTCCATCGCACACCTGTCGGTTATATCCTGCCTGTATATCTGGACAGGCAGATTCAGCAGGAAACATTATCTCAGGCATATTTGAATCTGACTCGTGAAGGCTGGCTCCAGCCGTGGGCACGATTATGTGACAATGAGCAGGATGAAATACAGCGGCTCTTAAAGATGCCGGCATTTCGTGTGCTTAATTGCATGCGGGCAATTAAGCCGGGCGCGCGAGTACTTGCAACTGTTGGAAACGATCCGGATCGACAGATCCCGGCTTTGGTTATTCAAAGGTACGGAAACGGACGCGTCGCAGCATTGACTATCGGTGATATTTGGCGATGGGGCATGAAACAATCTCAAATGCATGATGATATGGATAAATTCTGGAGGCAAACGTTGCGATGGCTGGTTGCGGATGTACCCGGCCGGATATCTCTGAAGGCTGCGCACAAGCCTGAGAAAGTGAATCAGCCGGTTATGCTTCAAATTTATGCTCGCAATAAAGATTTCGAACCAATGGATAATGTTTCTGTTTCTGTCGAAGTGCATGAGCCCAAAGGCCGAAAAGTCCGACTAACGGCTGAACCTGTGCTTACTGAAAGCGGGCTGTTTGAGGCCACTCATATTCCTCGCTCCAATGGGGGCTACTTTGCACGTGCCGTTGTAACCGATGCCAATAGTCTCCAGCTTGGTGAGGCAAAAACCGGATGGGCTGTTGACCTTGAAGCCAATGAATTTCGGTCGATAGGAACCAATCGCCCGTTGCTCGAAAGAATTGCTCATCAGACCGGAGGCAACGTTATTGAGCTTGACGCATTAGATAAATTTGTTGGTAACCTGCCTAATAGGGCCGCCCCGATCACGGATACATGGATCAAGCCATTGTGGGATTTGCCGGGGGTCTTGCCGGCCATTTTTCTCTTTACTCTGATTTGTTTCGCCGGTGAATGGACCTTGCGCCGTTGGAAGGGGATGCCGTGAAGATAATGACAAAATTATTGATTGGCTTGCTGGTCCTCAGTGGTACTGTGTCTTATCCGCAAAGAACTGAGCCGCAAATCCAGCAATATCCTGTTGTAATAGTTGTTGTCGGTGCCGCTGGAACTCCGGAATACGCGGCACAATTCACCGAATGGGCAGCCCTTTGGGAAAAAGCTTGTGCAAAAGGTCAGGCTAATTACGTCTCGGTTGGTTTGAACAAAACTATGGGCTCATCCGATCGTGCGAGGTTACAAGAAATATTAACGAATGAGTCGAAACAAAACCCCACCGCTTTGTGGCTGGTTTTCATTGGTCATGGAACTTTTGACGGAAGAACGGCAAAATTCAACCTCCGAGGCCCTGATGTCTCGGCGGATGAGCTTGCCGAATGGCTAAAGCCCTTTCTCAGGCCTGTTGCAGTTATAAATACAGCCTCCTCAAGTGCTCCTTTCCTAAGCAGGTTGTCTGCACAGCAGCGCGTAATAATCACCGCAACCAAGAGCGGCTTCGAACAGAACTTTGCGAGATTTGGCCAATATCTGACCGATTCAATCGTCAATCCAAAAGCAGACCTTGACAAAGATGGTCAGACTTCATTGCTTGAAGCTTTTCTGACCGCCTCTAATCGAGTTGATGAATTCTATTCTGCCGCAGGCCGCCTAATCACCGAACATGCCTTGCTCGACGACAATGGGGACGGGCTGGGCACGAGGGCCGACTGGTTTCGAGGCATCCGGCCTGTAAAAAAGGCCAGGGATAATGCGTCTCTCGATGGCTACCGCGCCCATCAAATTTACCTTGTTTGCAGTGAAGACGAGATGAAAATGGCTCCTACTCTGAGGGCCCAAAGGGATAAGCTTGAGCTTGAAGTTATGAAGCTTCGTGATTCTAAAGAGACCTTTTCTGAAGATGAATATTTTTCAAAACTCGAAGCATTGCTCTACGATATCGCTCGAATCTATGAGCAGACCAAAAAAGTAAGTACCAGACAGTAATAGCAATAGCACTTCAAAACAAAGACAACCAAGTCAATTACATCCACTCACGATCTTGTGTACAAGAGTAAAAGATTGAATTTATAAAGGGATTAGGTATTATATTGGAGATTAAATTCATCAATATAGCTGAATGTTTATTAATGCAAAATATACATTAGGATACCGTCAAAGACCATATTCCCGGCAAATGTCCTGTTTGTGGGGCAGCCAGGGAACAATTCCAGGAAGTGGTTTAAATGCAAATGAAAGCAAAGCTTAGCAGTGCACGGTTTGTGAATACATTCATCAGGGGCCAACGCCGCCACCCCGTAGAGGCTGAATATGAGTAATACTAACCAGATTAAAATCATTTTAGTTCTGGTGCTCTTGACTTGGCAAAAAATCTCTTTAATACAGGCCAAATCAACAGACTCGACTTGCGGCCCATTAGATGTACATGAAAATAATCGCTATCTTGTACATGAAGACGGCACACCATTCTTCTGGCTGGCTGATACGGCATGGCAGCTCATTCATGACCTCGATAAACAGCAGGTCGATAAGTATCTTTCCAATAGAGCAAAGAAAGGCTTCACTGTAATCCAAACAGTCATTTTGGCAGAATACGATGGACTGGACAAACCGAATGCGTATGGTCATTTCGTATTGCGGGAAAAGAATCCCACAAAGCCAATTGTAAAAGATGGGCCAAATAATGATTACTGGGACCATGTAGAATATATGTTAAATAAAGCACAAAAACTCGGATTATATGTGGGATTGCTGCCAACATGGGGGCGATATGTGACAAGCAACTGGCAGAATGGCATCGTTGACGGAATCTTTAATGAGCAAAATGCCCAAATCTACGGCAAGTTTGTCGGCAGGCGTTTTCGCAGTCATCAGAATATTATCTGGATAATCGGTGGAGACCGGGCGGCACCGACGGATACCTCACGGACAATTTGGCGAGCTATGGCAAAGGGGATTGCGATTGGTGTCTCCGGCTATGAAGATTATAGCAAAATATTAATGACCTATCATACATCAGGACCTGGAGCCAGTTGGTGGTTCTTCAATGATGAGAAGTGGATTGATATTCGTGCAGCACAGTCAGGCCATGGGCAAAACAGCTTTAATTGGCAGCTAATGCAGACCGGATACTCGATGAAACCTGCAAAACCGGTGCTCGACCTGGAGACTGCATATCCAGGTTTCAGACATGGCCGTCCGCCGACAACTGCCACCGATGACCATGCTAGGCGGGGGGCATATTGGTCTGTCTTCGCCGGAGCTTGTGGACATACGTACGGACATCACAGTATCTGGCAGATGCACGATTCCGGCACACGGGCAATTGCGAACCCGGACGGCTACTGGTATGAGGTTCTGGACGTACCAAGTGCTGCCCAGATGGGTTATTTAAGATACCTTATGGAATCGAGACCATTTATAACGGCATTTCCGGATCAGGCAATGATTTTGACTGAACAAACCAGACCGGACGATTACATCGAAGCACTTCGCGGCGATGGTTTTGCTATGATCTATACGCCCACAAGCAAGAAATTCACGCTACGGCTGGGCAGGATTAAAGCAGAAACTCTGACAGCCTGGTGGTTTAATCCGCGGACGGGAAAGGCTAAGCGGATTGGTAATTTCAGAAATAACAGCAGCAAGGAATTCAATCCTCCCGGTAAAGAGCAATTCGCAAATGACTGGGTTCTGGTTTTGGATGACGCCGGCAAAGAGTTTGTTGAGCCGGGCCGAACCAATTAGGTAGACATTAGGCTAATTGTCGAGCATTAAGAAGCATATACGACAATCGGCCGGGAATTGTACCAATTTCTTCCCGAGATTATGTTTACAAACGGTGTAATCTATGGTCTTCTACGAAGCTGTCTCAATTATAGCCGCCCAGTCATTCGATGAAGGTGTTCGCAGGATGATTTTCTCTTCTTTTGTTCTGACAGGGCTTGTGCGTTCGCCGGTCCCGGGATTGATCCAGATGACTGTATAGCCTTGCGCTGCCGACTTGATATGTAAGATTGTTTCTCTAACATCAGCTAAATATACGAGGTAAATCTCACCTTCTTTAGCGAGACAGAATGCCCCTTTTCTAACAAACTCGTTATGCGGCTCCATCTGCGTATACGGAATCGACTCGAACGTTTTACGTAAGTGACGCAATTGAGCAGGGGCCTTACCCCCACCAATATGGCCTGTATAAAAGCCGGTTCCGGGGCTCCAGTCACCGTACGTAGCATATCCGCCGGCCATTGCGATTGACCAATGGCACTTCCTGACCCAATCGCTGTTCTGACCATGGCTTGGTTTATCCAGTTTACCTTCGTAACCATATTCTTCGTTTACGTAGGGCTTCGCTTTTTCACGATACTTAAGGACCCACTCGTTAACCTCGGTGCAATTCCCGTACTGCTGTGTGATGATATAGTCGGCCCAGGATTGATTACCATATAACCAGTCTGCGTACCCGTGAGCGGAACACAGCCGGTCATAAGGGTCCCATTCTTTGACAAGTCTGCCCATTTTTGGTGCCCAGTTCGGCTTGCGATATTCATTATGTTCATTTCCTAAATCCCACCAAACATTTGAAAAAACCGCTAAGCGGGCAACGGCATAACGGTATAGTCGCTTCTCATGCTCGGTAAATGTCCCGTATTCCTTCGGTAGATTCTGTTTTTCGATAGTAACAATGCAAGTAGCGATAATCCCACGGTCCCTCATCGCTCGCACTACGTAATCTGCTTTTTGCCAATAAGCAACATTAAATCGTGTAAAATCATACTTATGCGGCCGGCCCAACCAGGCCGGCAGTGGGTTCACCTCCCCGGGAGGAGCACCATAGTTCGGAAGCTTCCACGGATCACCCTGTAATGTGTACTCACTCTTCTTTCGAGAGTCGATATCTCTGGGATATCCTGTGAGAAGAAAGCGTACCTTGTTGAAACCATATCGAGTACAATAGTCGAGCAGCTCTTCGATTTGCTCCTCATTATTTGAAGGATCCAGCAGGTGATAAGCTGTGAGACCCATATGATAGAAGGGCTGTCGCGACAAAGCAAATTGGAAGTGTTTCGGATTTTCTGGATTTACTACAACAGGCTCCATTCCCCGCGGTTTAGTCGTTACGAAGGAGCCTGTGTATTCCTTACTGGAATCAAGACTTGTTTTGAGCGAGAATCTATATTCAGTTCCTGCAAGAGACGGACAAAACCGTATGCGAAAGCAGCGTCCTTTCTGATCGTCACAGAAACCGTCAACCTCTACTGGCGAGCCACCGTCAGGCGTAAATATTGCACTGACTTTGACATCCGTGAACGGGTTGCCTTCATAAGGTGAGTTTGATTGCACAATAATTTCGAAAACATCAAAGCAAGGAATAGTCGAAGGGCCTGGTTTGATGGTAATGCCGGCCTGCACTAATCCTGTCGAAAAAACTGCTGTGAAGACACAAAGTATGATAAAATTATTTTTACGCATTGGATTAACCTTTTCTTCAAAATATTTTGGATATTTCGATTCATTTCTTCAGGTTATTCATTACCTTGGCTGAGTTGGGAGAAATTCCCACACGGCCCGTCAAGAGGTTGTTTACTATGAAATTGTCTTTGCCTTTTGTAACTTTCAGGGCTGTCACTTCCCTGGACTCCCTGCGGGTATCACGAACCGTACAGCCTGAAATAATTGTATCCTGAACGTCATCCAGAAGAATACCGCAGTTATCGCAGTTCAGAACCATGCAGCCGGAGATATTGAAATGCCGGCACCTTTCCAGAATGAATCCTCCTTTTTTTCGCCAGACGTTGTTGATTTGCAGCCCGGTAAGAATTACGTCGTCGCAATCGCGAAAGACAAGCCCTCTATTGGCACTGGCCCCGTCTCCGTAATGGTAGCGCGGATTTCGGTCGAATACGTTCGAACCGATAACAACACTCGAGCTGCCCTCGATTAGAAAGTCATGCGAATAACCCTTCCAGATTGTATTGCCGACGATTGTGACCCCGCGAACCTTATGAAGATGTATATTGACCTGAACGTCACTGAGTATGTTGCCCGTAATGGTAATGTTCCCTCCGCGAAGCTCACCTTGTGCATAAGGCCGGGGCTGGCCCTCTCCGACAATGCGGATGTTTGCCGATTCAGGTGAATTGTGAGTATGCTGAATCGTACAGCCGGTTACAGCAATCTCTCCGATAGAACCTCCCGTAGCATCAATCAGCACGTTTGCAATCGCCGGGGACTTCTCACCCATATTACCTTCGATATCACAGTTGCCGACCTGCAGATTCCTGACATCGCCGCCGCGCTGCACAATTCCTCCCCTTGCATTATAACTTACATGCGAATTACCGACGTTTATTTGATGCAGGTTCACATGATCGAGATATATTCCAATTCCACGATTTTCATAAATGTGGCAATCGGAGATAATAACATTACGGTTACGCTCGGTAAGATGGATTCCGTGCAGCACCTTGCGAATCTGTAACATTGAAAAAGTCGCCTCCATTGTACCTCTCGCCTCCACACCGCATGCCTGTGGCGCAGCTCCGACTATCTCGAGTCCACTCACTGTTGGCATACGCTGATTCTTCCAGACATTTTCTTTTACAGTGCTTGGGCTTGCTGTACCACTATGTGTGCCAATCAGCTTCAAAGCCGGTCCCGGGCCGGCCATGACAAGCCTCGCTGTGCCCGAGCCGATAATTGAAGCAGGTCCGTTTCGGTCCAAATCTACTACGATAGTCTTTGTAAGCCGGTATGTCCCTCGTGGAACGTGGACATCACCCCGGCCTGAATCGACTGCACGCTGGAATGCCTTTGTGTCGTCCGATTCACCGTCTCCAATGGCGCCGAAATCTCGCACAGTCGGATAAACATTTGTGGTTTCGACCTGTTTGCCGATGCTTGCGGCTCCGGCAAATGAAATTAAAAATAATGCCAATGTTCCACCTGCCAGGGCGAAAGATTTATTTCGTTTCATAAACCATCTCCTATTATTAGTGAATTGAATTCTTGAATCCCTGGCGCAAATAAAAAAGCCGGCAAGGATGTTAATAGCAGGAATTATATCTCAAAAGCTCAAATCCTGCAATAGTCAGGGTATTTTCTATTATAGACACTTTATTGTTTTAAGATTACAATAGACCATGATAAATTAAATTCGAGGGTTGCAAATACAATGAATAAATCAAATTTTCTAATCCGATACTTTCTATTTTCTCTAATCATAATCAATGCACTGCCTCAGCTTGTCAAAGCTAATAGCCCATCAGAAAGCAAATACAATTCTAAACGCATCTTTAAGGCCGGGGCCGCGGTTAGTAATATTACACCGCCTCTGGATGAACCTGTTGTGGGCGGCTGGAGCTCACCACCGGCTGCGCACGTGCACGATGAATTATTTGCAAAATGTCTCGTGCTTGATGATGGAAAAACGCAGCTTGTATTTGTAGTCTGCGACAACTTGGGAATATCTCGCGAAGTTTACGATAAAGCAAAGCGAATTATTCAACAAAAGACCGGAATTCCACCGGAAAACATGATGATGTCTGCTACTCATACGCATTCGTCGATCAGTGCAAGAGGCACAAATCGCCTAAGACAAAATAAGGAGTTGAGCAGCTATCAGCAGTTTCTTGTATCGCGTGTTTCCGATGGTGTCCGCAGGGCTGTAAACAATCTTAAACCGGCCCGAATTGGCTTCGGCTGCGCACAGGAGCCCACGCAGGTCTTCAACCGGCGTTATTTTATGAAGCCTGGCGTACCGGTCCCGAATCCTTTCGGCGGGGAAGATAAAGCCGTAATGAATCCAGGTCGTGGTAATCCGAATATTCTAAAAGCAGCAGGTCCCACTGACCCGCAAATCGCATTTTTGTCGGTTCAGTCGTTAGATGGCCGCCCAGTAGCTCTTTTGGCAAACTATTCGCTTCACTATGTGGGTCCGGGTCAGCGGGGTACAATTTCAGCCGACTACTTCGGGGTGTTCGCTGAACGAATCCGGCAACTGTTTGGCGCCGAGCGAATTGATCCACCTTTTGTAGGGATTATGACAAATGGTACAAGTGGAGATATTAATAACATAGATTGGCTCAATAAACCGCAGAAAAGATTTGCACCGTATGAAAAGATGCGGCAGGTTGCCGGCCTTGTGGCGAAGGCTGTTTACGAGGCACATAAGAAGTTAAAGTTTCAGGATTGGGTCAAATTGGATGCGATGCAAAATGAGCTGGCTCTTGCCGTTCGAAAGCCCACCGACAAGCAGATAGCTTACGCTCAAAAGATACTTGCCAAACCGGACGATGCCAAACCGTATCACAATCGCGAAAAAGTGTATGCAAGGCGAACTCTCCAGATGCAGGATACCCCTGCAGAGCTTTCTATTGTTCTACAAACATTTCGTATTGGTGATCTTGGTATTTGTGCCATTCCGTTTGAAGTATTTGTTGAAATCGGCCTGGAAATGAAAGATAAAAGTCCATTTGAGCAAACGTTCACCATTTCACATGCCAATGGCAGTTATGGTTATCTGCCGACAGTCGCTCAGCACGAGCTTGGCGGCTACGAGACATGGCTGGGAACGAACATGGTCGAGGTACAGGCATCAGCAAAAATCGTTAATATGCTAATCAATATGTTTAATCGCCTCAGGTAATCTATATAAAAATCTTTTCTGAAATACATCCTGCTGTTTGCAATTTCACATTATAGGTATATCCAGCGCCTGCGCGATACCTTTTATGTAACCAATCGCAAAGATTTTACCCTGCATCGCATAGCCCGGACTTTGGTTGCTCTCATCAGCTAAAGTTGGTGCATGGTCAGGCCGGATCGGGCCATCGAAACCGACCTCATGATAAAGCTTGAGCATTTTGGCCATGTCGGTTGGCCCGTTATCGTGAAAAGTCTCGTGAAAACGCTCGCCTGTGCCTCTAACATCGCGTAAGTGGACGAAGAAAATCTTACCTTGTCCACCGAACTCCCTGACCAAAGCCTGGATATCTTCGCCCATAAGCTTGAAGTTGGCCTGGCAGAAGGTTATGCCGTTGACCGGGCTTGGAACTATTTGAAGGACTCTCCGGAAGGCACTGGCGCTGGTCAAAATGCGACCGATACCCCGAAGCGGCGAAATAGGAGGATCATCCGGATGCAATGCCATTTTCACGCCCGCCTTCTCCGCAACGGGGATAATCCGTTTTAGAAAGTAGGTAATGTTGTCCCAGATTTTTTCCTCACTTATCTGGCCCCACCTGGTGAGTCCCTGCTTTTTTGCTATTTGATTATCGAACTC
>Ga0114922_10005629_pt1 | contig 11543 bp, 5 predicted proteins | sample AartaG_FD_100975 | JGI IMG/M metagenome (GOLD analysis project Ga0114922, IMG submission 100975) | Deep subsurface microbial communities from Aarhus Bay to uncover new lineages of life (NeLLi) - Aarhus_00045 metaG | ecosystem: Environmental > Aquatic > Marine > Oceanic > Sediment | place: Aarhus...
CAAACACGCGGCCTCCCTTGCCTGTTTCCTCACACGCTGCAATGCGGGCATCAATATCCCCATTAGTAACGCAATAATTGCAATTACGACTAAAAGCTCAATGAGCGTAAAACCTTTATCTTTGAACATCATGATCAGTTGTCATTTAATTCGGGATTTCCCATTTAACTTCATAAAGGGTACCCCTGCACGCTTTGACACTCTTTTTGAAGCGCTTCTGTACAATTCAAGCCCGATGCGCTTGTCAAGTGCCAATGAAACCACCATGAAAAACCTGTCTATCATCTCGAAAAACATGCATTTGAAATCTCAAGCACTTGATTGTCATTTTACACCATCAACTGTTTTAATTCCACTTTTGAATCGACTTTTGTGGTTTTCCTTGGTAATGCCCTGTGGGACAATTTTTTCCCCGGCCCTATCCCCTTATGTATATAATGGGATGATTGGGAATTTTCGTCAGTGACAGGTTCCTTTTGATTAAGCTGTTGGATTTACGAAAATCAAAAGGGACTGAAAGATGGGAGCAAAATTGAATTTGAGTGTACCGGGACGTCGGAAAGTTGTGCTATTGCTATTACGCCTTGAAGAGCCTGCAACCATGCTGGCTCGGCGGTATGGGATTCCAGAAAATACATTATATCGCTGGCGTGATGACTTTATGGCAGCCGGTGAGGCAGTCTTGGCGAACGGAAAGGACAAAGACGACCCTCATGCGGTTGTCGATCCGACCGATACCTGTTGGCCTCGGCCTATAAGCAGGTGCTCGGCCAGTTCCAGGCACTGGGGATATAGGACAGATTACTTCAGCCGGCAATAGTTTAGCCGATTCTGATTAGTCCTGACGGCTGGTAAGAACGCGATTACACTATCTTTCACAAATAGATAACAAAAAACACGAATGACCGGCGACAGGCCCACGCCACGGCCTCTACTGAGCAATCAACTATCCGTACTACAGCCTAAAACGGGTAATCGCTTGCCATTTTTTCCTTGACTTTGTGAATTCCGGTTATTAGGATAATATTAACAGTTCTCGTGTGAGTTGATGGGTATCCTGAGGAATGCGGGCGGAAACCTATCCCCATCCATGAACATGCATTCCGTTGCTCGAGAACATCTCGAAGGCGTTACTCGTGAAGCACGCCCATAAGCCGTGAGAATATTGCCAGGCTCTCCGTTGGGAGCTGGGGCTGCCGAGCCACCTTCGAGAAGACAATATGGACAAGACCAAGGCGCAGGCCCTGGACTAAACTACATAAATTTCATAAGAAAGGATGGAGAGAAAATGAGTACAAAAAACACAAACAGAAGCCGGCTGATCGTGAAAGCAGTGTTGTTGGTTGTGGGGGCTGCTGTGCAGATTATGGCTGCTGGAATATCGAGAGCAGAGCTATCTTCTCCGGAAAAGGACCTCGCAGCAGCTTCCGCCGGCCGAGATCAGGAACGGTTGGCTCGTGTCAAACAAAATTACGTGCCGGGTGAGATCATAGTTAAGCTCAAGGACGGCCAATCAAGTGGAATTTACCTTTTCTCTGAGCCCTCCGCTACCACAGTGACCAGGAATAAAACTATCCTCCTTCGCCTTCAAAGCGAATATGGACTGTACGATGAAGCTCCAGTGTTCAAGGGCGTCCACAAGCGGCTGGAGAGCCGGAAACAAGACCGGGTCAGTATAGCATCCATCACTGGAACAATGGCAGCCGGGAGGCGTTCAAGGTACGCCGATTTGTCGCGGTTCTACCTTTTGAGAACCGCCGAAGATGTCCGGAGCATCTGTGCCCGGCTCAACGAGGATTCTGAGGTGGAATATGCCCAGCCCAACTACATTTATCAAACCTGCTCCGATCCAAATGATCCGGAGTTTCCCGACCAGTATGCTCATCAACTAATCCAAATGGCCGATGCCTGGGACATTTCAACCGGCAGTGGCGATGTGGTGGTCGCGGTTATGGATACCGGTGTTGACATTAATCATCCCGACCTTAAGGACAATATCTGGATTAACAGTGGTGAGATTCCCAATAATGATATTGATGACGATGAGAACGGCTTTATCGATGACATTCACGGTTGGAACTTCGAGGATGACAGCAACGAGGTTACTCCGGATGAAGACGACTGGTGGGAAATCGCTGGTCACGGCACAAATGTTGCCGGGGTGATAGCCGCGGTGGGTAATAACGGCCAGGGTGTTTCCGGCGTCAACTGGCAATGCAGCATAATGGCCTTGCGCCTGAGTATTTGGATTACCTCTGAGGAGGTTGCATCAGGTCTGGATTATGCAGCGGCGAATGGCGTCGATGTGCTTAATATGAGTTTCGGAGCCGATGAATTCGGACCCGATGGAGACCCGATCGTCAAAGAAGCGATTGACAATGCCTTTGCTCAGGGAGTCCTGTTGACAGCCAGTGCCGGTAACGAGGACACATCCAAGCCACTTTATCCTGCGGCGTATTATAATGTCATGGCGGTCGCCTCCACGAACGGCGAAGACATCAAGACCGGTCACAGCAGTTTCGGAACATGGGTGGATATCACGGCACCCGGGACGGACATTGTAACAACGGACCTTAACGGCGAATATATTGCCACGGCGGGAACCTCATTTTCTGCTCCCTATGTAGGAGCGGTAGGCGCGCTGGTGATGGCTCATCGGCCGGAACTGACAAACGTGGAGGTCAGAGCCATTCTGGAAAATACTACAGACCCCGTTTATTACGGGGACATAAATCCCCTTCAGGGCTATATCGGTACAGGGCGTGTCAATGCCTACGAAGCCCTTATGGCGGCAGACCAGAGGCATCCTCTCGGTGAGATAGTTGCACCGAGACAAGAAGAGATATTCGCATCGGACGGCAATGACATCCCTTTGGTTCTGTTTGTTCACGGTGATTCCTATCGATTGGAATACACATCATATGGAAACGAAGACTGGCAATTGATCGACGAAAATAGTGCCCTTCCGGATCCCAACGGACTTGTCCATATTTCATTTGCCAATCCGGGTATGGGGGTATTCGAATTACGTCTCAGCGTTGATACAGATGGAGCCACACACACCGACCGCAAAGCATTCGGTCTGGAATATGCACCCAACCTGGCCCCCTGGCCTGTACCGGAAGATGCCGAAGAATCGGACGAGTGGTACATCGGCAATCCCTTATGCCTCGACGTTGATGGTGACGGTCGAAATGAAATCGTCCAGGCATCGATATTGTGGGACGACTACTGGTACGGAGGCACAATAACCATCTGGAAAGAAGATGGAACAGCCCTTCCCGGCTGGCCCAAAGGTCTGGGAACAGGGCTTTTTGAATCGATTACTGCCTCAGGCCTGGCAGTGGGAGACATTGACGGTGATGGCGACTACGAAATAGTTGTTGTGGACGACTACAATGTCATGGCCACTGCCCTGCATGTGGAGACGGGCGAGACGGTAGAAGGTGATTGGCCGGTGGAGGTCGGCGACTACTGGTACGCCTACATTATCGGCAGCCCTATTCTTGCCGACCTGGACGGCGACGGAGACAGCGAAATTATTGTCGCCCTTGATGAGGAATCCAGAGAAAGCGATGGTCTATATGCCATCCAGGGCGATGGAACGTTTCTGTGGCAGCGGCGTTACACCTCAGAGGGCCCCATGAGCGTTGCAGATTTTGACGGGGATGGAGACGTGGAGATTGCCCTGTGCGGATATGGCCCCGGCATTACCCGGGTTTATACGTACATTCTGGACCACAACGGACAGAAGATAAATAAATGGCCAGGGGGAAGTGAGAAGGGAACGGCCATCGTTGATCTGGACGCCGATGGGGAATTCGAACTGGTGTTCTGCACCGAGGACAGCGTGATGGCTGTCCATATTGACGGCAGTACGGTTTGGAAAACGGAAGTCGGTGATTTGTTAGGCGAAGACGGTGCACTGAGCGTCGGAGACGTCGACAATGACGGTTTAAGTGAAGTCTATGTCACCAGCTTCGTCGAAGCCGACGGGTTTCAATTCAGTTTCATTCACGCCTTCGACCATCAGGGTGATAAGCTTTCCGATGCTGGCTTTCCAAAGACGATGATGGGCGATGCGTCGTACAGTCCGCCTTTGATAGGCGATATTGACGGTGACGGACAGAAGGAGCTGGTGGTGGGTGCCACCGGCGCTCCGATGATGGCCTGGGAGGCGGACGGCTCGGTAACGCCTGGATTTCCAATGCTGGGTCTTTCCACCGACTATAGAACATCGCCTGTGCTCGAGGACCTCGACAAAGACGGTGATATTGAGATGATGGTAAACGGCGATGATTATCAATTCCATGTAATTGATCTGCCGGGCTCTTATGAGGCAGAAACGATCGACTGGGGCTCAGCCAGGCATGATCCTCAAAACTCGGGATGGACCTCGAAGGGGCCCCAACTGAATCCCATAGACGCACCGGACGAAATCAGGCCTGGAGAAAGGCTCGAGCTGACGTTGAGCGCCACTAATCCGATGAATGCCGACCTCGACTTCTTTGTGGGCAATTTACCGGAAGGGGCTTATTATGATGCCAATACTTTGACTGTTTTCTGGAAACCAGCCGCAGACCAGGCATATCAGACCTATACCTTCTCTTTTCTCGTAACGGACGGCATCCGGCAGAACAGCCTGAGTCACTCAGTTAAAGTGGTTATGGACGCCATTTACTACACTAATATGGATACGGACCCCGAATGGCAGCTCGATGAAGGATGGGCATGGGGAACTCCAACAGGCCAGGGCTCATGGAAGGGCGATCCGAACGGTGGATATATGGGTGATAATGCCATTGGATATGCACTCGAAGGCGACTATGAAAATAATATGGCCGAAACGCGGTATGCAACTACCGGCGCAATTAACTGTGAAGGTTACCAGAACATCAGGCTGAGCTTCCGGCGGTGGCTCGGGGTTGAATCGCCTTATGATTATGCCGATGTGCAAATATCCAATGACGGCAGCAACTGGGTGGATTTATGGACAGTCGGCTATTCTCATATCTCGGATAGTGCCTGGCAGTTAGTTGAATATGCAGTTCCTGCCTCTGTCGCAGACAACCAGTCAACGGTCTATTTCCGATGGGGTATCGGCCCGACGGACGATTCAGTGACTTATCCCGGCTGGAACATAGATGACGTCCAGGTTACAGGTGATCGAATCCAAGGCAATTGATTATTGGTTTTTTACGATTGATTATCGCTCCTGTGGGAAAGTTAGGACTGCAAAGCGGCCGTTATACCTTTTGGCTGCCTGGTCGTAAGCTGTAGCGGCATCAGTCTCATTATGGAAGTAGCCGAGGGGTTTTGTTTGGCCTCTGAATCTTATTCGGACATGCCATTTGCCTTTTCTTTTATGCCATGTTAGTGACCGGCAACGGACCGGCAACAGTCACCTATGAAGAGCTCAAAGTCAAATACTAAAATCCCTGTCGCCACAGAAATTTTCTTTGAGGCATCTTCGTTACGACTTATCAGCCGGCGTTCACAACTTATCTGAACAGCTTTTCGGCTTCACGATACAATCATAATGGACATCGTGAATCTGCTTATGTCATGGCCAATCGTAGGTCGAGGTGGGGTGGTGGAGATGGTTATCCCTGCAGTGGTACGATGCCCGTGTGGCATGCGCATGATGAATAAATGGTTTCGATCTGATAAAGATATAGCTAAAAAAATAGACCCACAAAATGATGATATAATGTGGGCCTGTTTAACGTGTCTTTATTCTTCTAAAGGTCAAACCATGTCTTTCAGATTCTTAAGCGGCCGAATCTTCACAACATTACGCGCCGGCTTGGCCTTGAATACAGTTTCTTCGCCAGTGAAGGGATTGATACCCTTACGAGCCTTGGTTGCAGGTTTTCGCTGTACGACCAACTTCATCAAACCGGGCACGGTGTATGCACCGGCCCCGCTTCGACCGAGACTCTTTTTAATTTGAGCAGCAATTGCTTCAAACACAGAATTAACATCCTTCTTTGTCAATCCTGTCGCATCGGTGATCCCCGATACGATTTCACTCTTGGTCATCGGCTTTGTAGGTGCCTTCTTCGCTACATTCTTCTTTGCCATAACATGCTCTCCTTACGATGAAAAAAGATTAGAGAAAACAATCCGTTAGACTACGGTTTCTACCGAGTCAACAATCAATAAGCACACATACATACGGACTTTCACCGAGCCTGTCAAGCAAGAATACACTGAGTATTTCGAAATATGTCAAGTTTAAGCCTAATCAACAGCAAATAGGGATCATCGTTAACGAAGAAGATGTGTTGGTTATAATCAATTTTCGTTGCTGCTCAACTATAATCTCGCACACCTATTGATAGGTGAAAACTGCCACTCGCCCCTTCCTCACAACGGAACTATCGGTGGTTATTGCCCAAGAGATCGTATAGGTCATTGAAAACATTACTAATTTTTATGAATTCCGTAAAGCCTTGGTGATACGGCACTTATGAAATAGATATTTTTTCAAATTGGCAGATAACGAGCCTTCTGGTTGTAAGTGGGTTGTAGGCTTCAACTGACGAAAACGGGGCTATTTTGTGCATCTGTACGTGGCCCGGTACACTTCTGGTTGGCTGGTGGGACTGGTCCAGAGTTACATGCCTCACAAGGCTTGACCGGAACCACTCGGTCTTTCTGTTTTTTGAAGAATTTTTCGTGCTTAAAATGGAAATTTGCGCCAAAGGAACAGAGCTTCCAGTTGATTTCAGCTTTTCTAACAAGAAAATCGCCCAGTAGTGTTGACATGTAACCGATTATTGGGGTATTATAAGGTGTCGTAGCGTGCAGGAGTAGCATTTATGAAGTCAAATGGAAAATCTCAGTTCAAGGTAATAATTGGATTAGAACCTTCAGAAAAGGAAACGAATAATGGATAAGGTGATCTGGAAACGCGTTCTTGGATTATTTGTGTGTGTGGTTGTTGTCCTTTTGATGAACATTTCTGCTTATTCTCAGTCTTCCGATTTCTATGCATACTATACAAGGCTGGATTATCAGGACGGGAACAATACAGGAAAATATGCTGATATTGTCGTCAATGTAGGACAACTGGGAAAATTTGTATTCAGCCGTGAATACAGTTATTTGCCGTACTGGCAAGCATCAAAAACGAAGCACTTTGTTGACAAAATAATACCCATCAATGGTGACGGACCTGCTGAAAGACCCGATAAAATCAACAAATGCTCTTATGTCAGGGTAATTGAAAATTCATCTGATAAGGTTATCATTCACTGGAGGTATGCCCCGGACCAAAACAGTAAAAACTTTACAGATTTCAAGAAAAGTTATGGTGGCGATATTGGGAAGTATTTTGCCGATTATGCGGACGAATATTTTACCATTAACGCAGATGCAACTGTTATTAGAAGAGTAAAAAAAGGCTGTTATAAGCTTGATGACTGGAATGATCCCTTGAATGAAATCAGGCAGGAATTGGAACTTGCATCCTCAGGCATTACAATTAAAAAAAACACACCGGCAAAGTTGCAGAATCTCCCGGGACAAGCAGTTCCGGGGCCTGCAATTATCAATAAGGGGGTCCAGTCTCCGGTGGTATGGATGAGGTTTGATGAAGGATTAAAAGCTAATTACCATCTAACGAAAGAAAGTGTCAATGGACACGATTGTGTTATCGGCGGTGTGGATAGCCATTGGAGAACAGGGGTGTCCGGAACATCTCTGTCATTTGACGGTTATACCAATAAAGTAACTCTGCCTGCTCCAGAAGTGCCGGATATCAGTGGTGATTTTACAATAGAAGCCTGGATCGCTCCTCAGGAATATTCCTGGAACTGGTCAGGCATTGTTGATCATGACCAGGATAAAAAGGCCGGATATTCCCTGGGGATAAATCATGTGGGGCAAATAGGACTGTATGCTTATGTAAATGGAGAATGGCGGGGATTAACTACCAGTGAAAAAGCGGACTTATTAAAATGGACCCTTGTTACCGGTGTTTACGAAAAAACGAAAGGCTTCTCTATTTATTTCGATGGAGTCTTAGTGAGCACCAAACCGGCATCAGGGGCAGTCAAAGATGCAAGGGATCTGGATCTTTATATCGGCATGGCTCATGAAAAACAATATCCATGGGCTTTTGAACGTAAGATCACAAAGTCCTTCCTTTCAAATATGGTTTTCAGTGGTCTGATCGATGAAGTACGGATATTTGACAGAGCCCTGAATGCGACAGAAATATACTCGGACTACCTTGTTTTTAAGCCTGATGTCCTGGAACCTTTGCAATATTGGGTTTTGCCTGCAGGGCCGGACAAAGCTAGCGATTTTGGTGCTGCTTATACAAAACTCAAATGCAGCCCGGAGTGGGATGGCCTTTGGCGCGTGGGTGACTATGCAGATATAGTTGTATCCTTTGACGATAAACCTAACCGGTTCGTTTTCTGGCGGGGCACAAATTATCTGCCCAGCCTGGTTACTGAACCGGGTCCGGGAGGTATCTGGGTAAGTGACCAGGGCCCTGAAAATTATACCAACCAATGCTATGAGCATATGTCCGACAAGATATGCCGCTACTCACACGTCCGGCTTATTGAGAATACTGATGCAAGGGTGGTTGTTCACTGGCGGAATGCAAGCGTGAGTATTAGTTATGACTGGATGGAAGTAGATGAAAACGGATGGGGTTTGTGGACCGACGAGTATTGGTATATATATCCGGATGCTGTATCTGTGCGTTATCAGGTGAGCAGAAGATTAGCCGACCTCCCGGCACAAACACAACAAAACGAGCTGCTCAGCCAACCAGGAACCAGGCCCGAAGACAATGTCCCTTATGATGCTGTTACCCTTTCCAATATGGCAGGAGAAACAGAAACATGGAATTATTCCGTTGGTCCAACCTTTAGGAACAGTGCACCGATCGCTGGAAATAAAAACCTGGTGTACACGAATCTTAACTCTGAATATAAACATTTCAATATCGGAGAAATTGGTTCAAATTGGGTGGTATATAGTCAATGGGAATCAATGAGATTAGCTTATGGCCATTCAAAGTATAATGCTTGGAACCATTATCCTTTTGGCTTGCTGCCCAGCGATGGCACGGTGGCGACTGGAAAAGACCGGACAAGCTCTTCATGCCTGGGGACACTTTATGGCCTGGAGCATCTTCTGGACGATGGTCGAACGGAGCTATATAATATTTATGGAATAACAAACCTTCCGGCAACCGAGCTTAAGGTCCTTAACCGTTCATGGAATACACCTGCCAAATTAATTTCTATGAATGGAGGTCAAGGCAGTGCTTATGATAAAAGACAAAGAGCTTATGTTATAATAAAAAAATCGAATAAGCTCTCATTTAAGCTGGATGGTTCTGAAGAAAATCCCGTAATGAATCCCTGCTTTGTCATTAAAAACTGGGGTAATCAGCCTTTGGCTCACCTGGAAATAAACGGGGAGAAACAAGTTCCAGACACGAATTTCAGGCAAGGAATCATAAGGGATACAGACGGTACAGAAACGATGATAATCTGGATCAAGCATAAATCATATAAACGGATAAGTTATAAAATTTACTGAATAAGGTGATTTTATAAAGAGATAATAGAGTGATTACTATTTCCTGTAATGGAATATTTTTATAAGACTGATGGGATTTTCCCCTGTCTTACCTAAAAACCTTATCCTACTCAAAAATTCGAACTTGTTTAATTCTCTATTGTGGTGAATTCCCCGCCGCTTGCGGCGAAGAGTTAAAGTTAATCCACTAAGATACCCCGCTGCTCGCGGCGGGGAGATTCATTTTTCGACGATTTATGTAAACTCCCTGAATAACGATTGAAAATTAATTCTATAGGAATATTTGGAAGGAAGCAACCTTGAAAACCCTCGCACATTAGGCGACATGAATGTTTATTGTGTCCCTCACTTTTACATTCAGCATTCTGCTCCATTTGTTTCTTAGATAAAGATAAGAGCACTCGTGGGAGAATCGCTGTAATTAAAAATATACAAGTCTTTAAGTTTACCCTTGGCGATCAGCGTACGTGATTTGTTGCTGTAAACTACAATAGATAATAAGTCCTTGCACGGCTCGTTTTCCAATGGCCCGAGACGTAAACCTTTAATCACAGCATCAATTTTTCGCAAGCGATTCGTATACCGCATCAAGAGCTCGCCTTAGCGTCCAAGCTTGCTGACGGGGATCCTCCTCATCTCGCATTTCACGAAGGGCCTTCCGAAGTGTCGAGTTGTCCTTGTCGCCCAAGGCGTTTGTGTGTGATTTCAGCAAAGAATCGGTGGCTACCTCGTAAATGGCTGCGCAGGCTGAATGCTGCCCTGCATTAAACAAAGGAACTCCGCGTTTGACCGCAAGATCAATCACCTCTCTGGCGGCTTCACGAGGAGTCAGTTTCTCGAGCGGCGACATCAGGACGCTGTCGATTATGTGAATCACGCCGTTAGACGCGGCGATGTCAGCTGCAATCACGTTGGCCCCGTTAACCTGAAACGATCCGGAAGTCCTGATTGTCACGGACTGGCCTTGCAGTGTTGCTGGTGACTGGGTACCCAAAAGGATCTTCATAGGTACCACGTGATAGGCAAGCAATGCACCGAGTTCGTCGCGGTTTTCTGGCTGGAGAAGCTTGTCCACAGTGCCTTTGGGCAGCTTGGCAAAGGCATCGTCACTTGGGGCGAAGACTGTTAGAGGCCCCTTGCCCTTCAGTGCTTCGATGAGACCCGCAGCCCTTACGGCTGCTACAAGCGTTTTAAACTGGCCGGCTGCCACGGCTGTTTCCACGATGTCCCTGTTTCCAGCGGAGTCATCAGGCTGCTTCGCGGCCGTGGTTTCGCTGGTGGAAGTGCTCTTCTCACCCTTAATCCAACTTATCTCCAGCCGGAAAGGACCAGCCTGCTTGTCCGCCAGCGTGAATCCCAGGCTTTGGACTTTGCTTGCTCTCAAGGGTTCGGTATTAATAATGCGCCTGCCGAAGGCCGTGTAGTCGAAGTCCTTCAGGGGTATACGGGTCTCCTGCCAGATGTTCTTTTGCGTCTTAAATGGTGCTCGATAGGATCCGGAGGCACTGCGAGAAGATGTCCTCAGGTCAAGGTAGTAGGTCCTGCCATCACCTTTGAAACGGAGGGCTATCGTGTCATAGCCATCCAGCTTCAGGTCCACTGGCCGTGTGCGAATGGAGGCGAAGCCACCTCGGTTTTTCAGCGAGATATTGCCGGAGAACTCCAGCGTTTCGCGATCGGTGATTCGGAAGCTGCCTTGGGAGACACCGCCCATGACGTTGTCGTTGATGGAAAGCCATTGCTTGGAAACCGATGCATCAGAGAAGTCCATTAAAGGTTTGCTCATAGACTCAGAGGCCATCCCGATTGATATGGAGCCAAAGAAAAGGACCCAGATTGCGAGCAGACCCCCTGCATCTGAATTGATAGTTTTCATTGCGTTACATCCTTTCAATTGGAATTTCCCATATTACTCTTGCTCACGACCATCGTGAGCCTCTTTGATTTTTCTTAGTATTCTTGAGAGTTGCTAA
>Ga0114922_10005630_pt1 | contig 11542 bp, 17 predicted proteins | sample AartaG_FD_100975 | JGI IMG/M metagenome (GOLD analysis project Ga0114922, IMG submission 100975) | Deep subsurface microbial communities from Aarhus Bay to uncover new lineages of life (NeLLi) - Aarhus_00045 metaG | ecosystem: Environmental > Aquatic > Marine > Oceanic > Sediment | place...
GCACCCCTCCAGGAAAGGCAACCCAAAGTTCTCTTGGAAGTTGAATTTTAGCCCATCCTGCTGCTATTCCTAGAGTGAGGAGTTTTTCTTGATTGAGGTGTAAACCTGTCCATTGTTCGCCATCCTCTCTATTGCAAGCATTGAGAAATGACCAACCACCTCCAGTTTTCTCTTGAAATTCTTTAGGAAGCTGTTTAAGCATTGAAGATATATCGTCTTCGTGCTCACCTATCTTCTGAAGATCAAATCCATACTTATTCAAAATCCCTTCAACTACTATTTGAGATTTTTCTCTCTCTTCTGGGCTTGATTCATCCTCAAAAAGACAATCCAAAAAAACCTTTTCAACATTTTCAGATGTTAATTTCATCATCCCTCCCCTCCTATAAACTTTTCCAAATCTTCCCACCTTATCCTTACAACTCCCCCAATTTTCTTTGCTTTTAAATCCCCCGACTTTATCCAACGATAGACGGTAATGCGGGATACTTTCAATATCTTTGCAACCTCAATGGGTGTTAAGTATGTGTTCATGATACAATATAATATAGCAACCTATATCATAATTGTCAAATAATTTCTGTTATTGTCCCCTCAGAAACCGCAGCCGTTCTTTAATCCTCTTCACCTTTGGGCTCATCCTCTCGCTATTCAAACACTTTCTGTGTGCCGATAATCCCCCATAGTGATATATGGCATTCTTAGCAAAACCAGGGGGGAAGGGACGCATAACTAGCTTATCAGGATTCTCGAATAATACCCTCTCGGAAAATCCTCCGGCTGTATCGTAATGAACTTTTTCTAAATCTGTATTAATTTTATGATATGCCCTGCTTGATGCTTCTGTAAATCTATCCTTATATGGATACTCTGACATGGGGATATAGCGGTCAACCCAGTCATTCTTATCAATGCCCATTTTCCTGTAGGCATCCATGTTCAGCAAGAGGCAAAAGGGGAGATAGATAGGCACTCTCCAGAAGCTTTGTTTTATGAAATTCCCCCCTTCCCTTAAATGTCCCACACCCATAATTTTATCTGTTATAGGCTGATCGGTTAGCTGATTTAGCCAATTGCCCTTCAATATCTCAACGTCTGAATCAAGGATCACAGCAAGGGGTGTGTCACACTGCTGGGTGAGGATATCCAATGCCTGTCCATGTCTCAATGGTTGCTCGGTATCCCATTGGTAATCTATATAGGAGGTATTGTCTAAATAATTCCTTGTCTCGCTATCCTTCCCTGATGAATCTAGCACAATTATCTTATAATTCTTATACAGTGTCTTTTTTCTTATGCTTTCCACGCAAAGCTGTAGGGCTTCTCCGCTATGATAGCTTGATATGAGGATAGAGACGGCTTTCATTTCTCTAGTTCACAGAAATCCCAAAGGAAGTTCAGAAGCCGTGTGTTGTATTCCCTGGCTATGACAAGCCCATGATCCTGTGGTGTCCCCTGTCTGCGGTTCAAGCTATCTGCAATTTCCTCGGGTCGCCTGAAACAGCAATAAAGGAATGGGTCATCATCAACTTCCAGGATATGTGGCATAAGAAGCCGGGCGGTCAATGCTGTTCGGGGGTCTTTAAATCCCCAGAGTTGTTTCTTGTGATGAGCAATGGTGGCTTTTATCTTCTCATCAAAATTGTCTTGCTGTGCCAGGATATTTTCTTCTGGTGAGGGGATTGATCCGCTTTCCCAGCCTCCCCCTGCTCCTATAATTATCTTGCGGTTAAGTGCCTTGAATTCTGGATTCTCTCTATACTTATCCCCGCTCCCTCCCATGTCAACGCCTGATTTTTCAAGACATCGAGTCAAGAACGTCGTACCCGTACGATGCATACCAAGCACTATGTAAGTTTTCTGTTTCACCTTGCCTCCCATGCTATACAGTTAGAAGATTTATGGACAAATAGTTTGCCTATCCAACAAAGGTTTTTATTGAAAGTAACCACCTCTTTCTTTTTAGGTTTCCCTGATACATTACAAATAAAAGCAGGATAGCGACAAATCCCAAACTCGGAAGGAAGTGATTGGTCACTGCCTTCATAAGAAACGGGATAATCTTCGCATTCCAAACAGTGAATAGTCTCGGTTCTAGCACAAAAGGCTAATGTGTTTTTAGTATCACACTTGGGACACGCCGTGTCTTTCTCTAGGATCTCAAACCATCTGCATGTTTCACATACCTTCATTTCTTTTGTGCCATACTTTTGCGAATAGGAAGGGCTTGTCTTCTACAATCTCATAGTTATATTTTTTGTTGGCCCCCAACAGTTCTGACAGGGAATCTTTTGTATAAAGTCGTATACATCTGGGATTATCTATAGGCATAGAGGGGGTTGCAATGACCGTAATCTTTTTTGTAACCCTCATGGTTCCCTGAAGGAGCTTCCAATCCTCATCTATATACTCTAAGATTTCTAAACAGACTGTGCTGTCAAATTTTTTCTTTATGCATCCGAGCAAATCAAAATTTTTTGCATAATAGAACGGGAATGATGGAAACAATTCTTTTGCTTTTTCTATAACAGATTCAGAAAAATCTAAGCCATGCCATTTACCTGGACAGTACTTACTTAATTGTGCCGTACCGTAGCCAAGACCACAGCCAACATCTAGAAATGTTTCGCCCTCTAAATATTTGGCGATAGCGACATGGCGCTGTTCTTGCAAAACCTGTTTTATGTCTGCCATTTTTCTGAATCTTTTAATTCTTTCAATATATCAACAAGCTTTTGACAGTCCTCTTTTTTTCTATTGCCCATTACAGAAACTATAAATATCTGTTCTTTTAATTTTCCTTTGCCACTGCAAATAATGAATCCCGCATCTTGCAAAAGACTACTGAAGTTATCAAATTGTATGTCCACGGGGAGGTAAAATATCATTGTAGTATTGCATAATTTCTGTCGATTATTTACATAGGGTAGAAAACCTATCTTCTTTATTTCTCTATACAAAAAATTAAAATTGCTAATATAATTTCCTATAAATGCATCTTCATCCTTAATATAGATTTCTAAGGCTTTTTTAAAAGCTTGAATTAATTGAATAGCCGGGGTATTTGGTGCTTGATATGAATTCACATAAAATTGATAAGCCCTATGCAAATCTAAATATACATTTTGTGGTTTCTTTCCCCTATATTCAAACAGCTCTTTCTGACAACAAACAAAGGATATGCCAGGAAAAGCCATGATACATTTTCCGGCAGATGAGGTTATGGCTGCAATGTTTTCATCAATCACATCAATCTTTGTAGATGCAAACGCAGAAACCCCATCCACATATAAATTAATTTTACGCGGATAAAATAATCTCAATAACTTACCCAAACTCTTAATAGGATGCTGAATCCCAACGGCGGTTTCAACATAGGGCACTAAAATACTATTTATTTCCTTATTAGAATGTAGGGCTTTTTCAACAGTTGCTAAATCGATCACCTTCGGGAATTTTAACGACCAATTTTTAATCTCATAGATGTCACACATTGCTTTCAATCTATCACCGAATTCATCAGTGCGGATCACTAAAACTTTTTGATCTAACAAAAAAGAAGAAACCATTGCTTCGTTTGCGGCGGTCCCGGAACCCGTAATTAATAAGGTTATATAATCATCCCCACCTTTTAATATTTTTGTCACCAATTCAGAGGTTTCACGATAAAGCTGTTCAAATTCCTTCCCCCGATGGACTATATCTTCACCCAAAAGTGCCTCATGAATATTTCTAGGAACAGACGCAGGACCAGGATTGAATAATAATTTCTTTATCTTGTCCATATCATGAGTTTTCTTGCCTTAATCGATTCCTCATTCTTTTCAGAACTTCTGTTGTTGAAATCTCCTCAGTATATGGAACAAGCTGAAAAATCCCCAAATTTATAGCACATTGATACCACTCAGGATGGTCTCCCTGAACATGGACATCAATTTTATGTTTCTTATAGAAAGCTTCGTCTATTTCTGGATCGGGAGGATGCTCCATTGTTTCATCTACACAATAAATGGCACTCACAACCTCCATCCTCTCTTTAAATCCCATCATTGGATATCTTTCTCTATATTTTAATACTGTTTCATCACTAGGAATTCCCACTAATAAATAATCGCCAAAGCTCTTAGCTGATTTTAAAAGGCGGACATGTCCATAGTGGAACAAATCAAAAACCCCTGATGCATAAACTGTAATCATCCTAGCTTCCTTATCATCCTTGCTGGCACCCCCATAACAAGAGTCATTGGAGGAACGTCTTTTGTAACAACCGACCCTGCCCCAACTATCGCTTTTTCGCCAATGCTTACCTTTGGCAATAAAGTGGCCCCCACGCCTATCATTGCCCCCTTCTTAATGTGTGGCCCGAACACCTCGTTGTGATATCCTCTTGTAGAGAAAAAGTTATCATTTGCCATAAAAACTCCGGCACTAATAAATACATCGTCCTCTACGATAGAATTTGCTGGAAGGTAGCTATTATCAATTATTTTAACTTTCTTACCTAATGTGACATTGGCACTCAAGTTGACTCCCTTTGCAATCAAACAAAAGTCACCAACCTTGCATTGTTCTCTAATGCCCGCCATGTCTCCAATTAATACTTCATGACCAATTTCCGAACCCTCCCAAAGACAACAATTTGAGCCAATTACACACTTTTCCCCTATTTTCAAAGGGGTATAATTTGGTTCTGTTGGACGGATACAAGTACGCGTTCCTAATACTGGCCGTCCCAAAACAGCGCTGGCAAAAATTGTAGTCCCTTTGCCCACGATGACGTTTGGATAAATTACCACATTATCATGTATGGCAACCTCATCTTCTATGATTGCACCTTTGTGGATTACGGCTGTTTGGCTTATTGTTCTCATTCTGATGTCTTTATTTATCCCTTCCACACCTTTCTAAGATCCCTTATTTTCCAATTCCCATAAAATGCCGTGAGGTATTCTTCAACGGGATGGGGGACATTATAGGTCCTGTCTTTATATATCACCCTATCAAAAGTTTGGAGAAATTGAGGAGGAAGCCCAAAGGTAACATCAAGCAAGATCTCATATTTAAGAAAGTGGCAATTCCTGCCAGGCCACATAGTTTTTTTCACAAACCCATTTTCAATTAATTTTGCCGTAAGCTCTTCAAGTCCCCCCAGTATTCCAACATCAATATCGTTATCACCTATTATAAACCCGCCATCTCTTACAAAGCCCAGGCAAGTCCCACAAAGCAGGAAGGTTTGAATATTTAATTTCTCTGCTATGTCCCAGTATTCATTTAATAATTTCTCTGCTGTTTCTGGAACATTAAAAGGATCGATATTTTTATAAGGATGCCACCTCATCTACCTAGTCTCCCCACATGCTCCAATGAGCAATATTCTTTGAGGCATGTTCTATATAATATTTCTGATCTCCTGTTAAATTTTTGGGATCAAGATACCAGTCTAAATGTTTTGCTGAATAGGGGGACAAAACCCTGACTGCCTTCGTGTATCTTTTCCAGTGTGTTTTTGCCCTATTCATCCCAAATGTAGTATCAATAGGGGCAAAAATATATTTTATAGTTTTATTTCCATATTGAATAACATTCACCTTTTTTGAATGAAAACCTACATGTAAACTATCGGAAATCAGCTTTTCCTTTCTAGGATAACAATCTGGAATATCATCTATCCTTAACATCGGACCAATAGCATTAACTTCAGGTATTCTCTCTAAAAGATGACTATAAATATTCAAAATATCACCTTCAGTGTTATCTAGGACTATATCAGGATCAGTTACCACATAATTGCTTTGGGGATAATGCTTAAAATAATCCTGAATAACCTCATCAACCTTATTGAGATCAGTAACGGCGGTGATTCTTTCTTTCCAATATACCTTGGTTTTTTCGCATTCCAACTGTTCCAGGAATCTTAGTGTTGGTTTATAGGTTGAGCCAAAATCAATAATGATAATTTCAAAGGGTGTTTTAATATTGCTATAATAAGATTGGATGGATTCCTTCAAAACCTCTAATCTATCACAAGTTATAATGAAAATAGGTATCGTCTTATTCAGCATATCCCTTTAACGAATTCGCCGGATTCAAGTCAAAGAGACCACCTCGTTTATTTATTACACCCTTATATTCATTGGGGATTTCTCTAATAGCTTCCAAGCCTTTGAAATCAAATGCCCTTGCATAGAACCTATTCCACCCACCACAGTGTTCTTTTAGCAAACAAGAAGTACAGGGCTCTCCCTCAATTCCCGTTACCTTCATTGATTGCCTAGAGGATTCCCATACTTTATTTAAATCTTTAGAATAGTGTCCATAATCCCATTCCTGGGGGTCATATAGTACATACAATGCGTTGGTTATATATTTCCAAAAACGAGGTTTTATCATACACATAGGAAAATATCTAAGCGTGAAGGGGGTTTTTTGCTTCTCTAGCCAACCCATCGTTTCTTCCAGTGGTTCCACCAATAAACCAGGATCTACGGTCACTTCTTTTACATGGTGTTTCCAGTGGTAGTGTGGAAGGAAATTCAAAAAAGAAATATGAAACGCCCCAAGCTGCACAGCCTTAATAGCAATGTTATGGATTTCCTGATAATTTAATTGTTGAAGCGTAAGGGTTACCCGAAAAGGATGATTGTTGGCACCCAGCCATTCCAAAAGCTCCATCTGCCTTTTACCCGCCCCCTTAACTTCTGAGATTGCATCTAATGTTTCCCCCAATCCATGCATGGAAACTTGAAGATGGTTTAATCCTAAATCATATAATCTTCGATATTTTTCAATACCAACACTGCCATTCGTTATCATCAGGGGTTTCATTCCTATGCTTGCAATATAGGAAATGAGTTCTTCAATTCGGCCATATAGCATTGGCTCACCCTTTCCCGTAAGGGTTACGGCATGGCAGCCTCGTCTCTTTCCCGCATGTATTTCTTTTTTTAATTGGTCTAAAGGGGTGTCTTGATTTGTATGCAATTCTTGAAATCTTCTGAAGAAACAATGCTTACAATTCCAGTTACACCTCCAAGTGACTGTCTGCAACCCAACGGTTCTGTTAGGCCTCATTTCCACTTACTCTCAAAATAATGTTTATTATGTGCCGTGAATTGATTTTTACATTCGTTCCTATGAATAATCTTTACTTTATTCGCAACAAAAAACTTTCCACCTAGTTGTCTACAGAAATCCGTGTCTCCATAACCAGACCCTTTATAATTCTCATCAAACCTCAAGGGGCCGTTTCTGAAAGCACAGCAGGCCGTAATCATGGTTCTGACTTCAACAAAATCCTTTGATAAATCATAATTTTGATAATTTATTTTTTGCAAAGTACCATCAGGATTTAATAGTCTTGCCCCAACCATACTTGCCCCCGTGTGTTTCAACGCATCAATCAAATCTCTGTCCCACCCATAGGGAAAGCCCTCTGTGTCGTCATCACACATGATAATAAATTTGCCCTTTGCTTTATTCAGCCCCGTGTTCCTGTTTTTCGCCGAACACTCGGCACGTGCTATTACAATCAAATCCAGTTCATGCACGACTGTATTTTTAATTTGAGAAATCATTTCTGCTAATTCCTCTTTAGGTTTTATCGTAGGGATTATTATGCTTAGATACACTGAGTTCCTCCTAGTTTCCACAAAACATCTGTTACCGAGATAGCCCTTATAAGATTTGCCTTATTTTCTACTCTGCCATCCAAAACATTTTTGAAATAGTCCATCGCATAGGTTAGGTCATCCTCTTCATGGAGTTGCGTGCAGTCTATTTTCCCAAGATCACCAAAAAAGCTTGCTTCCGTTTTCTTGGTCAAAGAATTTGAGTCTACAAAAATTTCCCCCTTTATGTCTCCTGTAAATGAAATAATGCTTCTTTCTTGTGACACTAAATCCGTTTTATCAAACTCAAGACTTACTATATCGGTAAACATGTCCAGGACTGCTAACATATGAGAGGCCAACACCCAATAAACCCCAAACTTATTCTTTCTAAGTTTTCGCTCCATCCTCAATTTCACAGATCGCAATCCCCCCATTTTCTTCTTATGAATAATATTTTTCTGAACCTCCCAAAGCCTCCTTGAAAATACATAAGTATAATCCGTTATCAAATGAAGTCCTTTTTGGGTAGCGACAAAATCTAATTTTCTTGCGAGGGAAGGATCTACCGCTAACGGCTTCTCACAGAACACATGCTTGTCATGCATCAAGGCTTGTCGGGCAACCTCATAATGCGTCCCAATGGGTGTCGCAACCACCACCGCGCCTATATCTGAAGAGAAAATATCACTTAAGCTATCTGTAAATTTACCTCTTTTTTCAACAGACCTGCCAAATATCAATCTTACATTAAAGAATTCTTCAAGATAGGGAAGAAGGGTTTTTCCCCAGCGTCCAAATCCAATCAATGCTATATTATACAGCCCTATCTCTCCATGCCTTATTGATTCCAAGTGCCATCCGGCTACACCTTATTCCCTGATTAAAACAATTTATTGGTTTCCAATTCGGGTTTTGATTTTTTCGTATAAATGATTCAAACGTTTTTAAATCATCTGTTACCTTTCCGAGCCTACAAGTTTTAAGATCAGGCGATGCACTGCCGGTGCATTTGTAAAACCAACCATCAGCCCCTATATTTATTTGATAATATCCATAAATACATTGATCATAATGCATTTCTTCAATATTTTGATATTCGGGGGGCATCCAAACAATCTGTGGTTTTCTATCTCCATCAGACAAATATGGAGCAATTATAGGATAAAATTTTTCAGCATATGGCAACTCTATCGAATGCCTATATTCTCGTACTTTATCAAAATCCTCTCCATAAAAATAGTATGGAATTGAAAACCGCAAAGAGTCGGGCTTTACTTCCTTCATAATTGAAACAACTTTCTCTATTTCTCCTGGGCTTGAGTTTTTCTCATTCACTAAATAAGCCACCCTTATGGATGGAAATTTTCTATTTCCTCGTATTTTTACTAATGTTCTCAGGCCATCAATAACTGTATCAAACCAATTAACCTTAAGTCCCTTCATTTTTGAATGAGTTTCTGCAAATCCTGCATCAAGGCTACAGGTAATATAATCCTCTGGTGAATCAGAAAGCTCACAGAGTTCATGTAAAAATCCAGAAGAAATCTCTAGGCTCTCCAAAAGCGATCCATTTGTATGTAGGCCATAGAAAGAGCCCTGTCTTTTGACCATTCTTAAAAAATGAAGAAGATAGGGATTTAGGGTCGGTTCTGTGTATTGCCCACCAAATGTTATCCAAGGAATTTGTCCTTCAAGCTTCTCAATAAGAGACAATGCTATTTCTTCATAGCCAACCAATTCCTTCCTTAATTTAGCAGCCTGGCAGAAAAAACAATGAAAATTGCAAGCATCTTTTCCATTTCCTGGTAGATGGAGTTCCAGTTGTCGTGGATAAACCAACTTGCCATCAAAAATTCTTGACAAGTCTCCACCCAAATGCTCCTTCAGCAAATCAAAATAACTGTAGAATTTCGGCATTGCATTCATTGTAAAATCCCCCTTCTTTTATTGCCAGTTAAAGTCTCTGTCTAAAAAATTATACAAGCTGATATTGTAGGACCTAAAGAGCTTCTTGAGGTATTCCTTGACATCATCCGGCGCCTCTTTTTGATAAGGATGCCATTCGGTTTTTACGCCCCGTTGGTCAAAGAAAAGCGGATTCCCAATATCTATTGGTTCTATATTAAGCCAGTTAAAACACTGTGTAATTATCTTCTTCTCATCTTCAAAGAAATCTTCGCTTTTAATGATTAAGAACCGATTTCTTGGAAAATAATTGAACCACCTTCGCAATCCTTTTTCATAAATCCCCGTTTCCACAATGCCATGATGTGGATTTTCTGCCATCAATTCACGAGGATTGCATATCTCGTCCCAACGTGCATAAAATGACAATGCACGATCAACAGGGTTTCTCAAAAGAAGGATGAACTTACAGTTAGGAAGATGCTTATATATACGCTCAACAGACATAGGTGTAGTAAAATAAGCCGGTGACGCCTCAAACAATAACCCATTCTTCTTGACCTTGGGAAATTGTTTTTTATACCATTCGATTCCATAACCATAGCGTTCGTTTGAGTTAAAAAAATGGACTTCTTTATACGAAGGAGCTGCTATTTGAGGATGTTGTAATAAATTTTTGAATAAGGAACTTGTGCCACCCCTTGATGCTCCAATAATTAAAAAATCCGGCATGCCCCCCATCATTTATCCTCATGGTTTCCTCTCTCACGTTTTTTCCTTTCCATGAGATTCCAATTTTGCCTAGTTAATTCACTCAAATTCGGAAGATTCTTGGCGCTTGCCCTGTGAACATGATAAACAAAGCAATTGGTGGCTATCCCTGTTTTATAACCTGCATAAAAAAGCCTGTTATCATAATCCGTGTCCTCGTGATAACCTATGCCAAAATCTTCATCCAGTAACCCTATTTTATCTATTGTGTTTCTTTTCAATGCCACACAAAAATATGAGACATAATAATGCCCGATAAGACAGCGGTGTGGTAAGTTATTTATAAAATCTTCGGCTGGCCCCTTGGGTTCGATCCCGAGCAGCTTTGAACATTTAATCCAATTCTGAGCGTTTGCTATGCCGTCCGAGACGGCCCCAACCACACCTAAGTCCCTGTTCTCCTCTAGGTAGCTTATGAGCTTCCCTAGCCATCCCTCTGTTACCCGGGTATCATTATTAAGCAATACGATATATTCAGCCGTTGAAACCCGTATCCCCTCGTTTACACCCTTGGGAAAACCGTGGTTTCTATCAAGAGAAATATGCTTGAATGGAATAGCAAGCCTGTTGATACAATTAAAGACCTGGCTTTTTTCCTCAATTTCAGAACCATTGTCAACCCAGATTAGACAGTAAGGATAATGGGTATGCTTCTTTATGCTCTCCAAGCATTTCAGGGTATATTCTGAGTTGTTCCAGGTAAGCATGATGATATCGACCATAGCCCTACCACTTCTTGCTGAGCGTCTCTTTTATCCGCTTGATTGCATCATTTTTGTTGGCATGGTAAGCAGGGTAGAGATATGGCTTGCCAGCATAGTTTACATTACGAGTGTGGGCACGCCTTTTGTCTGTTCCCTTGACATGGATTGTTCCGTGAAACCCCATTTCTTGATATTGGCTATACTCAACATTTGAGCCTACAGCAAATACGAAACCTTTCTCACCTATGGGCTGTCCTGTCCCGTCTCCACTTTCTGCCTTAGATCCGGTTCTCCCCTCGTTCATATTACTTCCAGACCAGTTGGTAGAGATAGATGCATCTAATCTGCCAGTAGGGTCTATCCACTGACCTGCCCCATTTCTCTTCGCGGCCCCCTCAATCTTAAATGCCGTAGTCTTTAGATCATCTGAGACCTGTGCCAGCTTCTTCTCTTCCCACTTTTTTATGCTACTTAACGCTTCTGGGACACCCTTAAACTTTATCGTGATTTTGTCAGCCATTCTTATTTCCCTCGTCCAATCTCAACCAC
>Ga0114922_10005631_pt1 | contig 11541 bp, 8 predicted proteins | sample AartaG_FD_100975 | JGI IMG/M metagenome (GOLD analysis project Ga0114922, IMG submission 100975) | Deep subsurface microbial communities from Aarhus Bay to uncover new lineages of life (NeLLi) - Aarhus_00045 metaG | ecosystem: Environmental > Aquatic > Marine > Oceanic > Sediment | place: Aarhus...
CGGGTGACCTAGAAACATCAAATTTACCCATTGCGTGTGGCACGTGCTCCCGGGTCGAGCTCGGGACAGGCTATTAGGCCGTGCCAATTGGTCGGGTATCTATCATCCTCTAACATAAATTAATAATATCAAATTCATTTACATCCATTTTTTCATCAAAACAGGTATATCAGAATCATCAGGAACCGGACCCTCATTATATCTTCTACCTCTTGCTGATGGCCATTTCCAATCTTCCGGATTTTCCACTAAACCTGCACGAACAGGATTTGCTTCGATATAGTTAATGGAAGAATGAATCGCTTTGGCAGATCAAAGATTTCTATCAAAACCACCTCCAACCTGCCAGAAACAGAATACTTTCTTTTTTTTCTCTGTATTATTTTTGATTGGTTAGTCATAATGAATTTATATTAAAAAGGTTGATATCTTTGGCACGGCCTGAAGGCACGTGCCACACGTGTTTTATTTATTATTGTCACAACTTGTCCGGGACACCCGACGACTAAGAAATAAAATCAGTTAAATTGAAAATGTATTACGTATAGTCGCTATCAAATTATCCATTGCATCATCTATTCTTTCTTCTTCCCATATTATTGTTGTATGATGGTTTGTATCAAAATGAGTTTTAAATTTATCGAAATGAGGTTTATGGCATAAATAAATTACAGGCTTACCCAAACCTTCAGCATAACCAGCTTCCCAATATGCGCCATTATTGTCAAATGTGAGATCAGCTAATAAAAATTTGGACCTTCTAATTTCATCTCTTAAATGGTTATCTATTAAACCTGCTCTGGGAATTTCATCTAATCGCCTAATTTCAAAGCCAACTCTTTCAACAGCATCCTTAATTTTTTTCTTGTAAATATTATCTAATATTTTGTCATCATACTCCATAGCCATAAAGGCAATATTACTTTCAATACTGCCTTTTTTTATTTTATCAAATTTCCTCCAACCCAGAAAAGTCAATCCCAACCTTCTCGATGGATTACCTTGGTCAAGAAGTTCATATAAAATAATATCATTGTTCTTTAAATGTTCACCGATATAATCTACACCATTTGTGCCTTTTGCACCAATTATAGCTGCTAATTTATTTGTATCTCCGACTATTCGTTCAGCAGGGTATTTCAATTCATTGCCGATAAATTCAATAAGATATTCTGCTTGACGGATAGGTTTGGGTAATTCATTTTTCAGTATTTCTTCAATCTGTTCTACTGATAACTTGACACGTCTTTCTCCATCAAATTTACGTCTAATCCAATGACTTAATATCCATCTCCAATCATCTGTATTTTTATCCATTGTAACTTCAAATAGATGTGGTAAAACAAACTCACCACAACGTTCGCAATTATAATAATTTTGATTAACGGAAATTCTACTATATTTTATTAATTTAGATTTACATATTATGCAGTTTTCCATTTTTTATACCTATTACTACGGTGTGTGGCACGTGCCTTTAAGCCGTGCCAATTGGTCTAACCGGGTATCTATTATCCTATAACCTGGATTAATAATATCAAATTCATTCACATCCATTATTTCATCAAAACAGGGTTATCAGAATCATCAGGAACCAGATCCTCCTTATATCTTCTACCTCTTGCTGATGACCATTTCCAATCTTCCGGATTTTCCACTAAACCTGCATGAACAGGATTTGCTTCGAAATAGTTAATGGAAGAATTAATCGCTTTGGCATTCCAAAGATTTCTATCAAAACCACCTCCAACCTGTTAGAAACGAAATACTTTCTTTTTTCCTCTGTATTATTTTTGTTTGGTCAGTCATAATAAAGCTATCATTATAAAGGTTGATGTCTTCGGCACGGCCTGAACGCATGCCCTCAACCTTGTGCCCAATTTGATTGGGTATTGATTGGGGGGCACGTGCCACACGTGTTTCATTTATAATTGTCACAACTTGTCCGGGACACCCGACGTTTATTTATTGCCGCAAAAAATCATATTGTGAAAATATTCATCAATAGATTCTGAATTGGAAAGAATTTCTTTATAACTTTCAAAATCAGATATTATTAGATTTACAACTGTACGCAAATTTTTATCAATTTTAATAATTAATGATTCCAATTCTGATAATTCATTTTCCTTTAAAGAACCCCCATGTATAATTCTTGATCTAAAGTTGTATGCCTTTTTTAAGTCCTGATATACTGTGCGTCTTTTATTTCCTGCAGCTTCGAGTAAAAAGGCTACCCTCTCAGCAATTTGATGAGCAACTTCAAAATTTGTAGTTGAAAAAAGTGTCTCAAAGCAACTAGCATAATTCACAATTTTAGTTGCAATGTTTTTTGTGGAACGAGTAAGATGAATTAAGTAAAATAGACGTGACATTCGTGAATTTCTTTTATCGTAAATGTTTAAATATTGCCTTGTGTTAGATTCACTGTCTCGAGTATATTTTTGAAATATTGATCTTACTATTCTTAATTCAGATCGAGAAAAATTTGTAGTTTTTACTATACTATCAGAAGTAGATTTTAAAATGTAAAATTTATTTCTCGAAACATTTAGATTGTCGTCAGCAATGAATAGTAAATAACCATTACCTAAATTTACACTATTATCTCGAATAAGCCAGAAAACATCAGAAAGCCCGTGAATGTAAGATATATATTCATTTAGCAAATCGAGTGGATCATATTCATCTGTATCAAATTTAAAATTACGATAAATATAAACTGAAGAATTTATTATTGAGTTAAAATCGATTAATCCAATTGCTTTTTGTAATTCCAAATCTATAGGATTTATTATCTTGTTAATAATAGTTTTATTGTTTGTTATAAATATATCTTCAGTGATTTTGTCCCCACGACCTAAATCTTCAGAAATATACAAATCTTTAATCTCTATAATCAAATTTGAATCTACTATCATATTTCCTCTAACGGTATAACATTTAGTATTTTATCCTGAGTTGAGCAAAAAAAATAATTACTTATTTTACGGTTTCTATGCCTATTCAAAGGATACCTTATATCCTGCTCCCCTTTAAAATTTGAAAATTTTCTTGCTTTCTATGCTTTGATTCATTCAATTGTTATGGTGGTGAATGATTATGACTCCGGATCATTGTCTTGGGTAACATTCTCCCTTCATTGCAAACAGGACAAACCCGAAGATCGATACCTGTTACCGCTAAAAACAAATCTTTCCAGTCTATTTCCTGTGGCTTTATTTGATCATGATTCTCTGAAATGCCTAATAACTCCTTACATCGCCTCAGCTTGGTCTTCAAATTCCGACTGGCAAGTATTCCATAGTATCTGATATTAAAGAACCCTTCCGGCAGTATGTGCAAAAGAAAACGCCTGATAAATTCAAAAGCACTCAATGTCATCAGCTTTACTTTACCATCCCGGTAGTTACGCCAATTGAAAGTAACTTTATAGTCTTTGATATCTATTATTCTTTTTGTCAGCCAACTCTTTTAGGGCGGACCGGCCTCCGCTTAAAAGAAGCTCCGGCCGGATGCAGTTCTTATTCGTTAGGTAGCCTATCATTAGATATTTACAATCCCTTTAATACTTCCATCATTCATAAAAAGACCAAATTTCTTTTTTGTAGGCATCAAATCTTGTTCATATAAAATACCTACAACACCATCACAATTTAATTTCTTCGAAATGTCAGTAAAAGTATCATCTGAGATTGGTGGTCCGATAAGGCTATAAATTATTTTACCAAAAAAGATAACTTGTATTCTAGAGTGCCCACCAAATAATTCTAAAGTTATTGCATGATATGGCATATAATCTGATGATTCTGATTCAAGTCTTGATATAAAAAGTTCTTTTTGTTGAGTACCCGTTACAATGTGTTTGTACAAAGGTTCTAAGAAATGGATATTGGAGGAGAAAGTGTGATAACTGACAAAAAAGAAGAACTCAAATGCAATTTTAGAAATTAATCGTTCTACATTTATTTTGTCATTTTTTTTAACCTTAAAGTCAATTTTATCTTCTCTATTTAATAATGATATGCCTAATTTCGGCCAGTTAATTTTATCCCCCGGCCGAGATTTTTTATAAGTGCGTAATAATTGAGTTAGTTCTTTATTTATGGCATCAGTTGTCATTCCAACTTCTTTTAATCTTTTATCTCGATGAATTATCTTACTTATTTTCTCTTCGATTTTATCATTAGAAGTTAATCTTGAGCCATCTAATAAATCTTGATCAATTATTTCAAATCCATCTTGTACAGCTCTAGAGTTCAATGCAATACCAGCCATAATACCTCTGATATTATAAAATCTGTTTAGAATACCAGATTTATTATGAGGTATTTTTAAACTTTCAAATGCAGATAGAACCTCTGGTAATTTTAATATTTCAATATCAACATTTGAACCAAAAAAACTATTACAATCAACACACACAAAATCATCAAAATAAAGTTTACCACCGATATTTTGAGGAATGATATGTTCTCTATTAAATCTAACTTCAGATTCATTCTTTGCACAGTATATACAACGCATATTTATTACCAGATTTATCAGCTACCTAACCCCTAAACCCCGTAGTAAGCGTTATCCGCAATCACGAAGGTAGCGGGGCATGAAATTGGAAGCAAAGGGAAACCTGTAAAGTTCTTTTTCAATTTTGAATATTTTCAAAAGGAGGTTTCCCAATGCTTCAAGAAAATATAACCGATTTTTTAAATGCATGCAAACAAAATAACTTTCCTGCAAAATCTCTCCAATCTTTATCTCAAAGACTTCGTGAATTCGATGCGTTCTTCCCATCCACTGCTTTGAACCATGTCTCTTTAATCCGTTACGAACATCTCATGGATTTCGTCTCGTCTGGTAATCGGTCTCCTCATATCAAGAAGCAGCATGTCTGGGCCATCCGTCAGTTCTTTTATTTCCTCAAAGAACCGTGATTGGTTTCTATCAGAGAACTCTGGATCGCTTTTCACTATACAAAGTCGTAAATCTGTCTCTGTAGTATGAACCGCGAAGATGAGTTTACCCCGAACTTGATTCGGGGCCCCGTGCGGACCCGCATGCGGGGTTGTGTGGGGGGCGGGGGGTGAGAAACCCCCGCCTGCCCGATTAGATTTTTCATTTTAATTTTGAATAAATATCTCATATCTGAATATCAATAAACATATATTTAGGATCATTGCTTTCATCCACAATGTTATCATCATTATCAAACATTATTAATCTTTGGGCATGTCTATTTACAACCGGCCAAATTAATTGGTATTCAAGATTGTTATTTTTTTTGAAATAATTTTTATCTAATTTATTAAATACTGTTCTTGAAATTTGTTGAGTAACTAATACTCTTATATCACAATTATTTTTCCAATTTTGAATATTTGTTTCATCTTTATTTTTTTCTTTAAGGCTCACACTCCATTTTTTAAAATTCATATGCGCTAGACTTATATAAATATTAGCATCGGGAAGATTTCTACCTGAATCATGGCAACAACTTAATATATCTCCACAGCTTAAAAGACAAATTTTATTATTATTGATATCAGTTAATCTTCTATCATTTTGTTCAATAAAACCACTCTGATCGCAATTTCCTTTATCCGCCCAACATTCCCATATATGAGTTACATATTTGTACTGATTATTATCATCGACAGTTATTAAACATACCATAGCACTAATTCCTCTATATGGATTAAATACTATACGATTGTTAATTAAGTCAAATCCAATTATTAAAGGTTTCTTATATGTTAAATAATTTAATTCTCTCAGGATATATTCTTCTACAAATTGATTTCCTTTCAAAATTGAACTCGGGGAAAAAGTGAAATAATTATTGCTTGTTATAACTAAATCAATATTATCTCCTTCATACTCAATTGATTTTTTTAATATGTTTTTTCTGATTGCAAAATTGTCGGGCATGCTTTGTTTGGAATAATAACCGTTGATAATTTCATCATCTTCACAAATTGGAATTATTAATCTGATTGTAAAATTATTTAAGTTCATTTCAAAAATCTAACGCATGTCTGAACGGCGCGAACTCATTGTATAGATGAACCGCAACTCTTCCTGCTAAGTTCAACCACACGCTGCAAGCCGGCCTCCGCTTAAAAGAAGCTCCGGCCGGTTGCAGCTCTATTCGTTAGCTGGTATTTTATTCATTTGGTGTAATCACAACCTGAAATGTAGTTGATTGTTCAAGAACTTCAAATGGCTTTACTTGATTTATTATATTGCTTAGGGTTGCATTTAATTTACCTTCTTTATCAAAATACTCAACAGCTTTATTATACTCTTGAACACGATACGTACTAAAATATTTATTCATTTTGTAATCTGTTAAAAGTTGATAAATAAAATCAGATCGTCTAACTGCAATCCAAGCGGCAATAACTTCAAGAGGACGTTGATTAATATTTACTTGTACTAGATTGCTAAACCGTTCTCGTGTTGCGCCATTATGGCCATGAATTTGAATATTTATTTTCTCATTAAAATATGCTGCTAACTCACGTAAACGTTGAATATCAAACAACAATTCTGTTAATATATTATCACTCATATTAGTCAAATCAACTGAACCATAATTGAAATAGAAACGCATTCCTTCAATTTTTCTAATTAGATTATCCATTTCCGCTCTTTTTGAGGCCCTATATTCATCAATTAATCCACTGAGATCATTAAGAATTGCTTCATGCATATCAGAAGGTATTTTTTCAATGTTTTCATTAATTGGTATATCCCAATTAAGACCCGCAATAAAAATATTGATCAAGGGTATACATAGTAAGTCAAAATTTTTATAAGTTGAATCTCGTGTAATTGATATATTTTGGAAATGATTATATGATTTATTAAAGATTGAAGCACAATAATCATAATCGATTTTTTTACGTTCAACTTTCTTGTTTAATTCATGCGATTTTTTGTTAATAGATAAAACCATGCTATCAACTACAACTTTATTATAAGGCATATTGTATACTGTATCAGCCACAAATAACAAATTCGAAATGGCCTCATTGGTATCTATCTGTTTAGAAAGTAAAGAGATTATTATATCTTTTCGCACATCTTTCATTTTTAAAATAAAGGGATCATACTTTTCTTTTTCTGCTTGAAAATTAATTTTAATTAGAGAATCACATTTTTCAATTTTACGTTCCAAAGCATCTAAATAACTACTTGTCTCACCTAGTCCTAAAACAATTTGCAGTGAATCATCAATTCCAATCACATTTCTATACTTTATATCCATCCTTTCAAATTGAGTTCTGTTTTCCCTAATGCACAACTCATTACTATTTTTCCAAGTCTTAACATCATTAAATGCTCGGTCACAAAAAAGAGCATCGATCACCATTTTATTTAATATATTCGTACATACCATGAGTGAATCATATATAACTTCAATTTTTTGTGCAATTTTTTTCCTTTCCTCAATAGGACGAACTGGAGCTCTATATAGCGCATTCACTACACCCTTCATATTTTCTATTGATCCTAAGTATAGCCTGTTTTCCTTTAATGTATCAGATTGAATTCTCGGACAATTGCTAATCCAATCTAAAATGTCTGATAGTTTCTGTGAATAGTTAAATTCATATCGAGTAGTATCGATTTCGTCAAAAATTGTTCTATTTCTACAGTATGTATCAATTAGTACTAATGAAAAAACTACATACAACCTATATAATTTTTGTTTTGTGTAATTATCGGCTGTTCTGTTAATTATTTCTTGAATTGTTTTTAAATTATTTTCTTTTTCTTCTATTTTTGAGGGTAATTTTTTTCGTCCTCTTTCCAAGTATCTGTTCTCCCTTAATTTGTTTATGTACTGAATTATTTTCTTTATTTCTATTTTGTCACGCTTTGATAAAGAAACATATTCATCGATTTGTAATAGTAGTTCCATTTCAATTTGATAATGAAAATTACTCAATTGATAGTCCATTATAACAGATGATCGAGGAGCTTCAAAGTCTGGTATAGATTGAGCATTTAAATTACTACATGAGGCAATTGTTATGATCAATAACATTATAGAAATACTAAACACTACCCGTGCAAATCTTCTTTTTATTTTTTCTTCTTTGATTTTTATTACATACTCTATTATCGTTAAAAATCCAAAATATGGGATAAATATTGGAAGAATGACAGAATCTTTAATGGCTTCTATTAAATCTTCTCCAGAAAAGCCATAGAATTTTAAGTAGTTCTTAACAAAAATCATGATAATCTCACCAAAAATTAGAATTAGAAATACTATTACGGCAAAAATAGAACAGGAAGATGTTTTTCTTTCTGAATTTTTTTCACCAAAAGTATTCAAGATAATCAACTTTAAATAGAAGTGTAATTTTTTTATCTTTTCGACTTTATTCTTATCTGTACCACTATTAGCAATATTCTTTTCCATGGTCTACTCCAAATATTTTAAATAATTATTATTCCATTCAATATAATCGTTATTTTCAAGAAAAATTGTTGAGCTAAGAAATAATAACTTACATGGAGTTTTTATCGTTTCACGTTTGATTTTCCGCTTAACAATTAGTAATTTATCCTGAGTTGAGCCAAAAAAAATTGCTTATTTCACGGTTTCTATGCCTATTCAAAGGATACCTTATATCCTGCTCCATTAAGCTCAATTCGGGATAAAATGCGGTTGAACGTAACCGCCCATCCGGCTTTCATGATACCTATGGATATTTAATCTCTTTCTTATATTTCTTGATTGATCCATTTTCGTCGTAAATAAGATACTTTTTACCGCTAAAAATAAATCTTTCCAGTCTATGTCCTGTGGCTTCATTTGATTATGATTCTCTGCAATGCCTGATAACTCCTTACATCGCCTCAGCGTGGTCTTCAAATTTCGACTGGAAAGTATCCCATAGTATCTGATTTTCAAGAACCCTTCCGGCAGCATGTGCAGAAGAAAACGCCTGATAAACTCAAAAGCACTTATAATCATCAGCTTCACCCTGCCATCCCGGTAGTCGCGCCAATTGAAAGTAACTTTACAGTCTTTGATATCTATTATTCTTCAGTCCGCCAACTTTTCCTGGGCGGGAACCACACGTTGCAGGTTTACCCGACAACTCTTTTTGGGCGGGCCGGCCTCCGTTTAAAAGAAGCTACAGCCGGATGCAGCTCTATTCGTTATGACTTTTTGACAAGATTCACATTAACTCTCTTTAGTTTTGCTTTTCTTTATTGCGAAGGCCTTGAGGAAGTCTTCTGATAGTTTCTCAACACCAACAAATTCTCGGATAGAGTTTTGAAACGAAAATAATAAGTTAATGCATTTGTAAGTGTCGTTAGTATTAGGGTTGCTGGATAAGGACATGCACTCAGAGTGAATTTGATTTGCTTCCTTCAAAAGCTTTTCAGGAAGATACATGTAGTACTGCTGAAGTAAATCATCAAATTTAGTTACAGCTTGATTGTTCTCAGCTGCCTGTTTAATCCTTGTAGGGGCGTCGTTTGAAGTCTCACCTAACCACACGTCAATGGTAGTTATGTAAGAATTCAAATCAAGAAGAATCGGGGCAAGTGCATCAAAGAATTCAGTTTGTTTGTTATAGACTACACGAAAGGGATATTGTCGAGTCTCTGCTACGAGCTTTTTCATGGCAAGGATGTGCTGTAGAATTATCCCAGAAAGTGCTGAAACAAGAGAAATTAGACCACCTAAGAGAAACAAATTTAATTTAGTGTCCATTTAGTACTCTTCTACATACTGCCTTTGAAAGAATACAAGAGTCATAACATCAAGGCTCACCGCGCACGGCGAACCGTGAAACGTCCCAAAGCCGCGTTAGGAACCATCCGACCGGCTGATTCTGTCCGCACGGTTTGAAGCACTCGCAAACCGGTGGAGCCGTCGGAAGCCGAACCGACCGATGAAAACGAAACGTGCCCGCCGCGTCCGCGTGAAGCCGCAGGGTTATGCTGTTTCAATAAACTCTTGACCAATAGACCACCATTTACTGCAATCACTTAGTAACTTTTGTATTTGTTCATTATCAGTTTTTCTTTTTAATGTAAATGCTGATTTACCATATCCATTGATTGATGTACCAAGATCCCATATTTCATTTTCATCAATAATAATATATCGGTTATGACAATCAGTATTTAGCTTTGCTTCTATATTCTTTTTTATTTTTATTAAATCATTGTAAAGGCTCACAAAGATACTTCTCTTTTTACTTGTAAGTAATTTTATTTCTATTTTATCATCTAATGAATCAATAAATGGCAATATCGTCTCATCAAGATATTGATCAATAATAATTAGAGACTTATTGGCTTTCATCATCAAAAAGAATAATATTTTCTTAGATTTATAAGTTTCACCTTTATGGAAATAATATTCATTCTGTTCATTTCCATTTTCTTTCAAGAAATCAGGCTCTAATTCATTTATTGCATTTTTTAATAATTCAATTCTTTCTAACAACTTATTATGATCATCTTTGTCTGCAAGCTTTGAGAATGATTCACACCATGTCAATGTTTTACCTTTAGTACCAGATTCATATATTCTATATGGAATTGAATCATAATCGAAAAAGGATAGTACTTTATCATCAAATCCATTTAATAAATTTCTAACATCTTCCTGCCTTAATAATTTTCTTTGTGCTAATTCATCCAATTTTTCTAAAGATTTTAACATTTTTTCAATTTCAATAATCGGATTTGAATTGTCCATTACTATTCCTTTTATTTACAGCACAACATTTAGTATTTTATCCTGAGTTGAACCAAAAAAATAATTGCTAATTTCACGGTTTCTATGCCTATTCAAAGGATACCTCATATCCTGCTCCATTAAGCTCAATTCTGGATAAAATTAGGTTGAACGTAGCCGACCATCCGGCTTTAATGATACCTATGGGTATTTAATCTCTTTCTTATATTTCTTTAATGATCCATTTTCATCGTAATTAAGATACTTTTGTTTTTAAACAATTTTGGATAATCGATATTCTTAAGTTAAATCTTTCCGGTCTATGTCCTGTGGCTTTATTTGATATGCATTACAGCTATGAAACCGAAAAAATGGTCGCCAACCGGATAACGAGATTCATAGTCTATCAAAACAAATGACATCCCATGGATATGGGTTAGCCGGAGATAAGTAAATTCTTCACTCATTTCGTATTTAACGAACATTTATCAGCATCTATGCAGAATCAAGCTCTCAATGCGATCGTTTTTCCCGGATACATCATCTATGACAGGCTCAAGTATTATCTCACGGTGTAAAAATGTCTTCACACTCATGATCAGGTCCCACGTGTTGAACCGCGGCGCTTTGGGTGTGAAGAATCCCATCGATGATTGAGAAAAAAATGTCACTCTCTCTGCAGCCTGGCTGGGGAAATAATTAGGAGGAGTTGGGGGAGACTCGAAGCCAAGTCTGCTGTTTCACCTCTCCAGGTAGGCACAGCTTCCTTACTCGAATGTGTTAAAAATGATGAGGTATGTCTAAGTATAAAACATTATTATGAA
>Ga0114922_10005632_pt1 | contig 11540 bp, 9 predicted proteins | sample AartaG_FD_100975 | JGI IMG/M metagenome (GOLD analysis project Ga0114922, IMG submission 100975) | Deep subsurface microbial communities from Aarhus Bay to uncover new lineages of life (NeLLi) - Aarhus_00045 metaG | ecosystem: Environmental > Aquatic > Marine > Oceanic > Sediment | place: Aarhus...
AGCTTCTTCACGCCTTTGCCGGACAGCAGAACGTTGAGGCGCTGATTCCGCATCACCAAGGGACACGGCTTGCCGTCGGCGGTGACCGCGGCGACGTTCGACGCCCGCCCGAAGTCGACCAGGGTCCAGCGGTCGGTCAGGACCGTGACGTCACACGCCGCCGACACGGCCGCCCGCTCGCCGGCGATGGTCACCGTGTACGTCGCGGGCGAGAAGACATAGTCGACCGGCGGCTTCGCGTCCGCCGGCTTCGAGCGCTCGAGCAGCTCCTTGAAGTCCGACCACGGCAAGCTCACGCTCGTGTTGCCGAGCCTCGGCGGCACGGTCGCCCCCAACGCCGCGCCGCACGCCAGCGCCAGCATCACCAGACACACCGCTGTTCTTACTCGTGCCATTGCCTTCCTCCTCACCTGGCCAGCGTAAATGTTGGGACCTCCATTCATAGGACTCCGCCGCGCGATGGTTTGCTGCAAGCAAAAGGTTACCGCGGGGCCTGGCCGGCAGCCGCCGGACGTGGCGAGCTGACCGCCGGCCGGGCCGAAAGCCCATCAGTTATTGCGGTGTGTTTGTCTGGACGTTCATACGAGCACTCCCTCCGCGGGGTGTTCGGGGCGTGCCAACTTCGCGACCGGCGGCGCCGAACAGGAAGCAGTGGATGTGCTCAGGTCATGTCGCCAGCCTGTTCCCGCCAGCGATGGATGCGGGCGGCGAGGTGGGCGATACGACCGGCGTGCTCGGGGCGGGAGGCCAGGTTCACGGTCTCAGTGGGATCGGCGCTCAGACGATAAAGCTCATCTTCTCCGATCGCGCTGCGGTTGTATTTCCAGCCGTCTTGCGTCACCACCGTGCGGACGGGGTCGATCACCGACGCAAGGAGTTGCTCTTCGCTGACCTCGCCCTTCATCGCGTCGGGCACGCGGACACTCCCTCTCGATTCGCCGACGACCCCGCTGTTCGGGCCGTTCCACTCGACGAACACGTCTCGATCCGGCTCCGCGCCGCTCTCGGCGCTCGCCCGCAGGCTCAGCCCCTGCATGTGATCGGGGATCGGCTGATTCATCAGGTCGAGCAGCGTCGGGACCAGGTCGATCTGGCCGACCGGCCCGCGCACGTGGCGCGACGTCGCCTGCCCCGGCAACCGAACGAGCAGCGGCACCCGCACCGCCTCCTCGAACATCGTGCACTTCGCGATCAGGCGGTGGCTGCCCATCATGTCGCCGTGGTCCGAGGTGTAGACGACGATGGTGTTGTCGCTCAGGCCGCAGTCGTCCAGCGTCTTGAGGATCGTGCCGACGTATGTGTCGACCAGGCTGCACAGGCCCCAGTAGTTGGCGATCATCCGCCGCCAGTCCGCCTCGGTCCGCAGCGGCAGGCCGCTGTGGCCGCGCTCGTAGTAGCTGCGTGCGAAAGCGCGGAGCTTGAGCGGCTGGCTCTCGGTCGGCGCGGGTTCGAAGTTCGCCGGCAGGGCGACGTCCGCCGGATCGTGCTGGTCGTCGCGCGGCCCGAAAAACGGCATGTGCGGTTCGAGGAAGTTGACGAACAGGCAGAACGGCCGCGCTCGGTTCTCGCGGATGAAGCGCGACGCCTCGCGTGCGAGGAACGCCGGCTTGCTGAACTCCTCGGCGTAGCGCGCCGTCTCGCCGCGCCTGAACACATCGCCCTCTCGCGGCTTGAAGCCGTTCTCGACGAGGAACTGATGGTAGTCCGACCGCGCATCCCGGTCGCGGCCGTCGCAGTAGTGCTTGATGTACATGTCCTCGATGCTGACCCATTCGTCGAACCCGTGCTGGCGGAAGATCTCGTCGCCGAGGTGCCACTTGCCGTGATAGGCCGTGACGTACTCGCCGGGCCGGAGCATCTCCGGGAAGCACAGGCAGTCGGCGGGCAGCGGAACGTTGTTCGCCGTGCAGCCGCTGGTGTGGGGCCAGAGCCCGGTCAGGATGCTCGACCGCGATGGCGTGCAGACCGGCTGCGTCACGTAGGCGCGGTCGAACACCACGCTCTGCCCGGCCAGACGGTTCAGGTTCGGCGTCTGGATCTTCGTGTTCCCATACGCCGCCATCGTGTCGAACCGCTGCTCGTCGGTGAAGAGGAACAGCAGGTTGGGTGGGGGCATGTCAGTTCTCTTTCCCGTTGATCAGCCGGACGAGCGCGTCGGCGAGCAGGTCGCCGGCCTCGGGGGCCATCCGGCTGGGCGGGCCGAACGTGGTCTCGTATCCGCCGTGGGCGAACGCCTCCCTCGTCGGCACGTAGCCCAACATACCGTTCGCGCAGGCGACCACCAACGCCTGCTTCGGCCACGCCGCCTGCTTGATCCGAAGCGCGTACTCGGCGAAGTACTCGGCGGGCACGGCAGGGATGACGATGTCGTTCAGGAAAAAAGCCTGGACCTCCGCCGCCTCAGTCGGCGACTCCCGGTAACGCTCGATCAGTTGCGGGATCATCCGGTCGTAGATGGCCGGGGCGACGAACCGCTGTGCGCCGAACGCCGTGCCCTGTACTTGCTCATCGGTCGGCTCTCGGCGCGGCAGGTCGATGGTCTTCGAGCGGCAGCCGAGGCGGACGTCGTCGGTGAACTCCATCGCGCCCAGCGCCGCGGCCACGTGGTCGGCCAACGCTTTGCCGACCTCTTCCATCGGCCGGTCCTGTCCGGTGGCGGGGTTCGAGGTGTGGACGTTGCCGGCCGCGCCTTGGAGGAAGAGTGTCACCGGACAGCCGCGCGGCGTCATCTCGCGGGCCAGCACCCCCGGCCAGCCGGCGGACAGCGCCCCGCTCGGGCCGTGGTGCGTCGGATGGCAGGCGAAGTTCACCAGCGCCCCAAGCAGTGGGCCGTCCGCGCTCCGCACGCCCACCACCGCGACCTCGGGATCGATGGGGCTCTCGAAGCACAGTGCGTCAGGGTCGGAGAAGCGGCCGTGGGTCTTCACCGTGCCGTCGCGCATCACGACGCGGCGGTTGAACCCGACATTGAACTCGAACCGGCGGCCGAAGCCGAGCTGCGCCGGCGCCATGCTCGCCAGCGCGTCGCCGAAGACCTCGACGATCTTGCCAATCAGCGTGTCGACGTACGCATCGTCGCGTTTGACCTCCCCGGCGTTCGCCACGGCCGGCCCGGCGTGGTTGTGCGTCGCCGAGACCATCACGTGCTCGCCGGGGAACCCGTGCTCGGCCGCGATGGCCTGGCGAATGCCGGTCACGAGCGACGCCGGCGCGCACAGCGTGTCGAGCTGGACGATGCCCAGCCGCCCCTCGCCCGATTCGAACACCGCCGCCCGCGCGAAAAGCGGATCGAGCACTTCGTCGGAGACGATGTCCTTGATCCATCCGATCTTGTGCGTGCCGACCGGCGGTGTGATGTCGGCCTCCGCAAACCCCGCCTTGAAAGCCATGGTCATTTCACTCCATCTGCTCGACTTGATCGATGTTCGTCATCACTTTGCGGATGCCCGCTGCGGTCAGCTCGGCCACGTGCGGGCCGTTGGGAGCGCGGAGCGGCACGGTCATGCCCGTGTGCCAGTCGGCGTGCTTCCGGGCTACGGGATAGCGTTCCGGCAGGTACTCGACGGGCCGCGCGTGCGGGCAATCCCACGGGCAGCCGCGGCCGTAGCCGTTCTTCGCCTGGAAGACGGTCATCGCCGGGAGGATGAACTTCTGCCAGACGCCCGTCTCTACGCCCTCGGCGCGCAGCGCCTTGACGAGCTTGTCGCGAAACGCCGCCGGGTCCGCCGCGTGGCCGAGCGCTTCCATGTCGAACCGGACCGTGTAGTTGTACCAGTTGTGCATGCGGCCCTCGGGCTCGGCCGGCAGGATGAGGTGCGGCACGTCGGCCAGGCATTCGGTCAGGCGCGCGGCGTTGGCCTTCTGCTGTTCGAGGTACTTGCCCAGCCGCGTGAGTTGTGCGCGGCCGAACGCGGCGTTGAGGTCGCTGTTGCGGTACATCCAGCCCAGTGCGTAGGCGTGGTAGTCGCGGTCCTCGAGCGGGGTCCGCGTCTCGCCGAACGACCAGAGTTGCTTGGCGGCGTCGAACAGGACCGGGTCGTCGCTGACGAACATCCCGCCCTCGCCGGCGCACAGGCATTTGTTCTGGTTGAAGCTGAACGCGGCGCAGTCGCCGAAGGCGCCCACCTTACGGCCGGCGAACGTCGCGCCGTGCGCCTGGCAGCAGTCCTCGATCACCTTCAGCCGATGCTTCTTCGCGATTGCCAAGACCTCGTCGATGTCCACCGCCAGGCCGTGCAGGTGCACGGCGATGATCGCCTTCGTCTTCTCGCTGATCGCGTCTTCGATCTTCGTCACGTCGATGTTCATCGTCTCCCAATCGATGTCGACGAAGATCGGGATGCAGTTGTGATGCAGGATACACGTGGCCGAGGAGGACCAGGAGTATGCAGGGACGATGACCTCGTCGCCGGCGCCGCAGCCGCAGGCGGCGACGCACATGTGCAGCGCCGCCGTGCCGGAGTTCGTGGTGACGGCGAACCGATTCCCGTTCCAGGCGGCGAACTCGTCCTGGAACGCCTTGCAGTTCGGGCCGAACGAATGGTTGTCGCCGCTCAACGAGGCCAGGACCATCTCGCGGTCCGCGTCGTCGATGGGCGGCCACGGTTTGACCGTGCCGTCGGGCACGGCCTTCGGCCCGCCCCGGATGGCCAGTGTGTCTGCCACGTGTGCTGCCCTCGGCGCGCTCAGGTTGTCTGCACCACCTCGGCGATGGCGTCACAGAGGCGGCCAACGTTGGCCCGGCTTATTCCGGCCACGTTGATGCGCCCGGACCCGACCATGTAGATCGAGTAGCGGTCGCGAAGGATTCGGACGTGCTCGCTGCTGAGTCCGGAGTAGGAGAACATGCCGTTCTGTGCGTTGATGAACGAGAAGTCGAGCCCGTGGGCGTCGAGCGTTTCGACCAGCAGGCGGCGCATCTCGTGGATGCGGCCGCGCACGGCGGCCAGTTCCTGCTCCCACTCCGCGCGCAGCCGGGGATCGCGCAAGACCTCGGTGACGATGGCGGCGCCGTGCGAGGGCGGGTTCGAGTAGTTCCGCCGGATGACGATCTTCATCTGGCTGAGGACCGCCTCCGCCGCCGCCGCCGAACTGCACACCGCGGTGAGCGCGCCGCCCCGCTCGTTGTACAGGCCGAAGTTCTTAGAGAACGAACTGACGACCAGCGCCTCGGGACACGCGCCGCACACCAGGCGCACGCCTGCCACGTCCTCGTTCAAGCCATTGCCGAAGCCGTGGTAGGCGAAATCAAGCAGCGGCAGCAGCTTTAGCTCCGCCACGAGCGCCGCGATCCGCTCCCACTGCGTGATCGTCGGGTCCATCCCGGTCGGATTGTGACAGCAGGCGTGGAGGAGCAGCACGTCGCCCTCGGGGATCTGTTTGACCGCGTCGAGCATCGGCTCGAAGTCCAGCCGCTTGTTGTGGGCGTCGTAGTAAGGATATTCCCTGACCTCGAACCCGGCGTCGCCGAACACGCCGAAGTAGTTCGACCAGGTGGGATCGCTGACCCAGACATTAGCATCGGATCGGAACTTCTTCAGGAGGTCGGCGGCCACGCGGAGTGCGCCCGTGCCGCCGGGGGTCTGGGCGGTCACCGCGCGCTTCGACGTGACGATCTCGCTATCTGCACCAAACAGCAACTGCTGCACCGCCGCGGCGTACTCCGGTGAGCCGTTGATGGGCAGGTACGCCTTGGTGGTCTCGCGTTCCAGCAGCCGCCGCTCCGCCTCCTTGACCGCCGCGAAGATAGGGGTCCGGCCGGCCTCATCCCTGTAGACCCCGGCGCCCAAGTTGATCTTGTCCGGGTTGGGATCGTTCTTGAACGCCTCGGTCAGCCCGAGGATCGGATCGGGCGGAGCCTTTTCGATTGTCTCAAACATGGTCATCCTCTCTTGGGCATCTTGTCCCGGAAGCGATCGGCATAATGTCCCCGAAACCGACCGGCTTGTCAACCGCCGAGCCGGCGCGGTTCGGCGCCCGGGCGCGCGGATGAGCCGCCGGCGGTGACGTGGGTCGTGATCTTGCCGCAGCCGGGGAGGGTGATCTCGATGTTCTTTCGCGGCCTTAGCAGATGAATGGCGCGGCCTGTTCTCCGCTGCTTCTAGACCGTGACAGGAGTGAGCTTGAAGACCCTGGCGAGGCGTGACGCTGCCTTGACGTCGCCTCGACGGAGCGCCTGCCGCACATCGTCCAGCTTGTATGCATCGTCCAGCGAAAGGTACGGGGACCAGCCGGCGTCCGTTCGGATCAACTCAACGGCCACCTCTGCCACGTATTTCCCTTCATGCACCAGCTTGGTCTGACGTCTCACCGTCATCACTTTCTCCTCGTGAAATCATCGGTCCACTTGTCCGGATCGGGGCGATAAGCAGTAACGAGCACGGCAGGCCCGGATTCGCCCCGTGGCATGCCCCAGACTGCGTGAACGGGGTCGCCTTCGCGGTCCCGCTGCAAGACCAGCACCAGGGGCCTTTCGGAAAATCGGGATAGTCCTCCACGACCTTCGCTCGGGGAAGGCCTTCGATCAGATCCCTGACGAAGAAGCCGTCCGCTCGGGGGCGAGGACTTGACCGCCCGTAGGCGACGGCCCTCGGCCTGCCATGGATCGCGGAGCTTATCATTCATCGTCGTGTCTCAGGGGCCGAGTCATTCGATCCTGTCGTGCTTTTGCAGGTTGTGTTTCCCGCACAGTAGCTGGATGTTTTCCGGCGTCGCCGAAGAGCCGCCCTTTGACCACGGGATCGTGTGGTCGAAATGAAGGTCCTCAGTTGCGCCGCATCTGACGCACTTCCCGCCATCGCGTTTCCAGACCTCGAGCTTCACCCACGTCGGGATGATGCGACGTAGCTGGGGCTGGGAAGGAACAGGCGTTGAGAAGTCCTCCTCCCCCTCCACAGCGGCAAGTTTGAACTTGAATACCTGACGCCCGCCGCTGGCCTCTCGCCAAGAGTCCACTAGGTGGAACACTCCGTTGTAGGACCAAATGCCCTGTTTGATCTTCTCATAGACGCGGACACGTTCCGGTGGTCGTTCACCCGACCTATAAGCCTGCGCCGCACGGTGAAACAGGCCGTTCTGAGCCAGCTGCCCACCGGGTGTCATCTCAGGTTGGTCAAGAGCTTTCGGGAATGGATTCTGTGACGAACGGGGCGCATCATGCCCCTCATAGATAAGCGTGCTTCCGTCATCCTGAAATCGGTCCGCGTACGGTGCATTCGGGCGCACGGACATGAGGATAACAGAGCGATTGCCGCCGAGCTCGAAGTTCATGCCACGCTGAAGACTTACGCCTTCACGTTGACACATCTCCAGGTATGATATGATTTCGTTCGGCATGAGCTCAGCGCGAGTCCACTACTCGCTCGGCCACGTTCTTTGCCTCGTCCAACAGATTGAACGCTCCGCGCACGGTCGCGTCAACCTTGATCTTGCCGTACCCCGGCACGACGACGTCGATGTTCCTTCGATCTCTGAGCGGCGACTGCGCGTAGACGAGCCAGCGCCGGTTCGGCTTCTCGCCCGTGACGAGCGCGATGGCCCAGACGGGGATCTCGGTCTTGAGCGTCCACGGCCGCTTCGGCGTCAGGCTCGTGTCGAGCAGGAACCAGCGGTCGACGTCCCTGTACTCGGCGGGGATGTTCTGCTGGTACGGATGCTTGTGGGCGCGATTGGGGACGAGCTTCCCCTTCCGCCAGAACTCGCGCAGCGTCCGGTTCTCATGGACGCGGTCGACCGAGGCGAGGATCTCCTTGAAGTACGGCATCATCGTCTTGACGTCGTCGGTCCAGCCTCGGAACTCGCGGACCACCCGCGGGCGCATCAGCCACATCCCGAACTGCACGAACCCGCGGTACCGCTCCGGCCCGTACTTCTGGCCGCGCTTCGCGTACGTCTTTCGCATGCAGTTCGCCAGCTTCGGCTGATAGCCGTCCCACACCGAAATCTCCCACCAGTATTTCGGATTGAGCTTCCACGCCTCGTCGAGCATGAAGGGCCAGTTGTTCGACTCGACGTGCGGGCTCCACACGGTGTAGTCCGTCGACGGGTTCCAGTTGTGGACGTAGTACGACGGCGTGCCGCCGTCCCAGGCGAGCGGCCACGGCGTGACGCGGCCCTTGACGATGAGCGAGTACTCCTTCCATCCGCCCCACCGGCCGAAGTGCGCCGGGCCGAACGCCTCGTACCCGACGAAGATCGCGTTCTTCTTCCACGCCGGCGTGGTCAGGCCGTCGCGCATGCCGGCCTGGAGGGCACGGTAGCGCTCGATCCAGCCCTTCCCGCACACCTCGCGCTTGAAGTTGTCGCTCTTGCCCTTGCCATATTTGTCAAGATATCGCTTCGAGGTCTCGGCCTGGTGCCAGCGGAGCTTCGCGTGTTCGTTGTTCGAGAGGAAGATGACGAGCGGCGGGTTAGTGTATTGCTCCTGGAGCTTCTGGAGCGCCGGCGTGGCGGTCCACTTCCGGCCGACCTCGCGCCACGCCTCGACCGGGCCGAACGGGCTGACCTTCTTCACGATCTTGCCGTCCGGGGTGATGACGTTCGGATTCTTGTCGGCGGGCAGGGCGAAGTAATGCTTGTCGTCGGTCAGGCCGTGTTCCCATTGCGTGCCGAGGAACGTCAGCGGCAGGCGGAGCTTCGCGGCTTTCCTGATCGCGGCCCCGTAATACTTCTCGCCCACGCCCGCCCAGCCCCGGTGCCAGTAGGGCTGGTGGTGGAAGCTGGGCAGGACGTAGTGGCCCTGTTCGATCAGGCCGATCTCGAACGCCGGGTCCATTCCCCGCGCGCGAGGGTAGTGTCCCGTGTTCCAGTGCCCGGCGAGCGGGAGCGGCCGGCCGGCGGGGTCGTCGTTGGGCCGCAGGGCCTCGGCGCGGATGGCCTTGGCCACGGCCTCGACGTCGACCTCCTGCGCGGATCCGGGCGCCGCGATCAGCACGGCCGCAATCACGATCAACGCCCGCATTCCCTTACCCCGTTTCTCACCACGAAGATCACGAAGCGCACGAAGGCAGCGGCGTTTGGCTGAACGCCGCTGCGCCTCAACTCCTCTTCGTGTCCTTCGTGTTCTTCGTGGTGAATTACTCGCCCCGGACCACAACCCGCCCGTGCTTCTTCTTGCCGGCGCGGAGGAGTATCTGGCCGTCCTCTAGGTCGTCTGCGGTCAAGGTGCGCTCGATGGTGTCAACCCGCTCATCATTGATATATGCGCCGCCCTGGCTGATCAGCCGCCGGGCTTCGCCCTTTGACTTGCAGAGGCCAAGCTCGGCCAGAGCATCGACCACGAGGACGCCCTCACCGAGGCGCTCCTCTTCGATTGTAATCGTCATAGGTCCTACAGGACCTATGGGGCCTATGGTATCCGTGTCGGCGCCGCCGAAGAGCGCGTCGCTCTGTGCGGCCGCGCCGGCGGCCGTCTCCTTGCCATGGACCAGCCTAGTCAGTTCGAAGGCCAGCCGCTTCTTGGATTCGTTCAGCGCCGGGCCGGGCTCGGCGGAGGCCAGCTCGCGGACCTTTTTCATCGGCAGGAACGTGAGCATCGTGAGGCACTTCTCGACGTCGGCGTCGTCGACGTTCCGCCAGTACTGGTAGAAGTCGTACGGCGTGGTCCGTCCGGCGGCCAGCCACAGGGCGCCCTTCTCCGTCTTGCCCATCTTCTTGCCGGACGAGGTGAGCAGGAGCGGGCAGACCATGCCGTGGGCCTCGGCGCCGTCGACGCGGCGTATCAGGTCGCAGCCGGCGAGGATGTTCCCCCACTGGTCGCCGCCGCCGACCTGGAGCGTGCAGCCGCGCTCGCGGTACAGGTGAAGGAAGTCGTACGCCTGGAGCAGCATGTAGTTGAACTCGATGAAGGTCAGGCCCTTCTCCCAGCGCTGCTTGAAGCACTCGGCGGCGAGCATCCGGTTAACGGTGAAGTGGACGCCGATGTTGCGGAGGAACTCGATGTAGTTGAGCGGCCCGAGCCAGTCGTAGTTGTTCACCATCAGCGCGGCGTTGTCGGCGCCGCCCTCGAAGTCGAGGAACGAGCGGAGCTGCTTCTTCTGTGCGTCGAGGTTCGCGTCGATCTGCTCGACGCTGAGCATCTGCCGCAGCTCGGTCCGGTCGCTGGGGTCGCCGACCATCCCCGTGCCGCCGCCGACCACGGCGATGGGCTTGTGTCCGGCGCGCTGGAGGTGCGCCATCGCCATAATGGGCAGCAGATGCCCGACGTGCAGGCTGTCGGCGGTCGGGTCGAAGCCGACGTAGAACGTGACGGGCGGCTCGGCGAGCATCTTGCGCACCGCGTCCTGGTCGGTCACGTTCTCGACCAGCCCGCGCTCTTCCAGTACGTCGTATGCGGATGTCATTCCTGCCCTGGCTCCGATTGAATTGGAGGCTATTCTACCCGCCCGTTCGCCTTGTTCAAGCATCTTTGGGTAAGATCAGTGCCGAGGCCTGGCAGCGGGGACGTTACCTGGGCGCGGCTTTCTTCTCCGCGGCGCCCAGCTTCTGCTTCTTCTTCCCCTCGTAGAGCTCGTACAGTTCGCCCTTCTCGATGATGAGGCAGGCGGCACGGCCGCCGCCGTAGCGCTTGTAGAACTGGCTCATCGCCACGTCGACCATGATGACACGCCCGCCGGCGCGGGTCTCGATGCGGCGGCTGCCGGTGATGGTGTGCCCGACGACGATCCGCTTCACCTCATGCGTCTTACAGATCAGATCGAGATCCTCCTTCAGGTCGCTCTCGATCATCAGCGCGTTGCCGCGGTACCAGAGGGGGCCCCGCTGGTCGGTCGCGGCGCCCGTGTGGCTGTCCGGCTGCAAGCCCTTGCGGATGGCGTCGTTGAGCTTGGCGCGTGACATCTTCGCGTACTTCTCGTCGAGCCCGGCGTGCACGAACAAGGTGTCGTTGACCTTGATGACGGCGTTGAGGCGGCGAATCCACTTGCCGTACTTGCCCTTCGGCCCCATCGCCTTCCGATACGCTTCTTCGCCGCCGAACGCCCTGATCTCGCCGGGATGTACGTAGTGCCATTCGCCGAGCAGGACCATGGCCTCGTGGTTGCCGATGATGGCGTGGACCCGGCCGCCCGCCTTGACGGCCTGCCCCTCGAGCTTCATCAGCAGGTCCATCGCCCTGCGCGAGTCGGGCGCGCGGTCGAGGATGTCGCCCATCTGCACGAGGTGCGTCTTGCCGCCGATCCAGTTGTTCTTGTCGTCGATGACCTTGGCGGCGCGGAGGATCTTGACGAATGCGTCGTACTCGCCGTGCAGATCGCCCACCGCCACGATCCGCTCGACCCCGCTCCAGGTGTGCTGTTTGGCCTGGCCCAGCGCGGGGGCAGCGACCGCGAGGAGGAGCAGGACGATCAGGAGAGAACGTCGCGCGCGGGTCTTGGGGATCTTCATTTGTGTTCCGTCCCAAATTGGCGGGGCGATGGCACACACCAACAGGATCTTACCACGCCTTCTGCACCAAGACACCCGGCATCGGATAGTGTTTCTTGTTCAGGCAGAAAACCTGGCCGCCGGTTCGCATCGCCGTCGCGGCCAGGATGGCGTCGTTG
>Ga0114922_10005633_pt1 | contig 11539 bp, 11 predicted proteins | sample AartaG_FD_100975 | JGI IMG/M metagenome (GOLD analysis project Ga0114922, IMG submission 100975) | Deep subsurface microbial communities from Aarhus Bay to uncover new lineages of life (NeLLi) - Aarhus_00045 metaG | ecosystem: Environmental > Aquatic > Marine > Oceanic > Sediment | place...
CGAAAAGTTTGAGGCCAAGGCGGCAGGTCAAAAAGGCTCGGAGGCGTGGCTTAAGCCACGTTGAGAACATTTTTGCACCGACAACGCAGGCATCGGGCTTTGCAGCAGACCGCAATAGATTGGGTTATTTGGATAGGTTCTTAGCCAGCAGGCGAAGATGACATTTCAGTTTGCATGTCGTATGCCATTGAGTGGCAAGGACTTAGAGCCAGATGGCCTCGTAGCGCAGCGAAGACCCCGCACCAATTGTCCAGCACCAAAACGACGTGCTTTTTTGGTGCTGGGCACGACTAATTGGTGCTGGGCAAATTAACCATATTATCTAAATTAACCAATGATCCATCACAACCATCGAGAATCCAGTTACTTACCTGCCTATAAGGCAGCAGTTATTTACGTGCCTATAAGGCAGAGAGTTATTTACGTGCCTATAAGGCAGAGAGTTATTTACGTGCCTATAAGGCACTACATCTGTCGAGAACCCTCTACAAATCAGCTCTTTTATGCAAAACAAACCCAATTTGCTGGATGCTCAAATGAACATAAATCTATATAATACAACGTATTATGAAAATTTTATCCCGCTGGGGGCAAAAAAACAAACCCAATCCGTCAGGCCTGCGTTGTTTGCGAAGGAGTTGCCGGACTGATCAAACCCAATTGCCAAAAGGCCCAAATGAATGTAAACTTAACTTTAACAAAGGATTACAGAAAAAACGATGATTTTTCAGTCCGAATAAACAAACCCAATTCAAACCCAATCTTGTCCGCCGTAGGCGGATTGCAAATGAACGCAAACTCACTTTTAGCAAAGGATTATGAAAATGAAACCATCTTTCGGCCCCAAAAAAACAAACCCAATTCAAAGCCAATCTCCGAAAGGCCAAAATGAACTTAAAATCGCTTGCCAAAAAATCCGGCCACACCCGTCTCGCGGGTGTTCCAAAAATTGTTTGCAAAAACGCCCCTTTGGGTTATACTCATCCGGATTGTCGGGCTACGCCCAGACGAGAGCGATTCACGTTGCAAGGAAAGGAAGCAGCGATGGCGGAAAAAGATACCGATTTGAAGAAAATAAAAGAACTAATTGAGATAATGAAAGCCAATGAGCTTCTCGAGGTTGAGATAAAGCACGGTGACGACAAGATTTTTCTAAAGCGCTCGCAGCCTCAACCTTCCGCTGGCCCGGCAGTAAGTGCTATACCGACAATGAGGCCGGAACCCGGAGCCACACCTGCCCCTCCAGGAGGCACCGAGGCCTTGATTCAAACTTACGCTTCGCAAGCCACTCCGACTCAAGAGGATTTACTGGAGATAAAATCGCCCATCGTCGGGACATTCTATGCGACACCAAGCCCAGATTCTGGGCCTTATGTGGAAGTCGGCTCGACTGTCAGTCCGCAGACGGTCGTTGGTATAATCGAGGCAATGAAGGTTATGAATGAGATAAAAGCCGAGACCAGTGGAACGATTGCTGAGGTACTTGTGACCAATGGCCAGGCTGTCGAATTTGGCCAGGTGCTTTTCAAAGCCAAACCGGACTAATATTTGATTATTGATTATTGAGAAGAAGGACAGAAATCAGGGACACCAGAACAATAGTAAATAGTCAATAATAAATAGTAAATTGAATTATGTTTTCAAGAATTCTGATAGCAAATCGTGGTGAAATAGCCCTGCGTATCATCCGTGCCTGTAACGAGCTTGGTATCGAAGCAGTGGCGGTTTATTCCGAGGCGGATAAGGACGCTTCATACTTGCAGCTTGCTGATGAGGCTGTTTGTATCGGCCCGCCCGACTGCGCCAAAAGTTATCTGAATATCCCTCGTATTATAAGTGCCGCCGAGATTACGGACGTTGAGGCAATTCATCCCGGCTATGGTTTTCTGGCCGAGAACATAAACTTCGCCCGGATATGTCGGGAGTGCGGAATAATATTCATCGGCCCGCCCGTTGAGGCAATGCAATTGCTTGGCGACAAGGTCCAGGCCCGCGAGTTGGCGCGCAAAGCGGGTGTGTCGGTAGTGCCCGGCTCCGATGGTGCTATCGAAAAGGAATCAAAGGCGCTAAAACTGGCGAACAAAATGGGCTACCCCGTAATAATAAAAGCTGCTGCCGGCGGGGGAGGACGAGGGATGAGAGTTGCGCATAACGACATCAGTCTGCGCTCGGCATTTAGCGCAGCACGTGCCGAAGCTGAAGCCGCCTTTGGTGATGGAAGCATCTATCTGGAAAAGTTTATAGTTGAACCCCGGCACGTTGAAGTCCAGGTATTAGCCGACACGCACGGCAACGCATTACACTTTTACGAAAGGGACTGCTCCATTCAGCGAAGACATCAAAAGATGATTGAAGAATCGCCCTGTCCCGTCCTGGACAGGCATACAAGAGGGCTGCTCGCCGAAGCTGCCTTGAGGATTATAAAAAAGGCCAAATATGTCAATGCCGCAACGGTTGAGTTTCTTTTAGACAACGATAAAAACTTTTACTTTATTGAGGCGAACGCACGAATTCAGGTCGAGCATCCCATTACCGAAATGGTTACCGGCCATGATTTGATTAAGTGGCAGTTGAAAATCGCCGCAGGCCTGCCTATCAAATTCAGCCAGAGAAATATCAAGCATACCGGCGTAGCAATTGAATGTCGGATTAACGCCGAGGACCCTGAGAACAATTTCGCTCCTTCGCCGGGAACGATTACCCGGTTAATTCTGCCCGGCGGCCCCGGCGTCAGAGTCGATACACACATCCATCAGGGCTGGACGGTCTCAACGAAATATGATTCGATGATTGCCAAGCTTATTGTCCATCAAAGAACGAGAACTGATGCCATTGCCACAATGAAAAGGGCTTTGCGGGAATTTGTTATCGAGCCAATTAAAACAACGATACCCGCCTGCCTCGACATCCTCTCCCACAACCTTTTCGTTAAAAGTAAAATCGACACCGGCTTCGTCGAACGAAACTTCTAATCTTCCGGCTCGTAATTCCTGGTTCGCATCGTTGATAAAGATTTCTAAATCGAACGTTCATTATTCGATATTTGTTTTCGTCCTTTGTTATTCTGAGGTGAAGCCGAAAAAGCTGGCCAACTAAGAGGGGATTATTCACTTCGCTACGCTCCGTTCAGAATGACAGGCGAGAGCGAATAGTTATTCGGATAGGCTCAAAATCTCACATCAATCTGGAGTACTTTAAGGCTCATTGTTACGAAATTCACCTTAACGGAACAAGCACACACAAAGGGGACAGCAAGACAGCCTATGGTTTGAAAATGGGCGTATAGGTCAATGTCGCCTCAGTAAAATATCCGGGGCCAACCGATATCGTTATCACCGAGTAAAACGTCATAGTACTCAAAGTAACAGCGCTACCGATTGGCCCCCACTAAGCTAAACCTTTCATCTATCCCTGATGATGGGGAACAGGTTGCCTTCTATAAAACAGGAAGAAAATAATAGCCAGAGCGATCAAACCGACAAGTCCATTCTGGCCCAGAGTATCCAGCAGTGCTGTAATGTTTGCAACTATTCCGGTTTCTCCTCCAAAGAAGGGAACCGCCTCGCCAAATAGGATTTCAACGGTAATCCCAAGGGCGATCAGCAATAAAAATATTTCGGTAATCTCACCAATCCATCTTTTTGCTTCTTCAAGAAATCGCATCGTTTTCTCTCCTAAATTGAGTTATCAAAAAACCAACGAATTACAAACACACTGAACGTTGTAGTCGGCATATATTTTGAATTACTTTAACTTTATGGCTATAATATCGGAATATACCATTAGCAAAAAAGCCCCGCCTACTTAAAGATTCTCGCAAGAATTAGCTGAAAAACCCAGCTTATCAGTATTGAAAGAGCGGATATTCTGCAATACTACGGACAAAAAAAGCTGTGATGGCCTGTGGGAACTAATTTTGCGGCTCTTGAATTATTTTTAATTCATAATGCCGAAAGTCGTGAACAGACAGAGTGAGTCTTTTGCCTGCCTCTAAACTAACAACAGAAAAATGTGCAGTGATGTATTTCCTCGAATATATGCCTGCTGTCTTGCAGGCTCATTCATTTTTTTAATTACAAATGTTAAAATGGATAGTTTTCGCTTGACTTCAGGTGTTAAATTAGGGTATTATATGACTATGTTCACAGACTTTATATCTTTTATTTTACGAATATCGCTTATCGTGGTTCTATGGACCTTTGTTTGGCGACTTTTAGAGCCCAGAACACAACTTATGCGAATATTGAGAGCCGCAGTGCTCATCCTCGGCCTTTTAGGCATCCTGGTCGTGTTAAGAATGACGGGGCGGTGATTACGCTCCTTTAACCACACTTCTTTTTACTTCGGTGTCCTTTGTTCCGTGCTTGTCCCGATGGTATCTGTCGGGATTCGATGTTCGATATCCTTTCCCATCGTTGTTGTTAGGCCATTATCTCGCGATTGTTTTCTGCGAAAAAGGGCTGAGGAAAAAAGCCTGCGTAAGGAAAGGAGAGCTACTCTTTTCATGCAAGCCAAAAAACCTCAGCCACTTTTTGATGTAAATATTGTGACCTGAGTTAAAATCCGTTTTGTGAGTCGTCAGTAAGTTCTCAATCAACGACACGAGCTACGAGCAACGAAATACGAGCTACAAATCATTTTTCCAAGGCAGTTAAATCTTCGTAGGTTTCGCGTTTTCTGATGACTGAGAATTTGTCGCCGTTAACGAGCACTTCAGCGGCTCGGCCTCGGGCATTGTAATTGCTGCTCATGCTAAAGCCGTAAGCCCCGGCTGTAAAGACAGAGATTAATTCACCTCGTTCGGCCGGTGGCAGGGCCCTGTCCTTTGCAAAAAAATCAGCGCCTTCGCAGATTGGCCCGACTACATCAACAACTTCGGTACCGTTCAACCACAAATCTTTCTCCCGCTGCCGTGGCACAAACTTCTCATTCACATTCGCTGGCCAAATAAAATGGAACGCTTCATACAGCGATGGACGAATCAAATCGTTCATCCCTGCATCGACAATAACAAATTTCTTCCTGCCGCCGTGTTTAATATAAATCACGCGAGTCAGCATTATTCCTGCGTTGGCGCAGATGCTTTTGCCTGGCTCCAAGATGAGTTTAATGTTCTTGTTTTTCAGCAGCGGCACGATACCTGATGCGTACTCTGCTGCTGAAGGTACGCTATCGGACTCGTAGTCGGCGCCGTAGCCGCCGCCCAAGTCAAGAGCTTCGATAGTGTGGCCTTTGCTGCGGAGCTGGTCAATAAGCGGTAAGACTTTTTCAACAGCGTCAACGTATGGGTCGATCTTTTTGCCACCAGTACCTAAGTGGACATGAATCGCACAAAGATTCACCGCTGCGTTGTCGCCGTAATCAGCAAAGACTTTCAGTGCCCGCTCGATATCGACGCCGAATTTTGTTTCTTTTTTGCCTGTGGTCAGGAAGGCGTGGGTTTTATAGGCAACATCCGGATTGACGCGCAGAGCAGCTTTCGGTTGTTTGCCTTTTTGTTTTGCTAATCGAATCAGGTTTTCCAGTTCTGCTTCTGATTCGATATTGAAATAGCCGATGTCGGCGTTGAGTGCTTCGATGATTTCGGTATCGGTTTTACCGACGCCGGCATAGACGATTTTTGATGGTTCGCCACCCGCCTGCAAAGCGCGGTATAGCTCGCCGCCACTAACAATATCAAATCCACTGCCAGCCTCGGCCATAAATTTGAGGATATTTAAATTACCACATGCCTTTACGGAATAGCAAATAGTAGTGTTGAGCCGGCGGTATGCCTGTTGAATCTTTTGCAGATGCTCCTTAAAGGTGGCCTTGCTATAGACATAAACCGGCGTGCCGACCTCGTCAGCGATTTTCTCAACACTTACGTTTTCTGCGAACAGCTTGCCGTTTTTATAGTTGAAATAGTCCATATTATTATTCTCTTTGCGAATCACCCTCGAAAATTACAAGAATCTCGATCTGTATCGACCAATACTATAAAGAATTAGTTGCTAATTGCAACAAGGCAGTTGTTCTTAAGTTGTAGGGATATTTTTTAGTGTTAAGAGGTGTTATGAAGTAGCTATAACTGTGGTTCTGTATATAGAAAAAATGGAAGGTTCTATAATAGTGATAAAACCTTCCATTTTCGCATAACTTGCCGCAGTTGATTACGGCTGAAACAACCGGCATTAACCGGCAGCCCACCAAAATCCATAGCCATAAGGACAAGCGGGCTTTTGACTAAATTGCTACACTATCTTTTCTTCTTGGCTTTCTTCTTGGCTTTCTTCTTGGCTTTTTTCTTGGCTACTTTCTTCTTGGCTTTCTTCTTTGCTTTTTTCTTCTTTGCCATTATTTTGTCACCTCCTTTTGGCTGACCAAAAATCCTTTTACATTTCTTAACATTACAATACTTAATACTTATTTACACTTACAATAGAATACTTTGTTAAAAGATTATACAAAAAAATTAATTATTTTTCATATTTTTTTATCGTCCATAAGTTTAAAAATACTTGATAAAAAATTTTTGTCATCAGTATTTTACACAACCTCATATATTGTTTACCATACTTCTTAACAAAACGTTGCAAATTGCTTTATGGTAATTGAAGTTCTTGCTAAAACTGAAAAGCTGCTTTGTTGCAGTCGCTCTTGTTGGAGTCGATTTATTTAGCTTACAGGCCGATTCCGGTGTTTTTGATTATCAAAGAAGGTTTTTATTGTGTCACTATGTAATATGTTTTCGAAGTGTTATGGAACGTAAGAATAAACTAAAAACCAGATTACACTTTAACTGTTTTACTATTTGCTGACAGTTTTATTGCTGAAAGTATTTTAATTCCTTTTGTAATATTTTTTCAACAACACACAGTTTAGTTGTTAATTTATTATGGCAAAAAGAAAAATAGCTTTGTTTGGTGGTACATTCGACCCCGTTCATCTCGGCCATACTACTGTCGTTGCGGATGCAGCCAAACATATTGGCGCAGAGAAAATCATTTTCATTCCTGCAAAGTGCTCTCCACTCAAAGGTTTTCTTCCAAAAGCAAATGATGCTCACCGTCTTAAAATGATAGCTCTTGCAATTGCCGAACAAAAGAGTTTTGAAGTAAGTGATTGTGAATTGAAAAAGCCGGCGCCGAGTTACACTTTGAATACCATAAAGCAATTCCAGATCGAATACGGCAGCGACACTTTAATCCATTGGCTCGTGGGTGCCGATAGCATCGATGATTTGACGTATTGGCGCCAAATTGTTGAGCTGATTGATGCCTGTAATTTAACCACTATGTACAGAGCCGGCTGCAAACCCCCGAATTTTGCCAAATTTGAGGCTCTATGGGGCCCTAGGCGAATCGAAAAACTCCGGCAAAATATTATCCAAACCCCACTGATTGAAATAAGCAGCACCGAAATACGAGATAGATTAGCTGCCGGTCGCGATGTAAACGATATGCTTCATCCAGCCGTTGCCGACTATATTCGCAAACACGGTCTCTACCAATCAAAAACAATAGCAGACAGTTCGTAACGTACACACTGGTACTACACGCTGTTTTTTTTGACCGACTTTAGCAGCCAGTCATACCAGTCGGTCATACCTTCACCGGTCTTGGCTGATATTGGGAAAATTTTAATTCCCTTATTTAGTTTGCAGGCATCGGCCTTCGCTCGTTTAATATCAAAATCCACCTGCCCACCTGACAGCAGGTCAATTTTGTTTATAAGCAGCACCTTTGACTTTGCAAAAATGGCAGGGTACTTCGCCGGCTTGTCATCACCTTCTGAAACGGATAGTACAACTATTTTGCCACTCTCACCTAATTCAAAAGCCGATGGACAAACCAGATTGCCTACGTTCTCGATAAAAATCAAATCCAAATCTTCGACAGGCAATTCTTTAAGTGCCTGGCTTATCTGAAGTGCTGATAAATGACAGGCGCCTTCGGTATTTATCTGGATAGCAGGCGCTTCGGTTTCTCTGATTCTCTCGGCGTCTATGTCGGTCTGAATATCGCCTTCGATAACACCGATTTTAATTTTGTCTTTTAAGTCGATTATCGTTCTGGCAAGAATTGTGGTTTTGCCCGAGCCGGGGGACGATATCATATTCAGGCATAATTTCTTCCGCTCAGTTAAAAACAGAATGTTTTCAAAAGCATATTTCTCGTTTTCGCTGAGAATTTTCTTACCAATATCAATTTTTTTCATAGTATTAATCCGTTTGGAGTTCTATCTCTTCCAGTATCAAAGGCGCATCGGCCGTCAATTCAAAATCTTCACTGCTGCACTTCGGACATCTTGGACACGAAAGTTCAACATCAAAGTCTTGATTACAATTCTTACATTGAGCCTGTATTGGCTTATGCTCTATTTCCAGTTTCACACCTTCGCACGGTGTACCTTTAGCTATTGCCTCGAAAGCAAAACAAAGTACTTCGTCGTTGATAGGATTAAGCGCCCCACAACTGATTTTGGCGCCGATGGGCTTTGCATTGTGTTTTGCAGCTTCGTTTGATATTGTCGTCAGCAGGCTGTCAGCCACCATCATTTCGTGCATCAGCATATCCTCGGCAGTTCTCGCCCGTATGGCATCTGCACAATTCTTTTTCCGCCGATTTGCGTTATCATTTCCACCACAGGCACATCACGGCTCCGGCAAATCTCGCCAATTACCTTTGCCTCTTTGCCTAACGGATGATTCTTACAAATCTTCAAACAATCATCTGCTGATTCCGGCGAGACAATCGCGATGAATTTACCTTCGTTTGCGATTGTCAGCACGTCGAAACCGAGCATATCGGCTGCTGCCTGTACCGCCGGCTTGACCGGTATATCAATTTGGCGAATTTCGATGCTCAGTCCGCTGCTTCTTGAAATTTCATTTAGTGTCGCGGCTAATCCACCGCGGGTCGGGTCACGCATAAAACTTATACCACTTGTATTCTCCAACAGCTCACAGGTTATCTCCGCCAGGCCCGCACAATCACTTTGCAACTGCGATTGAAATTTGATGTCCTCTCGCTGCGAAATAATAGTCATCCCATGGTCGCCAATTGTGCCGTTGATAATGATTTTATCCCCGATCGTAATCTTCTCGAAGCCCATTTCCACGTCGGCTAATTTTACCCCGATTCCTGCTGTGTTTATGAAAATCTTGTCAGCCGCACCGGCTTCAACAGTCTTGGTGTCACCGGTAACGATATCAATATTATTTTGGTGAGCGGCCTTGCCTACACTGGCTAAAATCTTTTCGAGCAGCTTAAATTCAAAGCCATCTTCAATTATTAACGATAACGACAGAGCAACGGGCTTCGAGCCGGCAACAGCTAAGTCATTTATCGTCCCGCAAACAGCTAATTTCCCGATATCACCGCCGTTAAAAAACAATGGCTTCACAACGTAGCTGTCCGTAGTAAAGCACAGCGAGTTCGAAGAAACATTCAGGTTTGCCGAGTCGCCTAATTCAGCAAGGACCTCATTATTGAGGCTCGGAAGAATATGGTGGCGGATTAGGTCATCCGTCAGTTGTCCGCCGCCGCCGTGTGCAAGTAAGATTCTATCGTGCTTGCTTGTTTTCTTCATTATCCCTGATGGCCTGTTATCCTGATGTTCTTATACCGCCGTACTTAAACCATGCTGCGCAAGCCCCTTCGGAGCTTACCATGCAAGGTCCAATCGGTTCTTGTGATGTACAGTTTTGACCGAACAATCCACACTCAGGCGGCTCTATCAATCCACACAACACTTCGCCGCATCGGCATCCCTTTATTTCTTCGCCCGGTGTTTCGCGCATATTAAATCGGGTAAGGGCATCGAATCGACTGTATTTATCTTTTAGCTTGAGCGTGCTTTTTTCTATCTTTCCCAGTCCCCGCCAGTAGCCGTCAACCGCCTCAAAGCACTCATCGATGATTTTTTGAGCAGCGATGTTACCTTTCTCGGTTACCACGGCATTGTATATTGATTTTAGTTCGGCTTTGCCGGCTGTAAGCTGCCGACAGATTTCGCCGAGTCCTTCCATTATTTGCAGCGCCTCAAAGCCGGCCACCACGCAGGGCCGGCCAAAATCTTCCACAATCTCGGCAAAAGCCCCGTAGCCGATTATCACACTGACGTGTCCGGGACAAAGAAAGGCATCTATTTTATCGTTTTTTGCGCTCAATAATGCCCGCATCGCAGGGGTAACCAGCTTGTGCCCGCTTAAAATACAAAAATTATCAATGGCTTGTTCAGCCGCCTCTTTTACCACTACAGCCGTAGCCGGCGCAGTGGTTTCAAATCCTACTGCAACAAATACAACCGTTTTTTCAGGATTGTCCTTAGCCAATTGTAGAGCATCTTCGCTGCTTAGTACAACTTTGACGTTGGCTTTTGCCTGCTTTTTTTCAAGCGAGCTGTTTTTGCCGGGCACTCGAATCATATCACCGTATGTGGCGATTAAACAATCGTCTCGGTCCGCTAAATGCAGAACATTATCGATATAGCCCTGGTCGGTAACGCAGACCGGGCAGCCCGGCCCGGATAGAAGTTTCAATTCTTTCGGCAAAGTTGACCTTATACCGCTGCGGAAAATAGAGACCGTATGGGTACCGCAAACCTCCATTATATTGATTTGCCATCCTAAAGCTTTGCAGGCGGCCTCACAAAGATTCTGTGCTTTTTGAATTCTATCAAGCATCGTATTTCGTATATGCGTTTATGCGTAAATGCGTATATGAGTTTAGGTTCCTACTCACCTGCTCATCCATTCATTCACTCTCTATCCTGAAATCTTATTCGGCGTGTCCTGGAATTCGTTAATTTCTGCAATAAGCTGCCAGGTCTTTTTTGCCTCTTCTTCATCGACGAGCGAGATAGCAAAGCCGGCATGAATCAGAATCAAATCTCCTAATTTAGCTTCCGGCAGGAGTGTAGTTTTAGCTCTCCAGCGGTTGCCCATTGAATCGACAACCGCCCTGTCCCCCTCCAATTCCACTATTCTTGCCGGTATTGCCAGACACATAATTGTCTCTTCTCCCGTAACTTGTCGCTCGTACCACCCATCTCATCAGGGTGGCACCTTCAAACTTGTTTGGAGGTGTTTCAATCGAGCTTTGCTGCAATAGCCGCCTGGCCAACAGATATTCCGCCATCATTAGACGGGACGTCCCTGTTAAATAATACAGAAAAACCGGTTTTCTTCAAGAGTTTAATGCAGCGAATAGTCAAATATCGATTACAGAACACCCCGCCGGTCAATGCAACAGTATTTAGCTTTGTACTTTCTCTCGCAGCCTTTGCCATTTCGAGCAGGCCGGCGGCAAGGCAATTGTGAAACTTTGCCGAGATAACGCTTTTGGTTAATCCTTTTTGGATATCAGCGATTAGCTCTTTTACCATCTTGTCCAAATCAAGCTGCAAAGGTTCTCCGGTTCTGTTTGTAAGTTCAAAATCATAATGCTCTTCGATCTCGTCCTCAATTACCGCCTCCAGCGCCATCGGCAGTTGTGCATCGAAGTGATTGTAGCTGCCCAACCCGAGCATAGCGGCAACCGCATCGAAAACGCGA
>Ga0114922_10005634_pt1 | contig 11539 bp, 3 predicted proteins | sample AartaG_FD_100975 | JGI IMG/M metagenome (GOLD analysis project Ga0114922, IMG submission 100975) | Deep subsurface microbial communities from Aarhus Bay to uncover new lineages of life (NeLLi) - Aarhus_00045 metaG | ecosystem: Environmental > Aquatic > Marine > Oceanic > Sediment | place: Aarhus...
ACGAAAAAAGAAGGGAGAATTAAAAATGATAAGCGAGATATTCTCAACTGAATCGTTCTTTTGGACCTGTCTCTGGCAGAGCACAATTTTTATTGCGGCCGGCCTTATAGGCAGCTTCATCCTCAGGCATCGTTCGGCAAGGGCACATCAGGTGCTGATTCTGGCGATTATTGCGGCGGTAACTGTACCGGTTATCAGCATATTGGTAAAGCACTATGAGCTGGGTCTGTTCATAGCCAAGCCGGCCTTAATACAATCACAGCCGGAAGACCAGGCCATAGCGACCAATCTCGAAACAACTGAAATTATTCCACCTGAACTTACTGGGCAAAAGTCAGGTGTAGTTGAAAAGGATTTAACATCGACAATAACTACCCCGGAAAACACAGCATTCCCCCTGCGTTCGGTCGTGTTATACGGCTGGCTCGCGGCAAGTTTGGTTTTGGCGTTCCGTTTAGTTGTGACATTTATATTAGGCGTTCGCCTGCTCGGCCGGGCGATACCTCTGGACTGCGATAGGATTGAACAAGCCGTACATCTTGCCAAAGCAAAACTCCGAATCAATAAAGATGTAAGCCTTTACAGCAGCCGAGGCGTCCAAAGCCCCGTGATATGGTGCTGGAAGCGCAAACCAATCCTGCTTCTGTCGAGCGCAGCCGGACTAACTGAAAATAGAATTGACTGGGCCGGCGTCCTCTGCCATGAATTAGCGCACTACAAACGCCGTGACCATATCAGCGGATTATCAGCAGAGCTTTTCGTCTGTATCATGCCCTGGCACCCGCTTTTATGGTGGGCAAAGTCCCGTCTGGTAAGCTTAAGCGAGCAGGCCTGTGACGACTGGGTCGTAGCTACCGGCCAGCCCTGTACGGACTATGCCGAATCGCTGCTCGATTTGATCCCCTGCGGCCAGATGGCATTTGTACCCGCGGTAGTAAGCAGTAAAAAAACTCTGGCAGGAAGGGTCCAGCGCATCCTGAAAAATAACTGCGGCAACCCGCGAACCGGAGCGGCATGGGCCCTTGGCGTGAGCGTTGCGGCGATATGCCTGGCCGTAGGGACCGCCTTCGCACAAACAAGACCCGCAAGCCCGTCAGCCGCATCAGAGCCCGAGCCGGCCGCTGCATCTTCTGACTCTAAATCTATTCTGGACAAAATGATTGAAAACCGCAACAAAGTTGAGAACTTCAAATGCATCAATGAGAAGTTCATGTCCTATCCAACAGACATTTTGAAAAATATTCCGGGGCTAAATTTAAGAAGAGATCGTCCACAGGAAGAAAACAAGGAACGAACCTATCGTTACCAAACAGACCACTTGGCGTTGGATAATAAGGGTACCGGAAGAGTAACGATGATAGAGGAAGAAGCAGATGCAAAAGGTAATCGGACTGGCAACGGAATAAGGAAAACCACAAACACATGGGATGGGAAAAACTCAGTTCTCTATGGCGAAAGGCCTGGAAGTACTTTTGCAACAATAGGTGGAACCAAACAACCTCTTGAAGTAACAAAAAGATACGCGCAACCTTGGACAGTTTTTGGAGGTGAGTTCTGTAGTGATCTTACAAGAGCATTAGAACAAAACGAAAAGATAAATATTGAAAAACAAAATGATGGAAACTACCGGATTGAGATATTACGCTCGCAAGACAGGAAGATTATTGGCGTGATTGCTCCCAATCAGGGTTACTTTATGATTTTACGGGAGTATTATCTTGAAGGAAAGCTTCATTTAAGAGAAAAAGCCCGGTTTGAGCAAGTGAAGCCAGGGATTTGGTTTCCCGTTAGCGGTGAACATTCTTTCGGTATGACTACAGGAACCGGCATTAGAAGCACTATGACAATCAAAGAAATAAAGATTAATGATCCAAATTTTTATGACGGTTTATATCATGTAGATTTTGCCGAGGGAACGTACGTTACGGATATTGCTACTGGCTTAGAGTATGTATCGAAGCGGCGGCCGCCTTCGCTCGTCGGAAAACCCCTGCCCAAGTTGAAAGATTTGAAAATTGACCTTTTACCGGCAAACACGGCCGGTAAGATGATACTTGTATGTTTTCTGGATATCGAACAGAGGCCGTCGAGAAATTGCCTACGAAAGTTGAATGCAAGGGTACAGGAACTCAAGGCTAAGGGCATGGCGTTTGCGGCAGTGCAAGCATCGAAGATTGACGAGAACAACCTCAACGAATGGCGCAGAAAGCATAATATCTCCTTCCCATTCGGAACGGTTCATGGCAATGAGGATAGAACACGCCTCACGTGGGGGGTCCCCTCGCTTCCTTGGCTGATTCTGACTGACAGCCAGCATGTGGTAATTGCAGAAGGTTTCGGATTAAGCGAGCTCGACGCGAAGATCAAGCAGATTGATGAAAACTAAGATGAAAAAAAGGTGATTCTGGAGTGAAATTTCTGTTGCAGAAACCTAGTGAGATTTTAAAGGGTAAAGTGATGGTTTATTTCAAACGACAGTACATAACCCATATCAGGAGAGGCTTTACGCTAATCGAACTGCTGGTGGTAGTCGCCATTATCGCATTATTGCTGGCGGTATTAATGCCCGCCATGCGAAAGATCAAAGAGACAGCGCGCGAGACAGTCTGCAGATCGAATTTGAGGAACGTGGGATTGGCTGTGCTGATGTACCTGGAAGACTTCGAACGCAAGATTCCTAATACGTATCCTTCCACCGGTTATCTGTGGTTTGAGTCGGACGGCCATACTTATCTAACACCGGGTTCCCGCTGGGCTTATTGGGGCACTTTTTACAAGGATTACATCAGAGACCAGACGAAGATATTTAGCTGTCCGAGCTTTCGAAACGATTCCGGTATCAGGATCGTATACCCTGACGGAGGCACGAAGCAGTATGACCACAGGTTTCCACTTCGTCATGCAGCGTTTAGCCTGAATAATCATAGAAGGGCCCAAAACCGTAATACAGAAACTATATACCGCCTGTCGGAATTCATTTATTGCATCGACCATGCCCACGGTTCACCAACACATACCGGCTTAACTACGGATAGCCTTCACAACAATAACACCCCCGGTGATATGAATCTAACCAGATATCGACAGGGATTAAATAAGAGGTTCTATCGACAGATTTTCAGGCACAATGTCAGATACTCCGATCCGGATAGGACGGGTGGAAGAACCAGCGTTTTGTGGCTGGATGGACACGTTGATCCTATTGAAGAAACGACAGGAGACGATGTGCCGTTAAGCTGGTATACCGGTGATAAGGAAGACCGGTTTTAGCACGTACCTGATCTGTCAACTCCGGTAACTAAGTTGCAGGCCAAGAAATCGCTTTCGTCAACTTCTTTTTTTACTTTTTAGCCAATCGGCAATACGACTTATCTAAGCAAAATTAGCATATAGGCCTTTTTTATGTGTTTTTAAAGCCGGAAAGAGAGATACAAAAAAAAATTCAAATCTACGAATTTTTTCGTTGACTTCTACGAAATTATTCGTACATTATGCCGATAGAGGATAATAACAGAATTAAAGGAGCACTATTATGGCAAGATACAAAAATTCACGACCCACCGACAGAGAGGTAACAATCCTGAGAATATTATGGGATAACGGGCCAAGCACGGTTCGCCGGGTCAACGAGGCAATGAACAAGGATGAGGATACCGGCTACACCACCACTCTAAAGCTGATGCAGATAATGACCGAAAAAGGGCTTCTGCACAGAGATGACTCTCAGTTCAAGCACATCTATAAGCCGGCGATTACAGAGGAAAAAACCCAGAAGCAGTTGGTAGGCGACCTGCTCGATAGGGCCTTCTCAGGCTCGGCGGAAAAACTCGTCATGCGGGCACTTTCGGCCAAAAAGGTTTCGAAAAAAGAGCTTGCAGGAATAAGAAAAATGCTCGATGAGTTCCGGAGGGAACAATCATGATAATTTTAGAAGACATCCTTTCACAGGAAATCGTACAAAGGCTTGGCTGGACACTGATTCATTTTATCTGGCAGGCCACAGCGGTCGCGTTAATCCTGGCAATCCTTCTCAGAATATTGCGAAAATCCACAGCTAACCTGCGTTATATCTTTGCCTGTCTTGCCTTGGCGCTGATAGTTCTGCTGCCGGTTATAACAATTAAGTTGGTACCTGTATTGGCGATTCGTGGCACGGCCTTCCAGGCCGTGAACACGGGCAGGATGCCCGTGCCACCACCGGCTGTAGAAATGCCTGCACCAGAAACGACAGTAATAGCAAAACAATTTGAGCCCGAAAGCGTTACTGTGGTTCCTGCAATCCCCTTCAAACAGCGCGCAGTTGATACACTCGAACCGGCATTACCTTACATAGTCTCAGGATGGCTCATCGGTGTATTCGGACTTTCCATCTGGAATCTGGGCGGCTGGACACAATTGCAGCGTCTCAAACGAAGAATGGTCAAACAGGTAGATTCCACACTGCTCAAAAAACTAAAAGTGCTGACCCAAAAACTAAAAGTCAAACAAACAATACGGCTCATGGAATCCACCCTGGTCCAGATACCCACCGTCGTCGGCTGGCTAAGGCCCGTCATACTGCTGCCTGTCAGCGCCCTGACAGGTTTAAGCTCCGAACAATTAGAGGCCATAATAGCTCACGAGCTGGCCCACATCAAACGATTCGATTATCTTGTCAATATACTGCAAACCGTTGTTGAGACACTCGGCTTCTACCATCCGGCTGTGTGGTGGGTCTCATATAAAATTCGCGCAGAAAGAGAAAACTGCTGCGACGATATGGCCGTAAGCATATCAGGCGACCGAGTCTCCTATGCAGGGGCCCTTGCCTCAATGGAAGAAATCCGCGCAGCCCGAGGCAAATTGGCCGTAGCGGCATCAGGAGGCAATCTTTTCAGGCGTATATGCCGCCTCCTCGGCAAGGACTCAACCGACAACTCCGGCCTGAGCTGGGTACCAGCCGCAACCGTAATTCTCCTCATAATCGCACTTGTCATACCGACAACCCTCGCTCTGACAAACAAATCCGATTCCATGCTTACTGAGCCACAGGCAGAAATGCAGGTTGACGATGATATACAAATCGCAACTGCGCAGGCCGAAGAATCCCCCGCTGGCAACATTCCGCTCGTCCCTGTGGCAACAACTTCCGCCCCCCCTCATAAGGATAAAGCACACGTCCGGATTGAGTGCTTCGGTGTCAAAGCTCCTCTTGATTCAAAAATAGACAAACAAACACTCAAAGATGTCGAGAACCTCCTGGGCAATAAAGTAAGCCTTCGGGGCTCAAAGGTCGATGTCATATTGAGACAAGTCGCCCAAGCCACAGCCGTAGCCAAGGATGAATCCGACAGGAATAAGCGAGTAACAGGGCAGCAGTTCAACGCCCTCGTTAAAATGCTGGACTCAAAAGGCTATATTAAAATCCTGATGAATCCAACGATTGAGACCCTCAGCGGTAAAACGGCAACAATTTTATCAACTCAACAAGTACCTCTACAGCAAATAATCAAGGCATCGCCTGGTGGCAGTGATCAACTGAATCAAGTATCAACTGAAAAAAAATATGTGGATGTTGTTGACTCGCTTGAAATCACTCCAAAGGTTTTTGAAGATGGTCACATAATTCTGGACGTCAAAGCAGATTTCGGCTCACCAAAATTATCAACATTTGAAGTACAACCTATGCCCATCTCCACAAGAAAACTTTCCACCCAGGCACGCACCAAACCTGGCGAAAGTGTGATAATCGGCGGCTTAGTAGGTAATCCCCCCGTGCCCGGAGATAATATAAAGAACACCGTACAGCAGGCAAATGAGGTACTGTTTATTATAACTCCGACCATAATGATCCCACCCGCAAATTCAAAGGAAATAACCGATACGCAGATCGAGAGGTTTAAAAGAGCACTATCGGTTCAGAATTTAAAGAAATTAGGCCTTGCCGTTGCTATGTATGCCGAGGACCATGACGAGAACCTGCCCGAGAGCATTCAGGAATTGAAACCTTATATACAGAATGAACAGGATTTTGACTGGCTTCGTGACAATGTTGAGTATTTCGACAAAGGAAAATCAGCCCAGCGTAACGCCCATTTCATACCCATAGCTTATGATAGCACACTGCCTGAAAAGGCTGATGGAACAAACGTTCTGTTTCTGGACTTTAGCGTACGTTTTGTCGATACCAAAGAATTTGAAAAGCTCAATCTTAAAAGAACCGAATTCATAATCGATGCAAAGTTCCTGTCGGTCAGTGAAGGTTTTCTTAAAAACATAAACCTCGAACAAGATTCTAAGGGCATAGCTCAGAGCGATTTGACACTCACACCCGAAACGCTCAAATCTCTGGATTTTTCTAAAAGACAGAGCCTTATACTTAACGACCTTGATGTCAGCTTGCTTCTTAATGCTGCCCGTGCCAATAAAGATTCTAAGGTGCTCGCCGCTCCAAACGTAATTTGTCGGGAAGGTAAACCAGCGAAAATCTTTGTTGGTAAAAAAATACCTATCCTCACGGGCTATACCGAGCCAAACAAGCCTTCCGAGAAGCCCGAACCTAAATTCGACCAGGTTGAAAAAGGCATTTCGCTGACGCTTACTCCCAACCCGACACCAAATAATAACATCAATATGGAGTTCGAATTAGAGATTATCACGGTCACCGGCTTTGAAGAAAAGATGTATAAGGGGAAATATCCATACAAGCTTCCGTTAAGACAGTCAATCGAACAAGCCACTCAATATACGGCAAAAAACGGCCAGACACTGCTTTTTGGGGGCCATAAAATAGCAGACCGGCAAGACGACCCGTCCGAACAAAAAGACCTGCTTGTCCTAATCACAGCTCGGACGGTCGGCCCTTACGAACAGGCCAAGCCGGCTCAGGCAAAGCGCCCGGCTGCGGTCGAACCCCCCAGTTCGACCACTAAAGTGATTACACCTCCAACAATAGCAAAAAGCAGGGCAGAAAGACAAAAGGAAAATGAGCAGAAGCCTTTACAAGTTCAGGCCAAAGAAGATTTTGAGCTGCCTGAAATTACCAAACGTATTGAATCTGGCAAAAAATTATCCAACCTGGGCAAAGCTCTGCTCATCTACGCCAATGACCACGACGACAAATATCCGGATTCTCTGCGACAATTGTCCGATTACTTTAAAAAAGTAGAGGACTTCCACTGGGTTTTAGAGAACGTCGCGTATCTGGCATCTGGAAAAACGCTGGCAGTCCGGCCCGATACAGTAATAGCATACGACAAAAAGCTCCTGATAAAAGAAAAGGGAACAAATGTTCTATACAACGACTGCCACGTCGGCTTTGAGAAGACTGAAGAGTTGAAAAAGCTCGGCATCAACATCATAGGAACAGAATTCCTGATCGAAGCAAGGTTCCTGGCAGTAACCGAGGATTTCATTCAAAATATCAACCATAACGCAGATTCCCCGGACGAAGCTAAGGATTTGTTGGAACTAAAGACTAAGCTGCTCGCGGCCGTGGATGGCTCTAATAAACTGAGCTTCATACATCCTGATCGCAATGTCAGCTTACTTCTCAAAGCTGTCCGGGCGCACAAAGATTCTAAGGTGCTCGCTGCTCCACAAGTACTTTGCCTGGAAGATAAAACGGCCGAAATCAAAGTTATGAGTAACGAAACCTATTATATCGTTGACTATACCGAACCAAACAATCCTTCCGAGAAACCACAGCCGATACTCGAGAGGGTCGAAGAAAGCATCGCCTTATCGCTCAGGCCTAAACTGTCAGAAAATAAAAACATCGATATGCAGCTCGAATCAGAGATTAGCCGATTCCTTGATTCAGAAGAACGTAAGTTTAAGGGGAAAGCTCCTTACAAGCCTCCGATTGTAAAGAGAACCGCTCAAAGCTTTCGCTATATAGCAGAAAATGGCCAGGCACTGCTTTTTGGGGGCCACAAAATAGCGGACCGGCAAGACGGCCAAACCGAAGAAAAAGAACTGCTTATCCTAATCACAGCTCATGCGATCGCCTCTCCCGAACAGGACAAGCCGGCCAAGACTGAGAACCTGATAGTAACCGAGCCGCCCAGGACAACCACTGACGTAATTACTCAGCCAACAATAGCAAAGAGCAGTACAGAAAGACCGGAAGACAGTGAGCAGGAAAAGACCAGACCTGCAACCGAACGGAGACGCAGACCTGCACGTTCAATTGATGACTCTCTTGCGAAGATTGTTGATAAACAAAAGACAGTTCAAATATTCCCGTTAAAACACTATGATACATCTCATATGGCCCGGATTGTTAATCCCTTGCTAAGTAAGACCGGTCATGTCAACACAGATGAAAAAACAAATAGTCTGATTGTAAGTGATACGGCCGAAAATATGACGCGTATTGCGAAGATTATCGCGCAGTTTGATGTATCCAAATCCGATCAAATTGTTACAGAGATTTTTGAAATCCGTAACGGCGACCCGGTCGAGATTGTCGAGATATTGAAGAAGCTCATAAATGGCCGACCCGAGGATGGCGCTATTATTGAGCAGGGAAAAGAGCCGATTGTCCTTATCCCGCAGCCAACATATAATTGGGTTATTGCAAAGGCCTCGCCTGAAAATTTAAACCAAATCGGCCAGTGGATAAAAAAGCTCGACATCAAAAAATCCACAATAGGATTAGACCCGATTGACGAAGCTGTCCATGAGCAACTGGAGACGATTGTTGACCTTTCGGACCTGGCCCCGGGAATGTCCTTCGGTGAAGTGGTTGAAAAATTGGAGAATTCCGTAGACCCGCCTTTACAAATACAACCAATCTGGAAGGACTTACTTGAGAATGCCGAGGTCGAGCAAGCCACTCCGGCAGGGATGGATCCCCTGTCATATATTAAACTTCGCAAAGCATTGGAGATCTTGTTAGCAAGTGTTACTACAAGCCAGCTTGGTGAATCAGCAAAACCCACCTATATTGTGGACGATGGAGTAATTGTGATAGGAACGAAAGGTATGCTTCCTCAAAAATTGTGGATAGAAAAGCTCGACACTCCAAAATCCACAATAGGAATAGACCCGATTGACGCAGCCGTCCATGAACAGATCGAGAAGATTGTTGACCTATCGGAGCTGAATCCGGGTACATCCTTTGGCGAAGTTATTGAGATATTAAAAAACTCAGTAGTTCCGCCTTTACAAATACAACCTATTTGGAAGGATTTGCTCGAGAATGCGGAGGTCGAGCAAGCCACTCCGGCTGGGATGGATCCCCTGTCATATATTAAACTTCGCAAGGCATTGGAGATCTTGTTAGCAAGTGTTACTACAAGCCAGCTTGGTGAATCAGCAAAACCCACCTATATTGTGGACCAGGGAGTAATTGTGATAGGAACGAAAGGTATGCTTCCTCCCAAGATGGGGCATCGTGTTACAGATATCCCCTACCTCATCGAGACTGCCGACGACACTGCTCAACCTTCCCTAAGAGAGCAAAAAAAGACAACGCCTGCAATCAAACCAGGTGAACTACAAATATTACGTCAGCAATACATTAATAATGATCTAAAGGTGAAATATCTTTTTGAAAGGGTAACCAAAGTCGAAAACGAGCTTATCGAGCTGCGTCAAAAATTCACACAGTCACACCCGGATGTCAGAAAAAAAGCCGCGTTACTGCGAGCCTGGAAAAACGCTCTCCTGGAGCGTAAAAAAGAAGTCGGCAAGTCATTTGACGATATAATGACGAAGGAAATCCATCAAACAAACCGGGAGACCATCAATAAACTTCTCGATGAGCTGCGAAAAAACCAAGAGCACCAGCAACCTTTGCAGCAGGCACAGGAGCAAATTTATAAACTTCTTGATGAGTCTGAAGAACCGATGACACCCTTGGAGCAGATACAAAAACAACTGGATGAACTACTCATTAAGCAGCAGGAAGCTCTTCAAGTAACGGAACCAAACTTACCTCCGGCTCCCAAAGTAAAGTTTATTAGTAATACTTTCATCGATACACCGCTCCTCGATGCACTTAAGTATATTGCCGAAGCGGCGAACGTTACCATTATACCCGATGAAACCATTAAAGGTATTGTATCATGTACGTTAAAAGATGTTACTGTTGAAGCGGCGCTTGACATCGTCCTGGGCGGTACTCCTTACCTCTGGAAAAAAACACCGTATTACTATCTGGTTACCTCAGCAGTAGGACCGTCCGAACTCACAGCACGCATGGAATCTGCTAAGAAACTTTCCAACCTGGGCAAAGCGCTGCTCATCTACGCCAACGACCACAATGACAAATATCCGAATTCGTTGTTTACATTTTCAGAATATATGAAATGGCAGGACTTTAGCTGGATCAGGCAAAACATCGAATATCTGGCATCCGGTAAAACGCCGGCAGACCCACCCGACACAGTAATAGCATACGACAAAAAACTCCTGGAAAAAGGAAAGGGAACAAATATTTTATACAATGACTGCCATGTCGGCTTTGTTAAGGCTCAAGAGCTGAAAAATCTCGGTATCAGCGAATCTGAAATAATGATTGAAACAATTTTCTTGTCGGTAAGCGAGGATTTTCTAAAAGAAGTCGGCCTCGATGCGGACCTCGAGAACTTCTCCGATGACTGGAGGGGACATCTTGCCGCAACGTATCCCACAGGTCAGAACGGCAAACCATACGGCCTGATGATTGACGACCTCCACACCAGCTTCCTTCTTAAAAACGTCCAGACTAATCATGATTCAAAAGCGCTCGTTGCACCACGAGTACTGTGCCGGGAAGGTACAACAGCCGAGATGGGATTCTTGACCGAAGAATACCGATACATCACAGGCTATAATGAACCGGACAGTCCTTCCGGCGAACCGCAGCCCAAAAGAGATAAGGTAGAAATAGGTACCCGCATCTGGCTCACGCCGAAACTGAGTGGTAAAAATGTTGATCTGGACCTCAAACTTGAAATTACTCAGCTCAAAGGCATCATAGAAGGTAAATACAAGGGGAAATATCCATACCAGAAACCAATAATCGATGTAATCAGCCAAAAGATGCCATGTACAATTCCAGATGGCAAATCAATGCTCATTGGAGGCCTGAAAATAAACGAGCATGTAACAATAAAACAGGGTATACCGGGATTGAAGGACCTGCCTCTTATTGGAGGGGCTTTTAGAAGCAAGGACGAAACCAAGGATCAAAAGATGCTATTGATACTGGTCAAACCAATTACAAATCCCCGACAAAAGGCCGCCAATGTCCTTCCCGGCCGGGAAGATTCCGAAGAGCACATACGACGCCTCGCAGAGCAGCTCGAAAAAAAGCTCAAACGCCCCGCCAATTAAAACAGAATCCGGCTCAAACCTGCTGCTTTTTCCTGCCGCCTTTGTCGTTTCGCCTGTTAAAGGCGAAGATGCAGTAAGATTTCGAAATTGGCCCCCCGACTACGACCTTCGAGGACAAGCTTGGGCCTGCCGACCCCGGGGACGAAAAAAGTAGTCCCTCTATAATTAGACGTACCTGCGTGTTTGATACGAAAATTCGGGGATTTTGTGAGGGGTGAATCAGGCTAAGTGCTTA
>Ga0114922_10005635_pt1 | contig 11537 bp, 9 predicted proteins | sample AartaG_FD_100975 | JGI IMG/M metagenome (GOLD analysis project Ga0114922, IMG submission 100975) | Deep subsurface microbial communities from Aarhus Bay to uncover new lineages of life (NeLLi) - Aarhus_00045 metaG | ecosystem: Environmental > Aquatic > Marine > Oceanic > Sediment | place: Aarhus...
CTCTAATATGCATACCAGATTGATTTTTGCCGAACCGCATCGCCAGCCCGAATGCGTCAAAATTAATCCCGCTCTGCACAACCATATCCATATACACCAAAGGCGGAATCGTATCAGTTTTTGCCGCATAATATTCGCCCCAGGGATTGCTTATCTCTATTATCTTCATCGCCCTGTCACTACCCTGTTTCACGGCCATATTGGCCGCACGGGTCATCTCCAAAACCTGCTCGAAGCTAAAACCAAAATCATTAAACATATTAAGACCGCTTATAACAGACCACACATGGATGTCGTCTGCATACCGGGCAACTACCTTTGAAACAAATTGATACGCCGTCTCGCGAATCTTTTCAAACCCACTTCCGCTGCCCAGAAGCCACTTGGGCAGTTCCTCTTTTGAGAAGCGAAGCAGAGGGCCTGCACTCATTGCCAATTTCTTTTTACCAAGCACCTTAACACAGGCGTCAACCAGTGAAAAATCGTAACTGCTTTTTTGAGACTCTATTTGCGCCCAGCTTATGGGGATTGTTACGAAGCCGAAAAATCCGAGAAGCTTCTCAATATATTTGGTATTATAAATCTGCATAGGGTCAACTCTGCAACCAAAGCAGCCTCGCCCAAAGCCGTGGCTCTCGCCTCGTGCATCAAAAAGCGTCTCTGCCTGCTTTATTGCCAGCTCTTCAGAAAAAGATATAGCTTTTTTTAGTGATTCATCCGCTAATTTAGACGCCAGCGGTGCATCGGTTATTTTCTGAATCGACCGAATAAACAAATCCTGGCCCTCTTTGCGCATTCCTTCTAAGTCTTCTATACCGTCAAAGAACGACCAGTCCTCCCGCTTGTTAATGATTTGCATTAGCCTTGCCCGCGCTATCTCGACATTGAGGTTGTAGGGCTGAGGCCTTTCCGGAAGACACGTTGTGGGCAAAAGAACCCTGCCGAAACCGTCAATAGGCCACAACAAAGCCAGTCCCGCAGTCCCAAGGTTCGGCTTTTCGCACTCGATGAGGCCGTTTTTGAATGTAATCTTCGCCCGGCGAATGCTAATCCCGTCAGTTCCGAAAAGATAAGGGCCGCACAATTTGAATTTATTAACGACCTTGCCGTTCTTAAAAACCTGGAATCTCATTGTTTCTCTCAACTTAAGTTCATTCAACGTAACGTCCAGCGTATTGCCCAATTGCAATTATAGCAATTACACTCTAAAACACAAACCAAACTTTCATTGATTTTGGGTAAATGTGGGATGTGATGCGATATGCAAACGATATATGCAGCACGAAAATCAATTCGAAGCTATATCACCGTAACTGTAGATGCCGAGCTGCTTCGTTTGAAGCTCATAAGCCAGATTGTTTCTCTCAATCAGATTCGCTATCAGGCCAATTTGGTTAAGTAACATCTCAATCAGGCCAATATTTATCAAGGTTGATTCGGGACTATATCGCGGCAGAGCAACAATAACATAGCCGCAATTCGTCTGCTCCGCAGCTAATTGTGCGGCAACAACGCCGAAATCGTTCACTTGAGTTACAACCGGCTCGGCGCCGTCATCGATTTTAGTACAGAGTCCTTTCAGGAATGACTCACTGATGTTCAGCCTAGAAGATTGTTCGGCGTCGCTCTGCCAGAGGTCACCATCTCTATTAAAAATTATTATAATAGGCCCATCCTCCGGCAGAATGTCAAAAATCTCCCGCGCAATCTGTTCATTTAAGGTATTGCTTTGAGACAACAGCGACTCATAGGTATCCATTAGACTCGCTCCTTGCTTCGATTTTAGAGTAACGCCACTCAAAAAACTTCGGTACAATCGCGCGCAGACTTCTCTTTCATCCTAATCTAAAAGAATATTTCCGCTTATTCCGCTTAAAAAAGGCAACTGTTCAGTCTCGGATTGGATTTATGGGACCCACCACCTCTCCCGCTAACTGCGGATATTTCATTGGATTTTGCCAGGATTCTACGCAGCCTTTACAATATGGCCTTTTTATTGGTGTCTTTCACGCGGAAGGAACTTTTTTTATACACGCCGTATTTTCAAGCTAAAAACGACGAGAATTTTTCAAAAAGCCGTTTTGAGGCCAGAAATGAGTGAATTTTTTTTCAAATTTTCGAATTTTTGTTTTGACAAAGATGCTCTTAGGCAATAAAATAATATCAGAATGGATTAGCGTAGATGTTTTGGGATTTTTGCAACACGACACGACACCAGCTACTATTGCGAAAATTTAACGACCGCATTGGTCAGAAATGAGGGCAGGAAAATGATTGGAGAAAACAAGAAAAACTTGAAGATGATTGTTTGTACAGGCATAGTTATATTATTCCTGACAGGAAACGCCAAAGCAACTCTCGTTGATTCGAATTCTATAGTCCGAGATGGTATAGAATATTACGTCCAGACTAATAAATCCGTTTACATCCTGGGTGAAAGCGTTGAGATATTATACAGGGTTACTAACCTGACTGATAATCCTGTAAGTATAGGAGAGAAGTCGCTGTTTAGTCCTGATTATGATGTTATCATCACAGACGATGGTGACGCCAAGGTTTGGCAATACATTCTTACGCTCCCACCTCCTCCAACTCCTCCTGAAACGACCATGTTTCATTTGGAGCCTTATGAATCCAAAGAGTACCAAACTACATGGGACCTGACAAATGATAACGGAACTTCGGACCGGATTGATGATTTTCCCGTTGATCCCGGTATGTATAACATAACCGGAGAATTAAACCTTTATTTTTGGGAGGAAATAGTTCCTGTATCAGTATCTGTAGAAATAATCCCCGAACCCACAGCCATAACTTTATTAGGGGCTGGTTTTTTGGGTATCATTTTGGCAAGAAAAAAAGGACTAAGAAATGAGAAATGGAGATAGATCAACGATAGTATTTTGGATTTTATTAACTCAAATTCTGCTGTATCAAACGAGTTATGCACAACCTAATCCAATTGTCCTGAAATTCGATTTTACAAAGCCGGAAATTGTTAAAAACGCCTTTGTTCATGAAAACATAAATTATGATTCTGTTAGAGTAAAGTCGTTGAATGTATATGGAGCACCAGGCCAGCCAATTATGCCCTTCCAAACTGTCAGAATTCTACTTCCACAGGATGGTAGCTTGGAAAGTATTCAAGTAAGTACTGGACATAAAATCACATTAGACGGCAGATATAAAATTGAATATGGTAAGCCTGTAATATCAAAGGTATTCAAACCTCATTTGGTTCTCGAAGCTAAGCCCGATAAGGATATATATTCGTCTATGAGTCCATTTCCTGATACCCTGTATGCCCGGCTGCCATTACAAAATTTTAGAGGTCATAAAATACTCATCCTAAACCTGTATCCAGTTCAATATATACCTAAAGAAGGTTTAATTTCATATTTTCAAGATATGACTGTGAAGGTAAATCTAAAGCCAACAATCAAGATAAGTCCATTGTTTAGGAATCTTGCGAAGGATAGGGCAGAAGTTATAAAGAAGGTGGACAACGCTGATATGGTGGATACTTATACGAAAAAGCTTGAAGGGCCGCACATAGGGTGTATTTGCGATCCTTTAGAGTCTTATGATTATGTAATAATCACCAATAACGCTCTGAAAAATTCCAGCGGTGATTATACTTTCCAGGATTTGGTTGCTCACAAAGCCCAAAAAGGCATCCAGACGACCATTGTTACGGTTGAGGAAATTGAAGCTGATCCGGATTACAGGTGGAATGGTACATATGGTGATGGCTCTCCTTTTTTTAATGACACTGCCTCACATATCAGAAATTTTATCAAAGATGCTTATATTAACTGGGAGATTGATTACGTTTTATTAGGAGGCGATGGAGACGGATTCAAGTTTTGCAAGCGCCTCATCGAGGGCCACCAGATCAATGTCTGGTCCATCAACGGTGATTGCCACTTTGTCCAGGGCCAGTCTTTCCCTCTTGCCTCCACGTTTTAGCCGTTTTTTCCGGCGTGCATTCTCAACCAGAATCTTTCTCATTGCCTCCGCAGCAGCTTTGAAAAAATGTCCCCTGCTGTTCCAATTCTGGTCTGCTCCCTCAAGCAGGCGAATATATGCCTCATGAACTAATGCCGTTGCTTGAAGTGTCTGACCCGGCCGTTCCTGCTTCATCTTCTGAGCAGCCAGGATACGCAACTGCTTATAAACTAACGGCAGCAATTTCTCCGAAGCCTTCTCGTCTCCTTGCTCAATAGCGTGCAAAATAAGCGTGACGTCATTCATACATGCGCTCCGGCAATACACATGCAGAATACCACTATTTGCAGACTTGAGCAAGAGCCGGATTAGCGGGGATCCAGATTCGGTGTGCAAACAAGTACCTGAGGCATAAGCAAGCTTGCTGCACACCTTACTCGGCTCGATACGAATTAGGGCACAGCGTTTAGCAGCAAATTTCAACCAAAACCGGGCATATCTAACACCAAAATCCCAAAAAAATAAAAAAATTTAACTCCTTTGTTACCAATAACTTAATCCTGTAAATCCTGTCAAAAACATGCCGATTTTCGTATCAAACGCGCACATTCGTGCATTTATAGAGGGTCGGCTTGTTTTAAGCCGGCAAATATGCAAGGAGTTTACCCGCCGTTCGTGTGGCGGGAACTAAGAACTAACATAAAGGGTGTTCCCAATGTCGAAGTCGAAGATCCGGCATCTGTTTGACGGAATCCGGCCTTCCTTGGACGGAGTGATTCGTCTATGGCCAATATCGAAGATCCGGCCTTACTTGGACGGAGTCAACTACCAACGGAGCTTGTCCTGAGTGAAATCGAAGGAATACTTAATCATTTAAAACGTCATTCCTTGTTCTACCAAGTGGGATGGCCAAGCCAGACATTCGATATTTAGCCCGCAGTTTCACTGCGGGTTCCTCTTTTGTCATTCCGAGCGAAGTCGAGGAATCTATTTTGCTTGCCCCGCACGAAATAGGCTCCTACCGCCGTGTCCCGCCCCAAGTAGCAAACTTGCGCAACTTGGTGCGGGGTAATTTGGTGCGGGGTCATTGCGAGCGAGGCGCAGCCGAGCGCGGCAATCTCAACTTCATAATTCGATATTCCTTGTTCGATACCTGTCTTGAGCGTAGCCGAATGGGTCGAAGTAGTCGAAGGATTCGATATTCCTATCCCCTATCTGCTGCCCGTAATATGAATATCTCACCATATCCGAATGTAGGGCCAAACCCCTATGCGCCACCACAAACCAAAAAGGGCTGCAAGCCTATGCCCACAGCCCTTTTGTGGTCATTTTACTCTATACCAACTGCGTTTTTAAGTTTAACTATTTCACCCTTAAGCGTTTGATTTTCCTGTTTCAATTCAAAAACGCATTGCCTTAACCAGGCTACTTTCATACTCAAATTACTTCTTAATTCTTGATGAGTTTGATAAATTCGTCTGGTTACATTTTTCTTTAATACATCATCCCACACTTCTTCTTCCGTATATTTATCATAATCTTTTACAGTAACCCATTTTTTTATGAATATCGGGTCCGCTTCGTGGTTATATTCTTTTTTGCCTTCAGGATTTACTTTTATTGTCTTTGAACTATCTTCCGAATAATCTAATGCTTTTCCATAGGTATCTTTGTCATAAAAACTCGAGTGTGTAAGATAGTCATTAGCATCAACATAATTTCCAACTACCAAAATGCCCTCATTTGCGTAACGGTCCCCTACAGTAACCTTTCCGCTCTCAACTCTAAAATCTACCCTAGGATTTTGGGCATCAGTTCCAAATCCAACTGCGAAACTATCCTGTACATAGTTGGTACAATACTTTCCAATTGCAGTAGTGTAAGATGCTGGAAAAGGGAAGAATTGACCCGCTGTTGTGTAGTATCCGATCGCTGTGCTGCATCTTCCACTTGCTGTTGTGCCCTGTCCCATTGCTGTGCTGTAGTCTCCACTTGCCGTTGTATTCAATCCCATCGCTATGCTGCACCATCCACTTGCTGTTGTTCCGTATCCTCCCATTGCTGTGCTGCACAATCCATCTGACGTTGTGTCATATCCCATTGCTGTGCTGTAGATTCCACTTGCTGTTGTTCCCTCTCCAAACGCTATTGCCTTTGTTCCGGTTGCCGTACAGCCTGTGGATTTAAATTTTACACCTTCTACCACTCCTTGTTTGACTATCACATCTCCCGCAAAGACAATTCCTAAACACACTACAATCAAAACTAAAATACCCGCCACTAAATTGCTTTTTCTTAATACCTTCTTCATTTTAAGCTCCTTTCATTTCTTCTTCTTACAGTTATTGCTGAATTTATTGATTTAGATTTTCATATACTTTGCCTGTCAGGTACACGTTACCGGAGACATCGATATAAGCAACTACTTCTCCATCTCTGTTTTTGATAATAAAACTGTTTGCAGGAGGGTTTAATTGTACCTGGTCCTCGTTTTTCTGCCCATCAATGTACATATTTCCGTCAGTTGCATCAATTATGGCAACCTCCTCGCCTTCTGAATCCTGGAACCTGAACTCGTCATGACCTGACGGTGGGCGGTTTGGTCTTTGCTGCAAAGTCCCTTTCAAGGCAAGATTTCCTAAATTTGTAAACCAGGCCATGCGCTCGCCCGAGCTGTTTTTTATACAAAATTTGGGGCTGCCCAACATCACATCCCAAATCTCGAATATAGACAGCGCTCTCCTGTAGACTCGAACATCATCTATTAGGCCGTCGAAGACCCAACCAATATAAGCATCGCAGCTAAAGCCAATTTGGCCAGCTGAACGTGTAGTTGCTTTTCGTTCACCGTTGACATAGATTTTCAAGTCTAAGCCATCATATGTTCCAACAATGTGATACCACGGAGCAGCAACAATTGCGTCTGGTGATTTTGCTTGAGCATTATTAAGCCAAAGTGCAGGCTTATTATCGATGCTCACATACAATTGGTAGCCATTTAGTAGGTCAGATTGAATAAGGATAGAACGATTGAAGACACCGAGAGTACCTGCTTTTATCCATGCTGATATAGTTACAGGCCCGGCTTTTAAAGCGTCGACTGCGTGATCAAGCTCAACGTAATCATCGCCATCAAAGTTTAAAGCACCGTCGATCTTGCCATCCACCCACTGCGGGTCGTCGGTGAGCGTTCCATCATTGTCGCCAGCCGAATCGTACGCTATTGTTCCTTCACCTTGGTCAAACTTCCACCACCCGAAAAGTGTATCATCAATAGAAAAACTACCGGCCTCAAGCAGTGCTCTCTCATTATTTATTCTTCCCCAACCATACTCCTCATCCCAACCACCACTCTCATCTACATCATCGGCCGTAGACTCGATAATGAATTGAACCTCGTCGGCCGTAAGGTCGGGATTAACCGAAAGAATCAGACCCGCCAGTCCTGCCACCTCGGGTGTAGCAGCAGAAGTGCCGCCGAACCATTTGTAATAATCACCATCGTCATCCCCCTCGTCGGGATCTCCGGGATTATACCCGCCTTCCCCGCTAATATCTGTGCTCCACATGATCACTCCTTGGCCCAACCACCCGGTTGGTGCTACAACATCCAATTCAGGTCCAAAGTTGCTTCCATCACCGGGCCCAATGTCCCATCTTTCATCATTATGGTCAGTTGCTCCAACTGCTATTACTTCTGGGTATTTCGCAGGATAAACAACACTCCCACCGTGATTATGAGAGCAAAATAATATCACACATCCCTTCCCTCCTCTGCCATTATTTTTTGCATCTATAATTGCGTTATGAACATCATCGTTATCCCCAAAAGGGTTCATCCAACTATTGCTCAATACGTCTGCCCCCTTATTTGCCGCCCATGTGATACCGTTTGCAAACGAGGCATTTGAATAAATCCACTGCGTTCCCTCCTTCGAAAGAACTCTGATTGGCATTATTTTACAACCCCAGGCGACGCCAGCGATACCTATTTCATTATTGTTTGTTTCCGCCGCAGCCAAGCCGGCACATGCCGTCCCGTGGGCATTGTCCTCGTTAGTGGGATCGCCTGGGCTTGGATCGTTGTCGGGCACCAAAGAATCATACCCATCCACCAGTTTATTTTCCAGATCCTCATGAGTTAAATCAACCCCTGTATCTATTATGGCAATGACTATATCGCTGTTGCCGGTGCTTGTACTCCACCCTTCAGGTGCATCTATATCAGCATCTAACGTTCCTGGTGTCTCACCGCTATTAAAGCCTGTATTATCCAGAGGCCACTGCTCTTCGAAGTAAGTGTCATTAGGACTGATTGCCACCGCTTTTTCACTTCTTCCAACAAAATTGGGCAGACTAAACAGCGTGAGCTTGCTTTCATAATACCGATTTGCCGTTTCCAGGGTATTCATATTCGTAGGGTCTTTTACCCTTAACGTATAAAGTTCTGTCCATTCCGGCTTTGAGGCAATCTCAACGTCATGCAACAGGTTAAAAGCATCAATTTCATCCTGTGATACCTCTGGGGCGAATCGAACATTAAACTCATCTGTCAATATCGCTTCCGCATCAGGGAACTCAAATATGGCACAGGCAACCTCTACTTCTGGTTTGCTATTTAATCTATTCAATGTTTGAATAACATCCGCTTCAGTCATGTTTTCACGCAAAGGCACAAAAGTCAGTCTGAAAGTCGGAGACTCCTCTCGTTCAACAAACGCCATCAAGTTCTCTTCAGATCTCATTATCGTGTCTTGCGTCTCTAAATCGATGCCTTTTTTGAATCGCACGGCGAGCCTGTTTTGAGATAACGCAAGCGCATTCTTGCGGCCGCCGGAATAATAGTAAAAGTTCGGATCTGCAGAGGGCGCAGTTACTAATCCGCCATTTGTTGCTAAAATTATTGAACAAAGAATGCTTAAACCAACCAATAATGAAAGTAAATAGATCCTTCTTCCCTTAGTCTGCATTTTACACAACTCCTTTCGTTGAACATTTCCGTGTTCTTAAACCCCTCTTCTCCTGTTAACGGAGTTCAGAACGGCAAGACCTACTACAAACAGAACCAGTGAGCTCGGTTCCGGAATTATAGTAATATCTACGGAAACACTGGTATGTATCCCCATTGGAGGTTCCGGCCACGCTCTATATCCATCTAAAACTCCTGTAATCCTATATGTCCCTGGAGGAACTTGAGCGTCATCCTCAAGTTCCCATGTTTCCATCCAGTCAATCTGCGGCCAAATATCACTAATTTCCGCAGATTCGTTTGGCTGTAACGACAAAACCCCAGGCCCCGCAATAGGAACATTATACCAACCCCACTTCCAAATTTCATTAAAATCTTCTCCCTCTTTTGCTGCAACAACAATATCCTGTACGGGAGCTAAACCACGAACCCACCATTCCTCGTCCGCCAAATTAGTGATCCTGTATAGTATCTCAACATTTTCGCCTAAATTGTAGACAGATTTATTAGTCTGGATGTAATATTCTATGCCATCTCGAACTATAGAATTTGAATCAACGAGAGTCGCTTTTGCACATCCAACTAAGACCAATGTAACTATTCCCGCACAAACCAGCTTCTTCAGAATTTTCTTTGTTCCCCCAGTCATTTTACTGCCCTCTTTTCTGACCAATACGGCCATTAAACGTTCGTAATGAAAACGTTATTTCTTCGCCTGTTAACAAAGGAGCCAAATCTCACTGCAACCTTCTCTGTTGACAATGTCAGCGCTATCGTACGCCCACTGTAATAATAGTAGAAATCAGGGTCAGCAGGCCCCGCGCTTACCGACCCAAGACTTGCAATACAAATGATGAAACCAAGAACCGCTAAACAGACAAATATTAAAACTATATTCCTGTTTTGAACTTCAGTTGCCATTTTACAAGACTCCTTCCATCGAAGATTTCAGTCTATTTAATCCCTTATTCTTCTTTTAATATAGTTCACGAGGGGCAGACCGACCACAAACAGAATGAGCGAGCCTGGCTCAGGAACTATAGTAACATCTAAATCGACATTGGTATCTATTGGCCTTAGACGTGCTGTAATGCTATATATCCCTGGAGGAACCTGAGTGTCATCTCCAGGCTCCGTTGTCCCCCGCATGTCAATTTGTGGCCAAACGGCACTAACCTCTGTAGACTCACCTGGTTGTAATCGAAGCCCAGTAGGTCCCGGTGGGGCAGGCTCGTACCACTCCCAAATTGGATCGAACCATTCTGTCCCTTTCGGTGCAACAAGGATAAACCGTAGAGAACCTGTACCGCTAACTTCCCATTTCTGATCTGTCAAATTAGTGATCCTGAACAGTATCTCCACATCTTCTCCCAAATTATAGACAGACTTATTAGCCTCTATGTAATATTCAATGCCGTCTTGAATTATAGAATTTGAATCAACGAGAGTCGCTTTTGCACATCCAACTAAGACCAATGTAACTATTCCCGCACAAACCAGCTTCTTCACTTTATTCTTAGTTTCCCCAATCATTTTACTGCCCTCATTTCTGACCAATGCGGCTATTAAATGTTCGTAATTAAAACGTCCTTTCTTCGCCTGCTACAAAATGCTGAAAATTCCGCGGTTGTTCTTTTATAATTCTAATCCTTTTAAGTATTTTTGTCAAGTGCGAAGTCCGAAAATTAGCCCTTTCACACATAATCAATTGTATGACCTGTCCGTTCCGTGTCTATCGTGCTAAATACGGATATTGGGATTTTTTTTACTTTTCAGGCGTTTTTTTGCATTAAAACGTGGTGTTTTTCCAATTTTTCACTGATTTTTCGATATTTTTTTGCCTACCAAACAACCAACACCTCTTTTTAGGAGCAGTTAAACCCTCTCCTCTCCCCCCACCCTGAAAAAAAGGCGATTCCGGCACCCCAAATGTTGATACCAAATCCCCAAAGATCCTCTTGCATCTTGGGTCTTGCATCTTGCGTCTGTTCCTAATCTGCGTCTAATAAAAGTACTTTTTTACCGGCCTGCATATTCTTATGCCGGCCATTTCTCGATGGCCCAGCGGACGCTGGCTACAGGCTTCGCAGATACTAATATCGAGAAAGCCGCTGCCAAGTCCGCATCGGCTGGCAAAAAAAATCCGCGTAAATCAGCGTAATCCGCGATTAAATTTCTCTTCGTGCCGGAGCCTGTCCGGCGAAGCTGGCATCGCCCAGCAAAGACGGATGTCTTCGTGGCAAAAAAACATGACACATAAAGCACTACATTAGTATGTATGCATATACTAATATACTTCTATCTCCGTACACAAAAACTTCGTGTCTTTGTGCTTTAGTGCCACTTTAATATAGGTAAAAAAGCGCGACCAAAACCGGACATACCTAACAACAAAATCCCAAAAAACCAAAAAAAATTTTAAATCCTTCGCCCACAACAACTTAATCCTGTAAATCCTGTCAAAAACAAGCCGATTTTCGCATCAAACGCGCACATCCGTGCATTTATAGAGGCGCTTCTTTTTTTGCAGCCCTCATTTCGGGACCGTCCTCCCGAAGCTTTTGTTTTGAACATTTGAAATTAGGATTTAGATATTAGGATTTAGGATTTAAAAACTACC
>Ga0114922_10005636_pt1 | contig 11536 bp, 8 predicted proteins | sample AartaG_FD_100975 | JGI IMG/M metagenome (GOLD analysis project Ga0114922, IMG submission 100975) | Deep subsurface microbial communities from Aarhus Bay to uncover new lineages of life (NeLLi) - Aarhus_00045 metaG | ecosystem: Environmental > Aquatic > Marine > Oceanic > Sediment | place: Aarhus...
CTATTTTGTTAGAGTAGAAAGAATTTTTAAGGTGATAGGTTATTCACTAAAGAAATATTTCTAATAATCCTATAAGACAGCAAGGTATACCTTGAAGAAGAAAATCCATCTGCCATTCTGGCTTCCCCAGACCAAAAGAGCTCTTGTCTGGTATGTTTTATTTATCCTTATATTTGTCCTTTATCATGATTTTTGGTCATGGGGAACCTACCAGCCGCTAATAGGAGGCTGGCTTCCCGGCTGGTTTCTTTATGATATTGTGCTGATAATAGCTTACGCAGTAATAGCTTTCTTTTTTACCAGAAGATATTGGCCAAAGCCACCGCAAGACATAGAAGAAAAAAGTAAATAGGGGTCAAAAATCAAAACCTGACCCTAAATAACAGGGACAAAGGTGTCACAAGTAGCTGTTTCTACTATTATCCTGGTAATATTTCTGGGATTTTTTAGTTTTATTGGGCTATATGGTTATAAGATTGGAAGAAAAACAGTAGAGGATTATTTCACTGCCGGTAGAAAGCTGGGTACCTTTGTTACTCTCTTTACCTATTTTGCTACTCTTTGTAGTGCTTTTACTTTTCTTGGATGTGCTGGATGGGGTTACAGTAAGGGGCTAGCCTGGTATGGGCCAATTGGGGTAGCTACGGCTCTTATTTCTATAAACTTCTATATACTTGGATATCGGATTTGGCTTTTGGGTAAGCGGTTTGGGTATGTCTCACCTCCAGAATTAATTAGAGACAGATTCGGTAAAGAGCTACAGATAATCTATGCGCTGGTGATGATAACCTTTGTTTTGCCTTATTTAGCCGTACAGGCGATGGGAGCGGGATATGCTCTAGAAGAACTATCGGGGGGAGCAGTTCCCTATGTTTTTGGCGCAGGAATCATCAGCGTCTTTATGATGCTTCTGGTTATGGGAGGAATGCGGTCAGTTGCCTGGACTGACACCGTGATGGGAGTAATGATGCTGGGCTGCCTGGCTACAGCTTTTGTTCTTGTGGTAATAAAAGGGGGTGGATTGAGCAATATAGTGGCTAAAATAGCTTTTGAAAGTCCAGTTCATTTGTCCAGACCCGGAGTGGGAGGATTCTTTACCCCGGGGATATGGTTTGGTTTTATGCTATTGTGGGTTTTAGCTGATCCCCTTATGCCACATCTCTGGATGCGAATGTATGTCCCGAAAAATGTGAACGTTATTAAGCGAATGATGGTTTTCTTCCCTTTCATTTGCCTGGTTGTGTTCTTTTTCCCCACCTGGATTGGGGCTATGGGTTATACTATGATTCCTGGCCTTGAGGGAGCGAATGTGGATAGAATACTTCCTCTTTTGATGGTAAAATTTGCTCCCTATTGGCTGATGGCGATCATCCTGGCTGGTTCATTGGCAGCTTTGATCTCTACAGCAGATTCTCAAATATTAGCCCTGGGTTCTATATTTACCAGAGATATATACGCTTCCTTCATTAATAAAAAGGCAACTACGGAAAAGCAGGTTAAGATGGGAAGGATATTCATTATTATCCTTTGTCTATTCGGCTTTCTTATTGCCTTGAGACCTGTCTCTACCCTTGTAGCTATCACCACTGCTGCTTTTACGGGAATAGGGGTGCTATATCCGACTACCATTGCTGCTCTTTATTGGAAGAGAGCTACTAAATGGGGAGCCATTAGTTCTGTAATTGCGGGAGAGACGGTAGCTGTACTGCTTATTTACAAAATTCTTCCTGGCTGGCTATTAATTGGCTCTCTGCCCATTTTGCCCAGTTTAGTTGTAGCTACTCTTACTCTGGTGGTGGTAAGTTACTTAACAACTCCTCCTTCTCCCAAAAGAATAGCTAAATTTTTTGATTTATTTGATTCTGTTTTCCAGTCCAGCGATGAGACTAATTGATTTGTTAAAGTAAAAAAAATGAAAAAAATGCGAATTCCAGAAGATAGCGTTAAACGCCTTTCTCGATACCTACGTAATTTAAGGTATTTGATAAAGAAGGGAGTAGAGACTATTTCCTCTGAGGCCCTGGCTCAAGATATTTATGTCTCTGCTGCTCAAGTACGAAAAGACCTCTCTTATTTCGGAGATTTCGGAACAAGAGGAGTTGGTTATAGTGTAAAAAATCTTATTGCCGAGATTGAAGGAATTTTGGGGTTAAACAGAAAGTGGTCTCTGGCTTTAGTTGGAGCGGGAAGACTTGGTTCAGCTCTCTTGAATTATGGGGGGTTTGAGCAGTTGGGTTTTCAATTCTCAGTTGCTTTTGATAACAATCCCAATAAGATAGGCAAGATGGTAGGAGGAGTAAAGGTAGAAGGTTATTCTGAGCTCGAGAAAATAATAGAGAAAGAGAGAATTAAGATAGCTGTTATTGCTGTTCCTGAGGCAGCGGCACAGGAAGTAACGGATAGATTAGTGAAGGCAGGCATTAAAGCGATTATGAATTTCTCTCCCCGCTATTTAAATGTCCCTGCCGATGTGAGTGTCAAAGCAGTTGATATAGCTATGGAAGTGGGTAATCTAACTTATTATTTAGTACATAAATGAATCAGTTCATTGTTCATGGTTCATCGACAGAAAGAACTAGCGGTGAACCATTTGGCTAAAGGGCTAGCAGGTCAATGGACAATGAACTACGAACAATGAACTGATTAAGAGAGAGATAGGGTGAGGGGGATTAACCATTTAACCAGAACAGGGAACTGCGAAAGAGGAAAGCGGGATGGAATTTAGTTCTTGTAAAGAGAAGGAAGAGAAGTACAGAAGATTAAAAGAGGTCATTAAGGAATACAGGAATTCTCCCGGGCCTTTAATTCAGATACTTCATCGGGCTCAGAATATATTTGGTTATTTACCAAAAGAAGTTCAACGTTTCGTAGCTAAAGAAATTGGCACTTCTTTTAGCAGGGTTTATGGGGTGGTCACTTTTTATGATTTTTTCAGATTAGACCCGGTAGGAAAATATAATGTGACTATATGTCTAGGGACTGCCTGCTATGTAAGGGGAGGATGGAAAATATTAGAAGCTCTTGAGAGAGGATTAGCAGTAGAAGAAGGCAAGACTACCAAAGACAGGTTATTTACTTTGACTACAGCCCGTTGTTTTGGGTCTTGTGGGCTTGCTCCAGCAATGATGGTGGATAAAGAAGTATATGGAAGGTTGAATTCCAAAAAAGCTTTAGAGATTATAGAAGGATACAGAGCAAAAAATGAATAGAAGAATGCCCAGAGGCTTAGATATTTTGATTTGTGAAGGGGGAGCCTGTATTTCTTCCCATAGTTTAGAAGTAGAAGATGAACTGAAAAAACAAATTGCCAGGTACAATCTTAAGGATAAGGTAAGAATAGTAAAAACGGGCTGCATGGGTCCCTGTCAGTATGGACCTCTGATGTTGGTTTATCCTGAAGGCATTCTTTATAAGGAGCTAATAATAGCCGATATTAAAGAGATAGTAGAGGAGCATTTTTTAAAGGGGAGAGTAGTAGAAAAATTTCTTTTTAAATCAGATATAACAGGAGAAATTATTAGAGAAAAAGAAAACCTACCCTTTTTCCAAAAACAACTGAAGATAGTATTAAAGAATTGTGGCACTATTGATCCAGAAAATATTGAAGAATATATCAATAATGGTGGGTATCAGGCTTTGAAAAAGGCACTTACCGAATTGTCTCCCTCACAGGCAATTCAGGAGATAAAAGACTCTGGCCTCAGGGGTAGAGGTGGAGCAGGTTTCCCCACCGGTGTAAAATGGGAATTCGTATTTAAGGCGAAATCCTCAGAGAAATTTGTCATCTGTAATGCAGATGAAGGTGATCCGGGCGCCTTTATGGACCGGGCAGTTTTAGAGGGCGATCCCCATACTGTCATAGAAGGGATGAGCATAGCCGCTTATGTTGTTGGCGCTAAGAGGGGTTATGTTTATGTGAGGGCAGAGTACCCTCTAGCCATTGAAAGATTGGAAATTGCTCTGGAGCAGGCGAGAAAACGTAATTTCTTGGGTGAAAATATTCTGAAAAAAGATCTTAATTTTGATATAGAACTAAGAATAGGGGCAGGAGCTTTTGTTTGTGGCGAGGAAACAGGTTTGATTGCCTCTATAGAGGGAAAGAGAGGAATGCCTCGTTCTCGCCCTCCTTTTCCAGCTACTCGTGGTCTTTGGGGTAAGCCAACTCTAATCAATAATGTAGAGACTCTGGCTAATATTCCACATATAATTTTGAAGGGAGCAAAATGGTTTAGTAGTATTGGTATAGACGAGAATAAGGGGACAAAAATATTCGCTCTCTCAGGGAAAATAAAAAATACAGGATTAGTTGAGGTTCCCCTGGGGCTTACTATAGGTGAATTAATCTTTGATATTGGAGGGGGAATTCCTGATGGAAAGAAGTTTAAAGCTGTTCAGACAGGTGGGCCGTCAGGAGGATGTATACCTCAAGATTACCTTGATACGCCTATAAGTTATGAGTCGCTAAAAGATTTAGATTCCATTATGGGTTCCGGCGGAATGATTGTTCTGGATGAGGACACCTGCATAGTCAACTTGACCCGCTTTTTTATTGAGTTTACTGCTTCTGAGTCCTGCGGAAAATGCGTTCCCTGTCGAGTAGGACTTCAGCAGATGTTGGCAATTCTAGATAGAATCACTCAGGGGAAAGCAGTAATGGAAGATTTAAATCTTTTGGAGTATTTAGCAAAGAGTATTACTAAGACAGCACTTTGCGGTTTAGGACAGACCGCCCCCAATCCTGTTTTAAGTACTTTAAGGTATTTTAGGGATGAATATGAGGCTCACATTAAAGATAAAAAGTGTCCGGCAAAAGTATGCAAGGATTTAATTACCTATTCCATTGATGAAGAAGCTTGTCGTGGTTGCTTGGTTTGCAAAAAACTCTGTCCGCAAGAAGCCATTACAGGAGAAAGGAAAGAGCCTCATCGTATCAACCAGGATAAATGTATTAAATGTGGTATTTGTTTAGAGAATTGTAAGTTTGATGCTATCAAGGTGGAATAAGTCCGTATATGGTATATCGTATATAGTATATCGTGAAGAAAAATTCGTAAATACTCAGTGAACCTCGTATCATTGCAAGCAGGTCCCTCGCCTGTCTGCGTGCGGATACGCATAGGCAGGCTTGTCATTGCGAACGGAGTGAAGCAATCTCGATTGAATCGCTCGGGATAAACTCCGCAATCTCAATCTCCATCAGAGATTGCCACGTCGCTATCGCTCCTCGCAATGACCCTAAATGGTAGGTGAAATGGTAAAGTTAACTATAGACAATAGGGAAGTAGAGGCAAGGGAAGGGTCAACAATTCTGGAAGCGGCACAAAAAGCCGGCATTAAGATTCCTACTCTTTGCCACCAATCTGGATTAAGTAGCGCGGGAGCCTGTCGAGTTTGTTTGGTAAAGGTCAAAGACAGACCAGGATTGATAACTTCTTGCACAACAGAAGTAAGTCAGGGGACAGAAATTATTACCCAGGATGAGGAGATAATAAAGGCGCGTAGATTAATGGTAGAATTAATCTTATCCGAACGTGAACATAATTGTCTTATTTGCGAAAAAAATGGTGACTGTGAACTGCAGGATTTGGTTTATGAGTTAGGCATTGATAATATACGCTTTCCAGTTAATAAAAGAGTAGAAAAGATAGAAGATTCCAGCCAGGTAATATTAAGAGACCCTAACAAATGTATTCTTTGCGGAAGATGTGTGCGTGCTTGCGCTGAAATTACTGTGCAGGATGTATTGGAATTTGCTGAGCGAGGAGGCAAAACCTTTATTACGGCGGGGTTAGATGAAAAATTGGCTGATACTGACTGTGTATCTTGTGGTGCTTGTGTTCAAGCTTGCCCTACCGGGGCTTTGACTGAAAAACTGGCTCGCTTCCAGGGAAGAAGTTGGGAGTTTAGGAAAGTCGAAACTACTTGTCCTTATTGTGGAGTGGGCTGCCAGATAGAACTAAATATTAAGAATGACCGTATTGTAAAAGTGTATGGTGTTGATAATGGATCGCCTAATAGGGGTCATCTTTGTGTTAAGGGACGTTTCGGACTTGACTATGTTCATCATCAAGAGCGCCTTACTACTCCTATGATAAAGAAGAAGGGAAGGTTTATAGAAGCAAGCTGGGAGGAAGCACTGGAACTGGTTGCTCATAGATTCAAAGAACTAAAAGATGAATATGGCAGTGATTCTTTAGCTGGACTATCTTCAGCCAAGTGCACTAATGAGGAGAATTATCTATTTCAAAAGTTTATTCGGGTTTGTTTTGGCAATAATAATGTTGACCACTGTGCTCGTCTTTGCCATGCTTCTACTGTAGCTGGTCTGGGTCGGGCCTTTGGCAGTGGAGCAATGACTAACTCCATTAAAGAATGGGAAAAATCAGATGTTGTTTTGGTGACTGGTTCTAATACCACTGAGGCCCATCCGGTAATCGGCTATTATCTCAAATATCTGGCAACTTACCAGGGGCTCAAGCTAATTGTTATAGACCCACGCGCCATTGAGCTGACAAAGTATGCTAAAATCTGGCTCCGGCAAAAAAATGGGACAGATGTTGCCTGGATTAATGGTTTAATGAATATTATTATACAGGAGGGCCTCTACGATGAAGAATTTGTGGAGAATCGTACCGAGAATTTTGTTCAGTTTAAGAAAATAGTCTCCAGATATACTCCCCAGAAAGTAGAAGGAATTACCGGTATTCCTGAAAAGGAGTTGATTATTGCAGCACGAATGTATGCAAGCGGAAAGAGAAGTTCCATTATTTTTTCTATGGGTATAACCCAGCATACTACAGGGACCGACAATGTTTTATCTTTAGCTAATCTGGCTATGCTCTGTGGCAATGTTGGGCGAGAGGGGACAGGGGTCAATCCTTTGCGGGGACAGAATAATGTTCAGGGTGCCTGTGACTTAGGGGCTTTGCCTAACGTATATCCAGGCTATCAAAAAGTGACTGATGAACAAATCAGGGAGAAATTTGAGAAAGCCTGGGATGCGAGGCTTTCCCCAAAAGAGGGCTTGACCGCAGTAGAATTGATAGAAGCGGCAAAAGATGGTGTAATTAGAGGTCTTTATATAATGGGAGAGAACCCTATGCTCAGTGACCCCAATCTCAATAATGTCCGAAAAGGACTGGAGAATCTTGATTTTTTAGTAGTGCAGGACATTTTTTTAACCGAGACAGCCAGATTAGCAGATGTAGTTTTACCGGGGGTTTCTTTTGCTGAAAAAGGTGGAACTTTTACCAATACCGAGCGTAGAGTGCAGCGGGTGCATAAAGCTCTTCCTGAAATAGGAGATAGTAGACAAGATTGGCAAATTGTTCTAGAGTTAAGTAGAAGGATGGGCTACTCGATGAGCTATAATTCTGTGGCGGAAATAATGGAGGAAATTGCCTCTTTGACTCCTATTTATGGTGGTATCTGTTTTACTCGACTTAGTAGAGAGGCTCTGCAGTGGCCTTGTCCTGGCCCTGACTATCCGGGAACTCCTTATCTTCATAAGGATAAATTCACGCGAGGCAAAGGTCTTTTTACTCCCATTGACTATATTCCACCTGCCGAACTACCAGACGAACAGTATCCTTTTTTACTCTCCACCGGTAGGGTTCTTTATCATTTTCATACAGGGTCTTTATCACGACGTTCAAAACCGTTAGATAGTATTGTTCCAGAAGGTTTTCTAGAAATGAACCCGGTGGATGCAGAAAGCTTAGGAATCAAAGATGGCGATTGGATAAATGTAAGCTCACGGCGGGGTAAAGTTAAAACAAAAGCAGAAGTTACTGAGCGAGTAGATGAAAGGGCAGTTTTTATGAGTTTTCATTTTGCTGAATCAGCAGCAAACTTTTTAACTAATGATGCCCTGGATCCGATAGCTAAGATTCCCGAATATAAAGTATCAGCAGTAAAAATAGAAAAGATAGAATGAAAAGCGAGGTTAGCAAATGGTAGAAGCGAGCTTAATAGATTATACTAAGTTCAAGTTGAAATCCACACAGGAAATTAGAGGGATTTTTAAAGAAACAAAGAAAATATTTGTTTTTTGGTGCCGTAAATGCTATAAGAAGTTTGAGGAAGATACAGAAGAAGAATATAATGAGCTTCTAGAGATTCTAGGAGAGGATGCTGAGAAAATTGTTGGTCAGGCGGGAGTTGATTTTCTGTGTAATGATTTCTTATCCCAAAAGAAGATCTTGGATTTAGACCTTTCTCCCTGCGACAGTGTGGGGGTAATTTCTTGTGGTTTAGGAGCTCAGTTCGTGGCTCAACTTTTGGAGGGGAAGACGGTTTATGCTTTAGCTGATTCTATACCTCAAAGCGGAAATGCTAGCAGTGAAGTTGGCTACCATGGTATTTCTTTGGAAAAAGAGAAGTGCGCTGGTTGCGCCGAGTGTTATTTAAATTTAACTGGAGGAATTTGTCCAGTAGTTGACTGTGCCAAAGGGCTTTTAAATGGTCCTTGTGGAGGAGCGAAAGAGGGAAAATGTGAGGTAAACCCAGATGTTGATTGTGCCTGGGAAAAGATCTATCAGCGTTCGAAGAAACAAAAAGGAAAATTCACTTTAGAATCTGTCCAGATAAGAGATTACTCCAAGCCGTCTTTGAAGCTTAAAGAAGACTTATCTGTGCAGAATCAAGCTCTTAGGAAGCAAAGCTTCTATGGTGGTTTATATCCCTTAGAAAGGAAAAAGGAAACCGAAAGCAAAAGAATAGTAAGTTTTCCTGAGCCAGAGACGGTTGCTATTTTTCTTACCCAACACGCAGGAAAAAGGGCTGATCCTTTAGTTAAATCGGGTGATAAGGTAAGAGTGGGGCAAAAAATTGGCGAAGCTGGTGCCTTTATTTCTGCTCCTGTCCATTCTAGTGTGAGCGGAAAGGTAATATCCCTGGAAGAGCGAGTTCATCCGGCTTCTCAAGAGAAGAATTTAGCTATAATAATAGAAAATAACGGTGAAAATCAGATCGATTCTTCGATTCAGCCTCTTGGGAATTTTAAGGAACTAACTGCCGAGGCCCTGTTGAAAATAATGAGAGAGAAAGGACTTGTGGGACTTGGCGGAGCGATGTTTCCTACTTATGTGAAGCTTTCTCCTCCTAAACCTATAGATACTTTAATCATAAATGGGTGTGAATGCGAACCTTATCTAAATAGTGACAATAGGGTTATGATTGAATATCCGCAGGAAATATTTACTGGAATAAGGATAGTGGAAAAGATCTTGGGAATTAATAAGATTTTTGTAGGAGTTGAAGAGAACAAACCGGAAGCTATAAAAAATTTGACTGATTTGGCAAATAAACCCTCTAACGTAGAAATAATAAGCTTAAAGACTAAGTATCCTCAAGGTGCGGAGAAGATGTTAATTAAGAGGATTCTGGGTAGAGAGGTTCCAGAAAAAGGATTGCCTTTGGATGTGGGAGTGGTTGTTCTAAATGTAAGTACAGTTTTTGCTATTTATGAGGCGGTGATAAAAGGTGTCCCTTTAACGCAAAGAATCATAACTGTTTGCGGAGAAGGCTTGAATAGACCAGGAAATTATCTGATAAAAATAGGAACTTCGTTTAAGGATATCGTTGATTATTGTTTTGTGGGGGGAGAAAGAGAGTTTTTGAAAGAAAATCAATTAAGAATGGGCGGTCCTGTAATGGGAATTTCTCAGTTGAGCTTAGATACAAATGTAATCAAGGGGACAACAGGGCTTACAGTTTTGAGAAAGTATCCGCTGGGAGTTTCACCCGAGAGAGATTGCATAAAATGTGGTCGCTGCGTAGAAGTATGTCCTATGGAGTTATATCCTCTTTATTATGCTTTTTATGGCAAGAGAGGCGAATGGGCCAAAGCAGTGGAATACAAAGTGGAAGACTGCATAGAGTGTGGATGTTGTGAATATATATGCTCCTCGAAAATCTCTCTTTTAAGCTTTATTAAAAAGGAGAAGCAATATGCTAGTAACTCAAATAAAGCCTGAAAAAGAAATATTAGAAAGAATTTCTGGAAAAAATGTTTTTGTCTTTGTATGTCCTGGTTGCCGGGAGGTTTATTTTCCGCAAGAGAAGGTAGAAGAATTTATCCAAAGTCTGCCTGCTGACAGAGTGAGAAGGGTGAACCTTGATTATTTATGTAATAGAGAATTCGTTAAAGAATATGTTCAGGGATATTCTCGGGAGATAGAAAGAGCAGATGCAGTTTTGGTATTTTCTTGTGGTGTAGGGACGCAAGTTGTTTCTTCCTTATTGGAAAATGATATTGTCTATGCAGGTTGCGATACCCTTTACCTGGATGGTTTTCAAGGCCTCACTGTACAGAATTTCAACTGCGACCAATGCGGAGAATGTTATCTAAACCATACGGGAGGAATCTGTCCGGTTACTCATTGTGCCAAAGGGCTCATAAATGGTCCTTGCGGAGGAGCAAAGGATGGAAAGTGTGAGGTAAATCCAGATGCTGATTGTGCCTGGATTCTGATCTACAAAAGGTTGAAAAAGTTGGGCAAGTTACACCTATTAAAAGAAATTTTACCGGCGAGAGATTACCACAAAATAATCACCGAATCTCTTGCCCGGAAAAAACTTTAACAAGCAGGGAGATAAAGAAAAAATGAATCTGGCAGAAAAGTTAAAAAGCGGAAAATTTCTGATTACCGCGGAAATAGGACCGGGCAAGGGGACGGATATAGATGAGTACCTGGAAGAAATGGAGATATTGAGAGGGAAAGTAGATGCAATTAATGTTACTGATTTACAGAGTTCAGTAATGAGGCTCGGTTCACTGGTAGTTTGTCATCTTTTGGCGGAAAGAAATCTGGAACCAGTCTTTCAAATAACCTGTCGGGATAGAAACAGACTAGCTCTTCAATCAGATTTATTAAGCGCCTATGTTTTAGGCATAAGAAATGTTTTGGTATTAACCGGGGACCATACAGTTCTGGGAGATCATCCAGAGGCAAAGCCAGTTTTCGATTTAGATTCAGTAAGCCTTCTAAAGGTTGCCTCTACTCTGGCTGAGGGGAAGGATATGAAAGGAAACGACCTGAAGGGAAAGCCCGAGTTTTGTCTGGGGGCAGTAGTAAGTCCTGGAGCGGACCCCCTGGAACCTCAGTTAATTAAGATGGAGAAAAAGATTGAAGCAGGAGCAAAGTTTTTTCAGACCCAGGCGGTGTATGACAAGGAGAGTTTTGAAAAATTCATCAAAAAAGCAGAGAAGTTTGGAGTTCCCATAATGGTGGGAATAGTTCTATTGAAATCGGCCGGAATGGCTAGATTTATGAATGCTAATGTAGCGGGAGTTTCCGTTCCCGACAAATTTATAAAGATTATGGCGGAAGCTTCCAAGGAAGACAGACCCCGAAGAAGCATTGAAATTGCTGCTTCCCTTATTAAAGAGATGAAGGGGATGTGTCAGGGAGTTCATATTATGTCCTTAGGCTGGGACAAATATGTCCCTTCGGTTCTGGAAGCGGCTGAACTCATCTGATGTGAGAAGAAGTGTTATGGACTGTTGCTTTCATTGAATATGACTTTAATCGTC
>Ga0114922_10005637_pt1 | contig 11535 bp, 10 predicted proteins | sample AartaG_FD_100975 | JGI IMG/M metagenome (GOLD analysis project Ga0114922, IMG submission 100975) | Deep subsurface microbial communities from Aarhus Bay to uncover new lineages of life (NeLLi) - Aarhus_00045 metaG | ecosystem: Environmental > Aquatic > Marine > Oceanic > Sediment | place...
CAGTCTAACGTTTCGCCGCTCAGCCGCCGCCGTAGGCGGTCGGTTGCAGCGAGTTGTTAGGTGGTGGGTCGTCGCTCAATCCACGACCAACAATGCTTCTTCCGCCTTGCGAGGAAGTTTGACAAGGACGAAGTATGATTCCGGATACAAGTAATCTTCACCGGATTCATCGACGATTCTCAGGTATCCATCTTTCGCGGCATGCTCATCGGGGAGGATCTGATAGACTTTGTGCAATTCCAAATCGTCACACTCCTCGTTTCTGGTGCAAAGTGCAAACTTTCGTTCTTGCCGTTCCATCGTCATCGTTCCTCCTCAAGGAGTCTCTTAATCTTCATCTTCTTCCGTCCTATCCCGTGTGCTTCGTACCAGTGCACTTCTGCCTTCCGAATCTCACCGTTTTGAAGCCGTACTTTCACAATGCCTTTTAGTTTCCGCCACCGCCCGAGGCTGGCCGAAGCCTTTCCGCGTACTCGGGATCACCGAAGGTGTGTTCGAGCAGGAGCGTTCGATCTCGTTCGATCATGCGGACCGTCAGTTTCTCACCCGGCTGAATCTTGCGTCGCTTCATTTGGTCTTTCGTCAATCTAACGTTAGGCATCAGCGGCGCGAGGTACGAGCGTCCGCCTGCATGCCGTTGTTCGGCTCGTCTTAGTTTGGCGTCATCCACTTGGCTCGGAACAACTGCGGATTACTGTCGATCGCTGCGTGGCCTTTCTGGTGTTTCAGACGCTTCCACAGCATGGCCACAAGGTATCGCTTCTGTGGCGTTGAGCTTCCGAGAAGGCTTCGCACTTCCCTGGAAGTCTCAAGGGCATCCGGCCAGGCCCGAACTGAAGCCTCTGGCTCGAGACCAGCCATCCATCCGTTCAAAGCGGAGGCGAGGTTGGCCACGGTCCTCTCAACGTCCTTCTGGTTTTCCCCTGTTGGAGGCATTGCCCTTCGCCATTCGCCGCAGCCGACGCTCGAGATCCATATGTCGAAGTGACGGAAAAGGTGGAGACGGCAGATCACCGCATAATAGGAACTGATGTTTGCCAGGAGCGGATTGGCCCGACCAAGGAGTTCTTTGAAGGCCTGCTCGTCAAGCGGGTCGGGAATCGACTCCCCGGGAATGCCCTCCGCAAGAAATATCTCGCGGTCGATTTCGGCGGCCGCTGGATAGCAGTGGTGGTTGGAATAGCTGTCGTATCCCCTTTCCTCCTTCTCAATCAAGTGGATTAGAAGGGCGAGCCGGCGTGCGTAGAGTGCCTTGAGCCTAGTCCACGGGCCCAACATCTGACGCACGTGGCGCACATCGGCCTCGTGGTCGAGATGGCGGGAAAGACAGTCCGAGAAGCTGGTTCGCTCCGCCCAATCTCCAAGTATTGACGCATATGCTCGGACACGCTGTCGCCGCGCATCGTCGTCGCAGCGCGGCCCGTAGTGTGCATCACAGCCAGTGATCAGCTCGCGGTCGGCCACCTCCGCGCCGATGCACGCCAGCAGCTTCATCAGGGAATCCGGGAACGAGTAATGACACGCCTCGTAAGACGCGATTTGAAGGCGCATGATACGAAAGTCGTCGTTCAGCGGCGCCGCCGCCTTGAGGAGCTCGTGAACAGCATGGACCTCATCGTCCCACCGACTGTCATCCTCCATCCAGCTATTCAGCCATAGCGGGAATTCGTCGTAAGGCGTGCCCCTGCAAATGATGATAGGCTCACCGTTTGTGGGCATAGAAGGATCATGTGCCCACTCCTTACCCACCGGCACTTCCGAGAGCGGCGCGAACTCGATGTTTCCATACGGGCTGCGGCTCCGCATGAGCATGATTCCTCTCTGCCGAACAATGGTTATATGGTTTCTTCATAACACCTTTGGGCCGCGAAATCGCGGCATAACACCCCATCGCCCCAACCGGCATAAGCCATGTGAATACAAACGGTTAAGCCATCTGCAAGACCTGGGACGTGGGGATATATGGTTTCTGTATAAGACACCTTCGTTTCTCCTCTACAAATCGTCCATGGGGCTGTTGACGGCTTTGCCTGCCGGTTGAGGACGCGGGTATAGATCATCGTCGTTTTCAGGTCCTTATGTCCGAGAAGTTTCTGCACGGTTCGTATATCGTAGCCGCGCTCGAGAAGCTGCTTGGCAAGAGAATGACGGAACATGTGACATCTGGCCCCGAAACGAAGCCTTGTGCGATTCGGGAAGCAATGTTATCCCACCTAAGCCCCTTTTGCCCCTACCAACTCGCTAACTCCGACCGGAGACAGCAACCCACCCGCATGGTATACCCGCCCGCATCGCTTGTCAAGCGGAAATCGGCAGGAATCGGAAAGATGACCTCGCGAAACCGGCGTGGGCGGCACGGACATCCTGCCTGTGACGCGCCACTTGTCCGGTGGGAGGTCATCTGCTATAATGCCTGTCGTTCAAGTCCACCGATGATTACGGTCCCCGAGAGTTTTGTCTTCGGGTTATGGAAAGGAGATCGCAGACATGAAGTTTTTCATAGACACAGCCGACGTCGAGGAGATACGCGAGGCGACGGAACTCGGCCTCATCGACGGGGTCACGACAAACCCGTCGCTCGTCGCGAAAACCGGCCGACCGTTCAAGGAAGTCATCGAGGAGATATGCAAGATAGTTGACGGGCCCGTGAGCGCTGAGGCCGTCTCGCTCAAATGCGACGAGATGGTCGAGGAGGGCCGCCAGCTGGCTAAAATCCACAAGAACATCGTCGTGAAGATACCGTTGATTCCCGAGGGGCTCAAAGCGGTGAAACGGTTGAGTTCCGAAAGGATCAAGACCAACGTGACCCTGTGTTTCTCTCCGTCGCAGGCGCTCCTGGCCGCCAAGGCCGGCGGCTCGTATATCAGCCCGTTCGTCGGCAGAATCGACGATATCAGCACGGTGGGCATCGACCTGGTCCGCGACATCAGGACCATCTACGACAACTACGGGTACAAGACCGAGATTATCGTTGCCAGCATCCGGTCGCCGAACCATGTTGTTGACGCGGCGCTTATAGGGGCGGATGTCGCGACGATCCCGTTCAAGGTGTTAATGCAGCTCGCGAAACATCCACTCACGGATATCGGGGTTGAACGGTTCCTTGCCGACTGGGAGAAAGTCCCGAAACTGTGACGTTCCGTCCAGGGTCTCAAGAAGGTCATCCTGCAGATGTCGTGTTCCGCACGCCCTAAAGCCGTACAGTACGGTGCGGGCAACATTGGCAGAGGGTTCCTGGGGCAGCTCTATGCGCAAAGCGGCTACACGACGGTCTTTGTGGACGTTGACGCCGAGCTTGTCAGATTGCTTAACGATCGAAACGAGTACCCCTTGAAAATTGCAGGCAAGAAGAAGGGAACGATACGTGTTGCGGATGTCCACGCCGTGGATGGTCGAAGCCCCGAAGCGACCGTCGTGCTGATAAATGCGGATATTGCCTCGACCGCCGTCGGCGTCCACGCTCTCGATCCCGTGGCACGAAGCATTGCAGGGGCGCTCGAGAAGCGGTTCGAATCCGGGAACGAGACACCTCTCGACATCATCGTCTGCGAGAACCTGCTCGACGCCGGCGGATACTTGAAGAACAAGGTCCGGGAACACATCGCTGCCGAACACGCCGGGGCGCTTGATTCGAGGATAGGGTTCGTCAACGCCAGTATCGGTCGGATGGTTCCGATCATGACTCCGGAGATGCGAAAGGGTGACCCGCTTCTCGTGGTCGTCGAGGAGTACTGCCGGCTACCGGTGGACCAGGCAGCGTTTCGCGGCCCTATCCCTCCAATAGAGGGTCTCGAACCGCGCGAGAACTTCGTCGCGTACGTCGAACGAAAGCTTTTCGTCCACAACACGGGCCACGCGGTCGCCGCATACCTCGGCTATCTCAGGGGACACACATACATTCACGAGGCCGTGGCGGACGGGGAGATTCTGGCGTTTGTAGAGGCCGCCATGGCCGAATCGAAGCTCGCGCTCATACGAAAACACTCGATGGACGAAACTGAACTAAACGACCACATCGCCGACCTTGTTCGGCGGTTCGGCAACGCTGCGCTCGAGGACACTGTTGCGCGCGTGGCAAATGATCCCGTGCGTAAGCTTGGTCCGCAAGACAGGCTCGTTGGCGCGGCCAATAACGCCGTCTCGCAGAACGTCACGCCGCAAGCCATATCGCTTGGCGTCGCTGCTGCGCTCTGCTACGACGAACCTACCGATCCGGAGGCGGTGAAGGTGCGCGATGTGGTCGATGCAGACGGGATCGAGAAAGCGCTCGAAACGTTCTGCGAGTTGACAGCCGACGATGTCCTGACACAACTCGTACTGGACGGGTTGCAGCGGCTTGAGAACAACGGATGGATTGATCCGAACACGAAACGGCGGAGAACTAGTTGACATGATAACCGAGATAATCATGCCCAAGATGGGCCAAACGATGGAAGAGGGCACCATTCACTCCTGGCTAAAACAGGAAGGCGACGCGATCAAGAAGGGCGAGGTCATTCTCGTCATCAGCACCGACAAGGCCGAGATCGAGGTCGAGTCCGCCGTCAGCGGCGTCCTGAAGAAGATACTCTGTCCTGAAGGCGAGACCGTGCCCGTCAAGGCGGTCATAGCGCTCGCGGGCGACAAGGACGATAAGCTTCCGCCGCTCGACAAGTACGAGGCTGCAACCCCAGCCGCCGCGGCTCCTCAAGGGGCTGCGCCCGCTGCGCAAGCTCAACAGCCTGCCCAACCCCTCCCGGTTGCCGCTCCGCCCGCAGGCAGGAAGTTTGTATCGCCGCGCGCGCGGAAGCTCGCGGCGGAGAAGGGTATCGACACCAACACAATCGAGGGTACAGGTCCAGACGGCCGCGTTGTCGAGGCCGACGTCAAGCGGGCTGCCGACGCTCTTCGCAAGGTGAAGATATCTCCTGTTGCGCGAAAACTCGCCGCCGCAAAGGGAGTGGACATAACGAAGGTGGCCGGCACGGGACCCGGAGGCCGTATCGTCAAAGCTGACATCGAACGTGCGTCCGTGACCGAGGACATATATCCTCGGGTTGCGCGTACGGTTCCGCTCACCCAGATGCGCCGGATCATCGGCGAACGGATGTCCTCGAGCAAGTTCAGCGCGCCCCACTTCTACGTCACGTTCGAAGTCGATATGGCCAACGCGGCGGAGATGCGGGCGCGTATAGTGGCCGAAACCGAGAAGCAACTGGGGTTCCGCGTCTCCCCGAACGACATAATCATTGCCGCGGTCGCGAAAGCGTTGGGCGAGTTCCCGAGAGTGAACGCCCGGCTTGCCGGCGACGCTATCGAGCTGCTCGCGGACGTGAACATAGGCGTTGCTGTCGCGCTCGACGACGGGCTTATCGTTCCCGTTCTGCGCAAGGCGTCTGAGAAGACTCTCGTCGAGATAGCTGCCGCGTCGCGTACGCTCGTCGACAACGCGCGCAAGGGCAAACTGCTCCCGGACGACTTTGTCGGCGGCACGTTCACGGTGTCGAACATGGGCATGCTCGGCGTCGAGGAGTTTACGGCAATAATCAACCAGCCCGAGAGCGGTATACTCGCAGTCGGCCGCATCGCCGACAAGGTGGTGGCCGTTGACGGCAAGGCCACGATCAGGCCCCTGATGAAGATGACGATGTCCTGCGACCATCGCGTCGTTGACGGCGCGTTGGGAGCTCAGTTCCTGTCACGTGTGAAAGAGCTGTTGGAAAACCCGGACGTCCTCGAGTCATGACTGTCCTGCCATCTGTACCGCAAGAAAGGAGCCGAAATTGACTGCTTCCACAAAGACCGAATATGATGTCGCTGTTGTCGGCAGCGGGCCGGGCGGGTACGTCGCCGCAATACGCGCGGCGCAACGCGGCGCGAAGGTGGCGATCGTCGAACGCGAGCTGCTCGGAGGCACATGCCTGAACTGGGGGTGCATTCCCACCAAAACCCTGATAGCCTCTGCCACGCTTCTCTCGAAGATGCGCAACGCCGAGCAGTTCGGCATACGCTGCACGGGCGCCGAACCCGACATCGAGAGCATCTACGCGAGGAAGGACGGGATTGTCGACCAGTTGCGCAACGGTGTCGCCGGCCTCATGAAATCCAACGGGATAGAGGTTGTCAACGGAACGGCGTCCGTCGAGTCCCCTGCGAAGCTGGTCGTGAAACAGAAGGGCAAGAGCCGCACGCTGACGGCCCGGTCGATCATCGTCTCGACAGGCAGCGAACCGGCCGAGATACCCTCGATACCGCGAGATGGAAAGACGGTGATCACCAGCCGTGACGCGCTCTCGATGCCCGACGTTCCGGAGAGCATTGCCATAGTCGGCGCCGGCGCGGTCGGCGTCGAGTTCGCCTGCATATACAGCGCGTTCGGGGCCGAGGTACACCTGATCGAGATGCTGCCGCGCGTGCTCCCGCTCGAGGACAAAGATATATCCAACCAGCTTAAGGCCATGCTGAAACGGCAAGGGATCAATATGCACCTGTCGACCAAGGTTGGCGCAGTACGCCGGTTGAAGAGCACTGCGAAGCTCGATCTCGAATCCGCGAAGGGCAAGAAGACCATCACCACCACGCGCGTGCTCACCGCGGTCGGTCGCAAGCTCAACTCGGAGGTTCTCGGCAAGGTACAACCCAAAACCGAAAACGGCGCGATCGTTGTCAACGAGCGGATGGAAACCTCCGTCGCCGGCGTCTATGCGATTGGCGACGTTGTGGGCGGCAAGCTGCTCGCTCATGTAGCGTCGGCAGAAGGGATTGCGGCCGCCGAGAACGCCACAGGCGGAGACAACCGGATGGACTACCGGGTTGTGCCCAGCTGCACGTTCAGCACGCCCGAAGTCGCCAGCGTCGGTATGACCGAGTCCGAGGCCGCCGGGGCCGGGATCACCGCAAGAGTCGGCCGGTTCCCGTTCGCGGCTAACGGGCGCGCTCTTTCGATGGGCGAACCGGAAGGGTTCGTCAAGATCGTCGTGGACGCGGACACTGCCGAGGTGCTGGGCGTACACATACTCGGTGGCGAAGCGTCGCAGCTCATCTCCGAGGCCGCGCTCGCCATGCAGATCGAATGCACCGCCGAAGAGATCGCACACACGATACACGTGCATCCAACGCTTTCGGAAGCGCTCAGGGAAAGCGCCGAGGCCGTGCTCGAGGGCGCAATCCACCTCCCGCCGGCCAGGAGTCGCAAGGCGTGACGAGTGCGAGCATAGCTCGCATATTTCACCACGGATGTGCCACAACACCGGTTGTGGTAAACGGATTGACATAGCCGTGGCGTTGTGGTAGGTTTGCTCTACGCGGTACGGTGAGTCGCTCGGCTCGAGGACAGTGAGGTGCCCAGAAGATGGTATCGGTACTGATAGTCATAGGAATTGTCCTTTGCGCATTCGTCGCCATCGAGACGCTCCTGACGCTGGCCGAGTTCGTGCTCGCGGCGCTGCTCAGCCGTGGCAGAGAAACCGAACCGCTCGATGACGCGCGCAAACCGTCGCGGGTCTTCCGGACCATGGTGCTCGAGGTGCTTGCTTCGGTGCGGACGCACATCACTCAGCTGTTTTCGCTAATCCGACGCGTACGCCCGACATCCATGCATCTTCGACTCGCTCACAACCCTGTGCTTCTCGTTCACGGATACTCCTGCAACGGGTCGTGCTGGAACAAGGTCCGGAGACGATTGAAGAAGAACGGTGTTGCACAGGTGTTCGCGATCGATCTTAAGCCCAAACTGGGGGATATCAGCGATTTTGCGCAACAGCTCAGCGACAGAATTGACACAGTCCTCGAAACAACCGGCGCCGCAAAGCTGGACATCGTTGCACATAGCATGGGCGGGATAGTATCGAGGTACTACCTTACGGTGCTCGGCGGCGAGGACAAAGTCGGCACGCTCATCACGCTGGGCAGCCCGCATCACGGATCGAGGCTTGCCCGGTTCGCGCCGGGGGTCAACACTCGACAGATGCGACCCGGAAGCGAGTTCCTGGACGACCTCAACGTGTACGAGAAACGATCGAGGAAAACCTGCGTGGTATCGGTATGGTCAAGCCTTGACGAGATGCTCGTGCCTCGCACCACTGCCATCCTCGGGGGCGACGTGAAAAACGTCCGGGTCGACTACCACGGTCACATGATGCTGCTCTACTCGGCGCAGGTCTTCAGGATAATCTGGGACGAGCTGTCGAGCTAGCCCGCAATTCTGGCCGGCTAACCCTTCACGACGCCCAACGGCCGTATACGGACCACCTTCTTGCAGATGCCGGTGTTGTGCATGACGTCGACAACCGCGTCAACGTCTTTGTACGCCTCGGGCATCTCTTCGGCGAGCGTCCGTTTGCCGCGCGACCGAACAACCACCCCCTGGTCGCCGAGCTCGCGAGCGATACCTCTGCCGCGAGCGATCTTCAACGCTTTCTTGCGGCTCATCACTCGGCCTGCCCCGTGACACGCGCTTCCGAAGCTCTTCTCCATGGCTACTTCGGTTCCCACGCAGAGGTATGACGCCGTGCCCATCGAGCCCGGCACGAGCACGGGCTGGCCGACCTGTTTGTACGCTGCCGGGATGGCCGGATGGCCCGGTGGAAACGCACGGGTGGCTCCTTTACGGTGGACGCACAGCCTGCGTTTCTCGCCTTCTACAACGTGCTCCTCCAGCTTGGCGATGTTGTGGCAGACATCGTAGATGAGCGATATGCCGACGTCGCCGGGGCCCATCCCGATGTTCCGATGGAACGAGTCGCGTGTCAGCGACATGATTACCTGCCGGTTCGTCCACGCGTAGTTGGCCGCGGCCGCCATCGCGCCCAGGTAACGTTGTCCCTCGGGCGATTCGACAGGCGCGCACGCAAGCTGTCGGTCGGGCAGCTCGAACTTGTACTTCGCGGTTGCTGCCATCATCGTTTTGATCGTGTCGTCGCACACCTGGTACCCGAGCCCCCGCGACCCGGTGTGCACCATCAGCGTCACCGTCTCAACATCGAGGCCGAAGAACGATGCAAGCTTCCCATCGAACACCGCGTCAACGTAACCTATTTCCAGGAAATGGTTGCCCGAGCCCAGCGTGCCGACCTGGTCACGGCCCCGTTCGAGCGCCCGGTCCGAGAGCGCGTCCGGGTCGGCGAACTCGAGCGCGCCGCGTTCTTCGATATGATCGAGGTCTTCCTGGCTGCCCATGCCGCGGCCGATCGACCACGCGCTGCCCATGCGCAACAGCTTTTTCAGCTCCTTGACGTTCAGCTTCTCGATCGCCCCGGACGAACCCACACCGGACGGCACGTCTCTGTATAGGCCGGTGACGATACGATCCAGCTTGGGTTCGACGTCCTTCTTCGCAAGCCGGGTGGACATCAGCCTGCAACCGCAGTTTATGTCGTAACCCACGCCGCCCGGCGATATCACGCCGCCCTCCGCCGGGTCGGTCGCGGCCACCCCGCCGATCGGGAACCCGTACCCCCAATGCGCGTCGGGCATCGCGTACGAGCGGCCCACTATGCCCGGAAGATGCGCGACGTTCCTGATCTGCTCGACACAGTTGTCGCGCTGGATAGGCACGATGAGCTTCTCGTCGGCGTACACCCGTCCCGAGACGCGCATCCCGCCCGTCTTCGGAATATCCCACGTGTACTCGTCAACCCGCTCGACTTTGATCTTCTCTTGCCCGTTCATGACAGTACCCTACATGTGCAGCCCGACAAACACAGGAAAACAGCGAAATGGGTGCTTCTCCCCTGTTTCCATTTCGTCCCTTATCTCCTACGACTTTCTTCAAACGTAACCACGGCATGACTCGAGCGCCGCAGAACAAGGGTTCCGACGTCGCAGTCCAAATCCCTGGCGATCACGGGGCACTTCGCCTTAAGCAAGAAGAATATCTCGTGCTCGACCTCACTGAGTGTCTCGTAGTTGCCCTGTCCTTTCGCGATAATCAGGCCGGCTTCATCGAACCGGCTACGAAAGTCTGCGCTGCACTCTTCGAGAATGGTGCCCGGCACATCCGACCCGTTGTCTATCACGTCGACCAGCTCCGTGATACCGGCTGCCCGGGCATCCACCATCGTGGCGTCGTTGATCACTGGAGCGCCTCGGACCGCGACCATCACTTTCTCACGCGGGAGCTGCTCGATCAACAACCGATCAAACACGATCTCCCCAGCGTTGTCCGCCAGGTACAGGATGCTATTGGCTGTTGTTACCGCGTCGGCGAACCCGTCAATATCGCCGTCAAGTGGGTCTGTCAACGCATGTTCGATCGCCTCGTTAACGTCGATCTGGTCCACGTCGCCCTTCACGGCAACATCCATGATGTTCCCGGTAATGGCCAACCGCACTGCAACCTCGAAAGGCTTGGTCGAACGTTCGATTTGCGATTTCAGTGTGGGATACACCGCAAGAGCCAGCTGGTTCGACCGTTCCTTCATCTCGCGGTAGGGGTCACACTCACCCACGCGTTCGCGAATAAGCCGATGGATCTTGTAACCCATGGCCGGGGGCGACTGCCGCAGGTCCATCTCGCTGATCGCGCGTAACGTGGCGCGCAGCACCTCCTCGTGAATCCGCTCATCGTCTGTCGCCCGGCGAACGGCATCCAAAGTCTGACGTGCAAAGCACGGTATACAATCAAAAAACGTCCTCATATCGATTCGCTACCTCCAATGCCTTTGAGTGTCAATGCGTATGGCCTCTTGGATCAGCCGCAACTGTCCCCCATTCCCACGACTCCCAGTTTGCAGCGGCGTCACTTGGCCGCAGAGGGAATTCCCAAATCCTGGCAGATCTTTCGTGCGAGCAAATCGTTGATCTCACTATGCCTTGGTACGGCAGATCTCCTGCTTCTTGAGGAGTTCGACCACCACGAATGTTTGGCGCCCTCCCGGAGTAAGAAGCACCCGTTCTCCTTAAGGTGCTTGAGGAGTTGCCGTCGCTTCATATCGTGATCTGCTCCTCCACGTAGTCACGTTCCGCAGCGCGAAGCGCTTCCTCTCGATTCAGTTCAAGAGCCTCCTTCAAGGTGATCCTAAGAGTCTCAATCAACTCATCGCGGGTTTTTTCTTGGCAGTTGACGCCGGGGACCTCTTCTATCCAGCCGATCCACCAGTTGCCATCCTGCTTGGTTATCGCCGTGTACGTATTGTGCATGTGCCCTCCTTTGTATTCACCGGTGGGAAATTGGGGTACAACTACCATCCATTCTGTTCGCACCCTGTTCTTACAATACGACGACGCACCCCACGGTGTCAACACGTTGTAAGCCGTGACATGCTGCAGGTCGGCAACATCCTCACGCAAACGGCACAAAAAAAGCCGTCTTGATGAAGGCACAGCTTGACAAAAGAGTCAAGTCCTCGGAGCACCAGCTAAACCTGTCATTCTGAGCGAAGCGAAGAATCTCCCTTTCAAGGCGCTACGTGTACGATCGAGATTCTTCGCTGACGCTCAGAATGACAAGAAGCCCGGCCGGACAAGAATTGCAGCGTATTCACCCGTCGGGGCATCGGACTTTCGGTTTGAGGTCGAAGCCCTTGCTAGATGTCGAAGATGACCTGGCCGTGCCAG
>Ga0114922_10005638_pt1 | contig 11535 bp, 10 predicted proteins | sample AartaG_FD_100975 | JGI IMG/M metagenome (GOLD analysis project Ga0114922, IMG submission 100975) | Deep subsurface microbial communities from Aarhus Bay to uncover new lineages of life (NeLLi) - Aarhus_00045 metaG | ecosystem: Environmental > Aquatic > Marine > Oceanic > Sediment | place...
AGAAGTTAAAAGGTGAAAGAGAGAATCTTAAGGATAAGACTCGTGATAATGTTTTGTTTCTGTCCGTAGGTGCTATATGGAATAATAAACAATTAACTACTGTTTACGAATGGTTTTCGGAAATATTGCTATTTATTCTACCTTCTGAGCGGTCACCAGTAATAACAATTGATATGTTGATGAGTTCAGAAAAAGATGAGGAACGGAAAGAAATCTCCTATGCTTACATAAATAGTATGATGCGACGTGCTGATTTCGGAATACACGGGATAAATATTAAAAAGGGAAAATATGCTCCGGAAGAAATTGAAAAATTCCAATTTCCATTAGATATACCGGAAGAAGTTCGTGATAAAATTTTGAGAGATATAAAAGGTAAAATTGAAGTAGAATTTGTTCATCAAACCGAACATACTAGCAAAGATGTACATTTTTCAGATATAGAAGAATCAGATGGTACCAGACGCTTTTTTGAACTTTCAGGTCCTTGGTTATTAGCTATTATAAAAGGAATAACCTTATTAGTTGATGAGCTTGAGACAAGCCTACACCCATATCTTGTTCGAGAGTTAATTAAATTTATTCAAAATCCAAAGCTAAAAAGAAAAGGAGCACAATTGATTTTTGCTACGCATGATGTGACTCTATTGGGCCCTGAGTTGTTTCGACGAGACCAGATATGGTTTACTGAAAAGGATGAATACGGCAGTACTAATTTATATCCGTTGTCAGATTATAAACCGAGGAAAGGTGAGGCAATGCAAAAGGGATATTTAGCCGGTAGGTACGGGGCAATTCCAATCATCGAGGCATTTGAACTGAATGGTTAGTAGAAAACAAAGAAAGATAGACGACTACAAGCGTCGAGAAGCATTCAAGGAACCACGGAAAAGCATCCTTATCGTTTGTGAAGGTGAAAAAACAGAGCCAATATATTTCAATGCATTAAAAGAAACATTGCGGCTGATAATGGTGGACGTTGAAATTGTTGGGGAAGGCGGCGCTCCTATTACTGTTGTGAATCGTGCAATTGCGAGGAGAGAAGAAAGAAAACAGATTGCAAAGAAGAGCCTGACAAAAACCGAATATGAAGTGATATATTGTGTGGTTGATGTTGATACGCATGAGACACTTGACCAGGCAATTGATAAAGCAAGAGGCAATGAAATATGTGTTATTTTGAGCAATCCATGTTTTGAGTATTGGTATATATTGCACTTCAGGAAAACCAGTGCTCCGTTCAGTAGCAGCCAAAATGTTAAATCTGCATTAAGGCGAGAGCACTCTGCTTATAGTGAAAGCGACACGACAATCTTCAATGTTGTTTATCCAAAAACCAGCGACGCAATCAAGCGCTCCAAAGAGGTGTTGAACGAGCAACATAATGACGCTGAAGATCTAAGAGACTGTAACCCATCAACTCACGTACATAATATAGTCGAATATCTACATACTGCTCAACAATAGAAAACATACTTATCTTATATATCACTGATGACAATACTAGGGACAGCCGCGAATGGTGCTCCGTTAATCCGTATATCGGTCTTTTCCGTAATTATTGGAGGTTTCATCCCCCGATTGACGAAATTACTTTTAAAGGCAGTTCTTGTTCTCTTTTGCGGCAAGAGCGGTATATTCCAATTCATACGCGCCCTATTGTCGGTGAGGGAGTTTTCTACGCATAAATCCCTTAACGGACCGCCATTCGGGACAGCCACCGTTTTCTTTCTTGACACCACGCTTGATTAGCCCTTTTCAAGCTTATCCTGAGCAGAGCCTGCCCTGCCTGTCCTGAGCGAGCAACGCGAGTCGAAGGAAGCCTGGCCGAATGGGTCGAATGGATCCGTGGCGTTAAGATAGGTAAAATTTTCCGTCAGTTTTCAATCAAAAACGCTGATACCTTCGAGCAAAAATCAGAATTTTTAAAAAATTTTTAACTGCCTTGCTGACATCAAGTTACGAGAATCAAGAATCGCCAATCGTGTAACTTTTTCGAATCAAAAGTGCAGGTAGCTCTAATTATAGAGGGAGTGTTTTTTTACTCCCTGAGTTTACCCCAGGTTTGTGCTTACTTGCTTTTCTGCCGGGGATACAGATTAGAGCTTAATCATTTAACCAATTTATCCATATTAACTAAATTAACTATAAACTATGAATAATGTACCACGCTATACGCTCTACTCTGCACGCTATCCGCAATACGAAACATTTCGTACGAATTTATAAGCGAAATATGCAAAACAAACCCAATTTGCAGGATGCTCAAATGAACGTAAGTACCTATTATACAAAGGTATATAAAAATGAAACCGCCTCATACTCCGGAAAAAACAAACCCAATTCAAACCCAATCCGTCAGGCCTGCGTTGTTTGCGAAGGAGTTGCCGGACTGAACAAACCCAATCTCCAAAAAGCCAAAATGAATGTAAACTTAACTTTAACAAAGGATTACAGAAAAAACGATGATTTTTCGGTCCGAATAAACAAACCCAATTTCGTTAAAGGCCCAAAATGAACGCAAACGCTTTTTTACAAAAGGATTATGAAAATGAACCACCTTCAGGCCCCGAAAAAACAAACCCAATCAAACCCAATTCCCCTGCCCTCTGTCCATGGCCACGTGCATAAAAGCGAAGAACAAACAGAAGAATTTACTCAGTTCTTATTGGCGAAAATCCCTGGTTTCCGGTATGGTATTATACATCTATTGATGTTAAAATTCTCGAAAATTTCAATAATAAGCATACTTAGAAAGGCGAAATTGACGAAGTATCGTTGGAAAATAACGTCGGCAGCGGCTATATTTAATCCAATAAAAAAGTTGACAATCACCCGGATGGGTGATAATTTGAAAGGCCGAAGAGTTATTTGGCGGTTTGAAAGTGTGTTGATTTGGGGAATAGGAACTTATTTTTTTAGGGAGATAGAAAAATGCAATCTTACATCAAATTGTTCGCTATCGTTATTTTAATATGTTTAGTGTCCGTCGGTTTTGCCCAGGAACCTGCCACTACGACCGGCGGACCCGACGAAGCCGAGACCCCGGTTTTCCCCTTTATGGCCGAAATAACCGGTGACAACCTCTATGTCCGCTCAGGTCCGGGTACCAACTTTTACGACTGCAGCAAGCTCAATAAAGGCGACAAAGTAAAAGTGATGGGCAGACAGTTTAGCTGGGCTCGCATTGTCCCGCCGGCGGGGAGTTTTTCCTGGATTTCAATGCAGTATGTCAGCATTGACACGGACAATCCTACCCTCGGCACTGTTACCGGTGACAGGGTTCGTGTCTATGCCGGGTCCGATACCCAAAGGCCGTTATATTCCACGAAACTACAAGGTAGACTCGATAAGGGCGATAAAGTCAAGCTGTTAGGCGAGCAGTTGGACGATTATTACAAAATAGCCCCTCCGTCTTTTGCCTATCTTTGGATAAACATCAATTTTACAAAGCCTATCCCGCCTGTTAAAAAGGTTACCACAATTGTCGAGTCACCGGCTGTTGGGCCGAAAACCACTGAAACGAAGACAATTGAAACGAAGACCGTTGAAACGACAATTGAACCCAACGATACTACCGAGAAGGTTGTTCCAAAACCGGTCTCGACCGAGACAATGCTTGAAAAATATCTCGCTCTCAAAGAGCTGCTCGAGGCCGAGCGGGCCAAACCAATAGACCAGCAAAACTACGCAGATATAAAAGAGGCGCTTATTAAGATTGCCGAGAACAAAACGGCCGACAAGGCCGCACGATATGCCGAGTTTGTGCTTAAGCAGATAAAGGACTATGAATTAGTTTTGCAAGTGGCAAAAGCAGTTCGACTCCAGAACGAACAACTGCAGAAGATTAGGGAGCGAATAGATAAGGCCCGTGCCACAAGACTCGCGGAATTTCAAGACCTGGGCAGATTTGCGGTTATAGGACAGCTTCGAACTTTCGCGACTTACGGCCCCGGACACTACCGTATAATCGACGAATCGGGTAAAACCATCTGTTACGCTTTACCGAGCGACCAGGTCTCGCAGACGGAGCTGAGCAAACTAATAGACAGGAAAGTTGGCCTGGTCGGAAAAATAGAACCGCATCGGCAAACAGCAAGCGCTATGGTACGATTTACAAAAGTAGTTGATTTAGACTAAGGAATAAGTGAACTAAAGTCTGAAGTACCTAAAGTGACACGTAGGTGTCATCCTGAGGCGAAGCCGAAGAGCCTGCCCTGAGCTTGTCGAAGGGATCTGGTCAACAAAAAAAAGATTCTTCACTTCGCTGCGTTCAGAATGACAGCAAAGCTGTCACTTTAGGCACTTTCCTGATAACCAAAGCCACTAAACCTCAAAATCATCACAGGCCCGATAGGCTTCAATAACCGCCATCTCGCCTTCCTTGCCCGGCTTGCTTCTGCCGTGCTCCATACATAATACGCCCTTATAACCTTTCTTATGGAGATGTTTGAAGATGTTTTTGTAATTGATTTCTCCGGTTGTTGGCTCCTTGCGGCCCGGATTATCGCCCAGATGGAAACTGGCGATTTCGTCCCACGCCATATCGATATTCGGGATAAGGTTGCCTTCGGTAATCTGCTGGTGATAAATGTCATCGACAATCTTGCAGCAAGGGCTGCCCACCGCCCGGCAAATCTGATATGCCTGCGGAATCTTTGTCAAAAACAGTCCCGGATGATTCGTCCACGCATTCAGAGGTTCAAGTACGAGCACCAGTCCCGACGGCTCACATACTTCGGCGCAATACTTGAGGTTCTCGATTACGTTGGCTGTCTGATAGTCCCACTCGAGGCCTTCATCGAATCGACCCGGCACGACCAGCGCCCATTTGGCGTTAATGCGCTTAGCAAGCTCGACACCTTCCTTAGTCTTTTCTATCAGCATCTCGCGTATCTTCTTATCATTGGTGACAAATGACTTTCCTGCGATGCCCTGTAAGACAAACGGCCCTATGGTCATATCCAATCTGCCTGTTTCTTTTGCAATCTTTTCCTGCAAATCTTTCGGCTTTCCTATCAGGCCGTTATCGAACATAGCAGAAAAGCCCTGGTCGGCCATAAATTTAAGCTGGTCGATTTCGTCCCTGCCTGCGTGTTGGCGAAACATGCCAAAAGATGGTGCATATTTTAGCTTGAATTTCTTCCCCGGCTTGACGGCAACCGAAAAACCTCCTATTGGCACTGGTTCATACTTGATCTTGGACTTATTCGCCGGTTTGTCCTGTGCCGCGGTGCTCGCAGCGGAAACTGCCATCGCTGCTGCAGCGGCACTCCCAATAAAATTACGCCGGGACATCTTTTTGCGGTTGTTCATTTCCATACTCCTAAAATTGACGTTAATTGTTCTGCTGCATTCTCCTCCATCTCAGGTGTGCAACTGTCTTTTCGACTAACGACTGAAAAAAGTACCGGACACCTTTAATTTTCCTTTAACCTTTCGCTCCATGCAAAATTATTCGGTTACCATCCGTAAAGTTATCGCGATACCACGTACATTTTTCGAAGTTATCGTTTAACTCGCTCATCTTTTCCGCTAATATTTTTCTGTATTTCTCAATATTATCCTTAAACTCCGGATTCTTTGATAGATTATTCATCTGATACGGGTCATTTTTATTATCGAAAAGAAGCTCGAATCCGTCTATCCTGTATTTCGCATACGTAAATAGCTTATCCCTTAGAGCCCGCCATTCATGACCGTCTTCGAATACCGCACACGCTCCGGTATTCTGTAAAAATGCAAATTCCGGCGCATCTCCCTTTTCACCTTTTGCACAGCCGCTTAAATCAATCCCCTCAACTTCTTTCGGTATCTCAAGATTCATAAGCCCAACCACCGTCGGCATTACATCAACAGTCCCCAGGCACACATCGCTTTTCGTCCCTGCGGCAATCTTCGCGGGCCAGCGAATTATAAAAGGTACTCTCGCCGCCTCTTCATAAAATATATTCTTTGCCCTTCGTCCCTGTGCGCCAAACATTTCACCGTGGTCGGAGCTGAATACAACAATTGTATCCTCTTCAATGCCTGCATTCTTTATGGCTTTAAGTATTCTTTCGAGATTCGCATCAACGCTTGCAGTTTGGGCGTAATAAATCCGCCGCCATTCTTCCAGCTTCCTTCTTCCCTCTTTGCTTAATCTGCCCCACCCGTCAGCATATTTATCATTCTTATCTTTGTAATTCGGCGGATTGGGAAGTGACACATCTTTGAACATCTCATAGTTCTGCTTTGGTACATTATCTTCATTCCAGGGGTCATGAGGCGGCCCCCAGGATAAGAACAACGCAAAAGGTTTCTCACCTTTACTGTTTTTATTAATAAAATCTACCGCCAAATCCGTCTGACCGTCCGTTTCATAAACTCCTTCACCGTAATATACTTTTTCTGCAGTGTCCCTGTGATAATATGCACCGTAATAAACATGATTAAAATTATACGCCGCCCAGTAACCGTCGAATCCCAGTCTGTCAGGGCCCGGAGGCACAAAGCTGTTTTTCGCATCATGATGTTTGCCAAGCTGATTCGCATAAAGATGCCATTTCCCTATATACCCCGTCTCGTATCCGCTGTCTGTCAAAATATGCCCAAAGCAGCGGTGATTCGGATTCATCCGCAGTTCATTAATAACCATCCCTGTCGTTGTCGGATATTTACCGGTAAAAAGTGATGCCCTGTGAGCCGAACACACCGGCATCGTCGATACGGCGTTAAAGAAATCCGCACCTTCTGATGCAAGCCTGTCAATATTGGGTGTATGTGCCTTTTCGTTACCCGAATAGCCGCAGTGTTTATAGCCGAGCTGGTCTGCAAATATATAAACGAGATTCGGCTTGTGCCTTTTGTTATCCCGCACGACAGCATCCGCTATTCCGCGACAGCCCGTTATTGATACAGCCGCTGCGGCGAATCCCGCTTTCTTCATAAATTCCCGACGCGTCGCCTGGTTCATGATTATTCTCCTTGCAGGTTCCCATATAACATTGTATATCCTTGCTCAGATGCGCCATTGGTGACCTTGGTTCCATGAAATTCGACCCTCAATTTTCAGTCAAAATTGACTCGCAGAATATCCTTGCGTCTTTGTATGCAAACCCTTTCAAACACTGTATCTATATTTTTTTATTTCTTTATGCCTTCTTGAATACTGTCCATTTCTGCTTGCTCCTTGTACTGGCCAAAACGGTCTCGATAAACAGCATTCCCCGCAGACCATCATCAACGTTCGGGAAATCTAGTGCCAGTGGGTCCGGTTTTGTCCTGGTGATTCTTGCACGCACGGTATCGGCAAAGTTGCAGTAATTATTGGCGAAGGCCTCGAAGAAAGCTTCGGGGTGGCCGAACGGCAGTCGAGTAGCACGGCCTGCTGCAGGACTTTTCGCAGCAACATAATCGTTTCCGCGGCGCCAAACCTGTACCGGGCCGTCAGGCACTTTCACATACAAATAGTTAGGATGCTCCTGGTGCCATTCCAGAGCCTTTTCTTCACCATAAATCCAGATGGCCAGATTGTTCTCTTCGCCGATTGAAATCTGGCTGGCGTGAAGGATACCCCTGGCGCCGTTATTGAAACGCAACAGAACATTGCCGTCGTCGTCAAGCTTTCTGCCCTTAACAAAAGTCGACAGATCCGCACAGAGATGGGTGATCTTCAGGCCCGTGATAAATTCGGAGAGATTCTCGGCATGCGTACCAATGTCACCCATGCACCCGGCGCCGCCGCTCTGTTTCGGATCGGTCCGCCAGGCGGCCTGCATCTGACCTGTTTTCTCAAGAGCAGTAGAGAGCCAGCCCTGTGGATACTGCACTACTATCTTGCGAATCTTACCTAATTCGCCGCCGCGAGCCATATCACGAGCCAGCTTGACCATCGGGTAACCGGTGTAATTGTGCATCAAACCGAACACCTTGCGTGTCTTCTTGACAATTTTCTTTAGTTCTTTCGCCTCTTTGACATTGAACGTCATCGGTTTTTCGCACATCACGTGGAAGCCCGCATTAAGAAAATGCCTGGCGATAGGAAAATGCCAGTTGTTCGGCGTGGTTATCGAGACAAAATCAATCCTTTCACCTTCCGGCAGCTTGAGCTCGCCGGCGATCATTTTTTCGTAAGTGCCATATACCCGTTTGCGGTCGAGCAGAAGCTCGCGCCCCATTTGTTTGGACTTACGAGGATTAATATCAAAGGCTCCAGCAACCAGCTCGATACTATGATCCAAACTAGCCGCCTTGCGGTGCACTTCACCTATAAACGCTCCCGGTCCACCACCAACCATACCCATCTTCAGTTTTCGGTCGAGTTTCATATTTGCTCCTTTCAATAAAGACTGCGAAATGACTTCCAGTGTTTTGATATTGTTCTGACGATCCACAAATATATTATTTTGTTCACAAAGCATTGCCTCCTGCAGAGACGCCTTTGTAAGATTATAAAGCTTCAGGCCAACAAATCAACCCGAAAAGACATCCTTTTTGGTTAAAGAAATTCAGACCAGCAAGAAAGGGCAAATATAACCTAAACCTCTTTATTCCACAAGACCTCGTATAGAAGAAATCAAAACAAGAGAACCATCTACCTAGTGAAAGAATTGGTTGATTCGAGAATACGGCAAAGTTAGGCTTGACAATAATTGAGCGTAATTTATAAATCTTTTAATATAAACTATTGGTAAAACTCTACTGTAACCGAATATTGCAACGGGGAAAAATATGAAAACCGATATTAGTCCGGTATCTGTTGACTTGTACTTCATCCCGGTAGAGACAAGGGTTCCGCTGAAGTTCGGGCCGGAAACATTAACTTCTGTTATATGTGCGCGTGCCTGCGTAACGGTGGCGGACAGCCGGGGACAAACAGCACAGGGTTGGGGTGAAACTCCGCTGAGCGTCCAGTGGGCCTGGCCCGGCAGCCTGGGGTATCAGGAAAGATGCGAGACGATGCAGCTATTCTGCCGTATGCTTGCCGAGGCCTGGGCAAAGTCAGACCGGCAGGGTCACCCGATTGAATTAGGCAGCGATTTTATAGAATCGATATTGCCCGGTCTTCTGGAGCAGCTCAATAAGCAACGGGGCGGGCAGGCGGAGCCGATGCCCCATCTGACGGCTCTGGTCTGCTGTTCGGCCTTTGATGTTGCCCTGCATGATGCGTATGGTCAGCTTCTGGGACGGGATATGTACTCTACATATAACGCCGAATTTATGAATACCGATTTGTCCGGTTTTCTCAAGCCGGCCGATGATTTTGACTTCTCGTTCAAGGGTAAATACCCTGCTGATTTTTTTGCTCATCCCCCGGCAAAGACTATGCCCGCCTGGCATCTGGTAGGCGGTAAGGATTTGCTCGATGCCTCCGAACTAACCGGGCAGGAACCGGACGACGGCTATCCGGTTTTATTGCCGGACTGGATAAAACGCGATGGACTGACGTGCCTGAAAGTAAAACTGCGCGGCAACGATTCTTCGTGGGATTACGAACGTTTAATCAAGGTCGGCAAAATCGCAATCGAAAATAACGTTCCATGGCTGACCAGCGATTTTAACTGCACGGTTACCGACCCCGCTTATGTGAATGACATTCTGGACAGGCTAATAATAGAGCATCCTCGAATCTTCCAGCAGATTTTATACGTCGAGCAGCCGTTCCCATACGACCTTGAAGAAAACCAGATTGATGTTCACAGTGTATCGGCGCGCAAGCCTTTATTTATGGACGAGAGCGCCCACGACTGGAAACTAATCAGGCTCGGCCGCAAACTCGGCTGGACAGGAGTTGCGCTCAAAACCTGCAAAACCCAAACCGGCGCGATTTTGAGCCTCTGCTGGGCAAAAGCACACGGAATGACCCTGATGGTGCAGGACCTGACTAATCCGATGTTGGCACAGATTCCTCACGTTCTTTTGGCCGCCTACGCGGGAACGATTATGGGCGTTGAGACAAATTCAATGCAGTTTTACCCGGCAGCTTCGGCGCCGGAGGAGGCGGTACATCCGGGCCTTTATAAACGACGCAATGGCCAGGTTGACTTGTCCACATTAGGCGGCCCGGGCTTTGGTTACAGACTGGATGAAATCAAAAGAGATTTGCCCGAATTAGCAGCAAGTTTTGAAAAGTAAATTTTGAACTGTTTTTATCTTCAATTAGGGAGTAACTGAAAATGCCGAAATTAAGTGCATTCGCGGATGAAGTAACCGAAAACTTCTTAGAGCAGGTTAAGTATCTTGCCGGCGAACACGTCGGTTATATCGAGCCTCGTTTTATAAACAAACAAAACATAATGGACATCAGGAAAGACGGGTTGGATGATGCGAAAAAGATGATACAGGACCACGGCTTAAAAGTAAGCGCCATCGGCTCACCGATAGGCAAGGTGAAACTCGATGAGCCTTTCGGGCCTCATCTGGACAAGTTCAAACACGCGGTCGAACTGGCCTTGTTCTTTGAAACCCCGTACATACGAATGTTCAGCTACTACGCTCCGGAAGGTCAGAATATTGATGATTATCGCGACCAGGTTATAGAGCGAATAGCCGCCAAGGTGGAAGTACTCAAGGATGTTGACGTTACGATGGTTCATGAAAACGAGGCTAAAATTTACGGCCATACCGCCGAGCACTGCGTTGAGATTGTCGAGACCATCGACTCTCCGAAATTACGGCTGGTCTATGACCCCGCCAATTTTGTCTGGGGCGAAAAGATAACGGATAATGTCGAGAGCTGCTGGCCGGTTATGAAACCCTATGTCGTTCACATTCATATCAAAGACTGGAAGCTCGGGGCCAAAGACGTCGGCAGCGTACCGGGCGAAGGAGATGGTCAAATCAAAGAGCTGCTTGCCGAGCTGGCGGCGATTGACTATGACGGCTGTCTAACGATGGAGCCGCACCTGCAGACCGGCGGGCAATTCGGAGGCTCAACAGGGCCTGAGCTTTTTTCAAGGGCCATCGCTGCGGTCAGAGAGCTTGCAGATGAGGTCGGCTTAACTTGCGATTAACTTTAGATGGAAAGGAAAATGCAGATGAAAACCTGGAACTTTGGAATAGTCGGTGCCGGATTAATTGCTGATTTTCACGCAAGAGCCATCGGTGATATTTCCAATGCAAAACTGATTGGCTGTTGCGACAAGATACCTAAGAGAGCTAACAATCTTGCGGATAAATATAACACTCGAGCTTTCGACGATTATGAAGATATGCTCAAGAGCGACCAGATAGATATCGTTACTATCGCCACACCGAGCGGATTCCATATGGAGCCGACCGTTGCTGCGGCCGAGGCCGGCAAGCACGTAATATGTGAAAAGCCCCTGGATATTACCCTGGAGCGAATTGATGCTATGACCGAGGCCCACGAAAAAAGCGGCACTCGTTTGGGCGGTATATTCCCATATCGATTTAACGATATGATGGTGCCTCTTAGAAAGTGTATGAAAAGTTCAATCATCCTGGTTTCAACCTATGAATCATAAGATTAATCATAGCAATCTGAACCATCGTTTCACTGCTGTCTGTCAAAGACTCATAGTCCTTGCTCAA
>Ga0114922_10005639_pt1 | contig 11533 bp, 7 predicted proteins | sample AartaG_FD_100975 | JGI IMG/M metagenome (GOLD analysis project Ga0114922, IMG submission 100975) | Deep subsurface microbial communities from Aarhus Bay to uncover new lineages of life (NeLLi) - Aarhus_00045 metaG | ecosystem: Environmental > Aquatic > Marine > Oceanic > Sediment | place: Aarhus...
AAATGTACCCATCCTCAAATTCTGTGATCCAACCGGCCAATTGTTTATGAATAATAACTTTTCCTCTACGGACCATGCCAATTCTCACGTTGAACAGGAACCGTCGGGTGTCCCGATCAAGTTGTGACAATAATAAATGAAACACGTGTGGCACGTGCCTTCAGGCCGTGCCGAAGATATCAACCTTTTTAATTTAAATTCATCATGACTGACCAATCAAAACAAATACAGAGGAAAAAAAGAAAGACATATAATATTGAAGGTCATGCTCACGAGTGCACTTTTTCCTGTTACCATCAATATAATTATCTCAATGACCCCCAATGCTGCGCATTCTTCACGAAAGAGATATCATCAGCCAGAGAAAAATATCAATTCTATATCGAAGCAAATCCTGTTCATGCAGATTTAACGGAAAATCCGGAAGATTGGAAATGGTCATCAGCAAGAGTTAGGAGATATAAGGAGGGCCTGGTTCCTGATGATTCTGATATACCTTTTTTGATGAAATAATGGATGTGAATGAATTTGATATTATTAATCCAGGTTAGAGGATAATAGATACCCGGTTAGACCAATTGGCACGGCCTGAAGGCACGTGCCACACGCAATGGATAAGTTTGATGTTTCTAGGTCACCCGTCGGTTTGTTGATCCACAATCACGAGGGTCTTGCCGGTAAAGTCTACAAACACCTTGTCGCCAACTTTATGGTTCATGTGCATGGTAAGTCCGGATGTGTTTCGCCAAACCTGAAAGTGATAGCAAAATTGTGAATAGCCATAACCATCCGGATGTTCATCCCTGTACTCTTGCCATAACAGTTCGAGCGTAACGCCGGTACGCTTTAGTTCTTTGAGAAAGCACTCAAACTTCAGACGTAATACGTTATACCGGTCCGAGTTGGACCTCCTGGTACCTTCAACGATCTGTAAAAGAGTGTCATCGTCGACATCATTGATTGTTTCATAGTCAAGTCCCGATGAATTGATTTTGTTTATGTATTCCTTTATAATGGGACGAGATATATCCAATGCTCTGGCAATCGCTCGTTGACTGAGATTACATTGCTCCTTTAGTCGGATGATTTCACGGATTTTATTCATCGAAATCCTCTGCATGGGCATAATCGTTCCTCCTTCTTTAGTGGCTACTACTAATGGAGGAACAATATAACTGTTTTTTGATATGTTTTAAGGGAAACTCTTTTTCCGGCATTGATGATACTAGTGGCAGTTTTCAGCCGGAATAGGTGGCAACTTTAAACCGGAATGGGTGGCAGTTTTCACCGGAATGAGTGGCAGGTTTGGAGCGGAATACGCACACATAGGATAAAACACGATACATCCTACATGTGATGATAAATTTTCGTCAATTCAGTTCAATAAGGACTCTTCCATTCTCTATCTCAAACTGAGTTCCGTAAGGCGATGAGAGCTGGACAATCCTGGACAATATATTCACTCCCGCTTCCTTTCCCGCCAGCTCAGGGAACCCCCGCCTCTGTAAAAAAAACTCCCCAGGAGAACCCTCATCGATCTTGATCGGAATAAACGAAATCGATCGTATCTTGCCTTTCTTCCAGCTTATCTCTGCCATCACGCTCTCGTATACTTCTTTGTTATGTCGCCCAATGGGCCGGCGTGACTGGAAAATGAAATTACCCAAACTATAAAAAATCGGCCTTCCTTTGTATATTTCCACACCCTTGAATTCACGTGATAATTGGCCAACATACATCGAAGCCCCAGCATCAATGGCTGCATGCGCCCACGATTCCTGCCATGCTTTAAGGTCTGAAACGAACGAATGTCCGTATTCATTCCCCTCTTCGATATCTTTTTCCGTAACCTGAAAATGTTGATAAACCAAAACGATATCGGAATGTTCGGCTGCTTCGCGTATCGCCGCGATGTTCCGGTCCCAGTCATCCTGATGATTCACTCGAAGCAAATTCACACCCGGTCTCGAATCAGTAGCCAACACCCCCTCGGGAAGATTCACTGTGGCATTGGCCACCAAACTTACCCTGACGCCGTTGATTTCAAGATAACCCGGTTCCGTAGCTTCCCTCAGGTTACACCCAATTCCCGCATACCCGATTCCACGTCCGGTGACCGCAGAAAGTGTCGAACGAATACCGGAGGTCCCGAAGTTAAAGGAATGGTTGTTGGATAAAGAAAGCAGATTCACATTGATATAATTGAGGAAATCGATCACGCCGGGTTGGGCAACCTGCATGTTGCGTTCGTTTTTCGTGGGCTCGCCCTTTTCATAATGACCCTCAATGGTCACTTCCAGATTTGTGAAAACAACATCTCCTTTTTTGAGGATGGGCACGATGGTTTTGAGTGGCGCCTCCAAGTAACCTGTCGGGGTATTCCGGACCAGTGCCTGACCCAGTGCGAATATTCGGACAGAACCGCCGCTCCTATGTTGGTGTTCCGAAGAATTGCAACCGGACAGAAACGTCAGTATGACAAGAACCGTAAAACATATCGGAAGCAGCCATAATCGCAAGGACTTTCCAAACGAAATCTCATAGCGGGGAGGAATACCATTTCCGACCAGGATGTGATCCTTCATTGATTTTCGCTTGACCATTTGAATTCTCATCACTCTGTATCCTCCTATTCCATGTAAGATCCTTTCAGTTTCTACATTCGAAGCGAAAGAATCCGCTTTTTGATTTTCGTGACTGCTTATTTATCTTCGTAAATTATTATGACGCCTCTACACCGACTACAACGACAGATCCACCGGTGCCATCAGACCACAATAGACTAAAACAAATCAGCCGCTTCGACTTCTTAATAGAGAGTGAGCTGTTTGATCAACCAATCCATTGGATTGTATTTGGTGCAAACTAGCCCATGACTCTGATAATCGCTTTTTCCCCTTTAATTTCTACGACAGCACCATATTTTTCAGAAAGGGCTTGAAATCGATTAAGAATCTTACTGGCTTTAGGTCCTGTAGCTACCTCGGAAAATCCTCGCTTTTCCCTAAACTCAACTGCATCTCCATATTCTTTTTGAATCCCCTCGTTTAGTACCAGCGGTGTGATTTCAATAGAACGAACGGCTCCATCTTCGATAGTCAGCATGCCCAGAAGACCTTCCCATACCAAAGGATCATAAGCCCCTTGATCTTGAAGCCCTTGATAACTAAATCCACCAAACTGTCTAAAGATAGGTCTTCCTTTATAAATTTCAACGCCATCAAAGATGCGGTCCCCATGGGCAATAAACATTCCGGCACCCGCATCGATAATCGCCTTGGCAAATGCTTCCTGCCATTTATACATATCCCCCACCTTCTTATGATCATTTTTTCCTTTTCCATCGGCATCTTTCTGGGCAATTTGAAAATGCTGATAATAGATCACAAAGTCTGCTTTTTCCTTGGCCGATTTGACGGCATCGATATTGCGGTCCCAATCCTCCTGCCATCCGGTCCACACACCGTTGACGCCTGGGCTCGACTCTGTGGGTAATATTAAATCTCTTTCATCCTTAGAAGTAGTAGCCGCGATCAGGGCGATTTTTACTCCTTTGACCTCGATGATTGCAGCCCTCGTTGCTTCGTCCAGATTATTTCCCGTGCCTGCATGAGTGACACCATACTTATCAGCTGCTGCAATGGTTGATATTACCCCGCAATCTCCAAGATCCCAGGTATGGTTATTTGCCAAAGACTGGAGATCAAAATTCATTGAATGTAAAAATTCCATAACATTTTCATGCACCGCATGGGGACCACTTGTATTCCCGGGTCTATCGCTTCCCAGCTCAGGTTTTCCCAACATTACCTGATAATCATCCGGAAGGCCGCAATTGTCATTAATCGCCATTTCAAAATTCGTGAATCCGACGTCGGCAGATTCTAAAATCGTTTTCACGCTCCCGAACGGACTAGACCAATGCTTTCTCGGATCCACTTTGATCAACGACTGTCCAACAACGACCATTTTTATCTCGGTTTTGCCAGAGCCTCTATATTGATCCGAACGATTGCACGACAGGACAAAAAACGATACAAATAATACCCCAAATCCAACATACATTTTGTGTCTCATGGATATGACTCCTTCCTTAATAAGATCAATAAAATGACGGAAAATAAAATTTAGAAATAAAAGCGTCTACCATCTCACATTCACAGATATCTTCTTAACAACCCAGCACATTCTCCAGACATGTATCCCTAGTATTACAACCGATCTTTCGCGCGCATGGCGGTTTGAATGCATTACTTGAAAAGGTTCGAGCACAGAGGCCCGAACCTTTTCCCAGAGGTTATCCAAACGATGTTGGAGAGAGATAAGAGGTGGAGGGAAAAACCTGAATCCTTATCGTTAATTGGATGTACGAAAACGATTTCCCTATAAATTTTCTTTTTAAGTCTATTCAAGAATTGTTCATCTCTTACAAAGATCAATCAATATTCGGATTTGCATTTCTTTCCGTGTGAGGGATTGGCAGGTAGCGCCAAGTATCCTCAGCGAGATGCCACATATCCATCCGTCGCTGATCGGGCAGCCTCGCTCCCGTCAGGAACAGCTCCTTGTCGCGCTCTTCAATGAGTACGCCCAGGTCGACTGCGGCCAAATCGGCAAGACCATGTGAAGCGCGGATCGCATTGATGCGCGTCAATGCGGAGGCCGGATTGCCGTCGCGGATATCCAATTCCGCCAGCATGAGCTCGTTCTCCTGCCAGCTCATCAAGGAAATGGGTGTCTCCCTATCGTATTTGGTTTGAAGATAAAAGGTATTTTCACCGGACATTCCCTCGACAGATTGAAGTGGGATTCGAACGGATTCGTCAGGATTGGCCTGAACATAGTCATTAAACCGGGGATCAATCGCACACTCCGCATTTATCACACCCATGTCTTCCCAATAAAGATTCTCAATATCGGCGGCATTATACGAGGCTTGGAAGGGATCGTCGCCATTCACCAGTCCATTGAGCGCAAACGTTCGTGCATTTGCATAATCTCCTTCGAAAAGATGGATGCGGGCAATCATGGAGTTAATGACCCTTATCCTGTAGGCGTCGGCATAGGCCAGCGCTTCCTGGAATTTTCCAATGGCCAGGTCATACAGCTCCGCCGAGGGGATAAAAGGGCCTTCATCGATGGGGCTTCCCCCCTGGTTTTCAGTCAAACCGATGTAAGTGGCGTAATCGTAGCGGGCAATGGCGCCCATGAAATTCCCGACAAAAAGCGTTTCATCCCTTAAATCTGAATCTTGGAAATTAATCTCACCGGCCCGCCGAAGAACATCGTCGGCGTAAAAACGAAGCTCAGACACAGCGCTGTAGACACGATGTAGCGTATTCGTGTCAAGTCGGATATCACCTTTGTCGATTTCTTCATACTGTGAATTGCCTGAACCCGGCACATCATAATCTTGAATCATCTGATCTGCCAGAAGGTCCGAGCAAGCCGTGCAATAATTTGTGGCCTCTGATAGCGCACCCCAAACACCGTTCAGGACAAAGGGAATGGCCGATTCAGTCGTAAGCTGGTCATCTTGAACTTGTCCTCCGAGAGGATCCGTGCTCGTGACCCAGTCTTCACAGCCACTCCAGAGCATCACGAGACTGCACACAGATATGATAAAAAGTAAGTGCTTTTTCATACTAACCTCCGATATTTTTATGCGACGTATTGTCGTCGTTTTTTCATCGATTCTACAGCCCGATCCGCGCCCAGAAGTTATAGACTCGCGGCATCATCGGTGTATAGAAATCAATACCGCGATTCAGGGACCTGCCTCCAGAGAAATTCAATTCAGGATCGATTCCTTTATATTCCGTCGTTGTCCAGAGGTTTCTAACGGACAGTCCGATGATCAAATCGTTAACCAACGGGATATTGTGAATCTTCTTCATCAAATCCTGCATGTTATAACTGACGCTGAGTTCCCGGATCTTGAAATAATCCGCATCTTCAATGAAGTTAAATTTAGAACCCCGATCAAAGAAAGCATACTGGTGGGCCGCTTCGATATACTCGGCAGAGCCGACGGGTGCTGGATCGAGCTCTGGAAACCAATCCTCTTCTCCAAGTAGATCCTCGATTTCACGAACATCAACCGCGTTGCTTTCGCGAAGTTGCTGGCGCATGGTATAGTTGCAGATGCTCAGACCAGTGACCCATTCGGCCAATACGCTCACATTGAAATTCTTGAACAACTGCATGCTCAAGGAGAAAGAGCCCGTGTAGGGAGGAATCGGCGTTCCCAGATAGCTTTTTTCTTCATCTTTATCCGGTTTCCAGTAAGTGCCGTCATCACGGAACAGGGCCCCTCTTACTTTTTCAACATAGAACGCGTGCTTGGGCAGGCCTACGGCGATAACGTTCACGTCGCGGTCGCCAAATATCGGCTGCGCACCCCCCATACTCACGACTTCATTATCCTGGTAGCTGTTGGTAAGGCTTAAGTCCAACCGGAAATTGCGCGTGCGGATGGGTCGTGCTTGAATCAGCGATTCAATGCCCCAGCCCTTTACTTTACCGATATTGATGGGAATTGTAGAAGCGACCTGTCCGGAGGATGGTGCACTTTCAAAAGCCACGATTGAATTTTCAGCGTCCTGACGGTAATAGGTAAATTCTATAGAGTAGTTACGGAACACTTCTGCCTCAAAACCGAATTCAAGTTCTTTCACCCGTTCCGGCTGGATCTCCGGGTTCCCGATAGCGCTTAGCTCTCCACCGACTCCATCAGGAAATCCATCAGCACTCCATAGATATGGAACACCGTCTAACCTGCCGGGCAGTACGCCGGTTTCTCCGTAGGCAACACGGAGCTTCATCAGATCGAAAAAAGATGGCATGAAGTCATACTTGTCTGTACGCACGGCCATGCTGGCCCTCGGGTATACGATGCTGGGCGCTTCTGTACCAATAGAACTGGCGTAATCCTTACGCACCATAAACGAGAAAAAGTACTGATCAATCCAACTGAATGAATGCTCCGTAAAAACACCTAACTGGCGATCGTGAAAATGATTTTCGGCACCAGCTGTATAGCGATCACCGGCTTCAATGTCATCAATCAGTGGAGTGAGAAATCCTTCCTTTTCAACTCGAAATCGATCCTCTCTGACTTCGAACAACTGTGTACCCACCATCGAACGGATGTTTAAACCGGAGAACGGAGAATATGAATATGCGACATCCGCATTATAAGTGACCTGATTATTCCTGCGATTCCGCACATTCTTCATTCCATCTTCAAGTGAACTATAAACGTATCCCGGAGGAAGGTATCGTGAATCGAGCAAGTCGCCTTCATCCAAACCGAGACCGATGCGGGCTTCTAAGTTCTTGACAGGCAACCATTGAGCCTGAAAAGAACCAAAAAACCGATTGGAACGAATCCTGCTGTCGATGAGAGAGATCGCCAGGCTGTCACACCACCCGTATAGCGGGACTCGGCTCGTATTGTAAAGCCAACCTCTGCTGTTGTTGCCTTCTTCGGGCCTCCGGTTCTCTAAAACACTGTATGACATGCTCGCGCTTAAAATAAATTTATCGCTGGGGTATGCATCGAAATTTGCACGTATAACTTGCCGGTCCAGCCAACTATTGGGCATAAGGCCCTCTTCGTAACGTTTGTCAAATCCGACATAGTATGTAAACTTCTCGGTGCCGCCCGTGAAATTGAGCGTATGCTGACGGATGTCACCGTTACTATGGATAGCATTTGTTGCTTCGTAAGTATAGGGAAAGATATCATCGTACTTACGAGACATTGTGTTGAATCCACTAACAAATTTATAGTTTATGGATAATTTCCGACCCTCCCCCTTTGCCAGTCGGCCGCGTTTCGTCGTAATAAGGATCACACCATTCGATCCACTTGTTCCGTACGATGCGGCAGCAGCTGGGCCCTTGAGCACTTCGATCTTCTCTATATCTTCTGGATTCAGATCTGAAAACGTGCCGTATCCCAGATCCCCCGTGTCGTTCCCCCAAGAATCGCCACCGATTTCGGAATTATCAATACGGATTCCATCGACATAAATGACAGGCTGTTCATCCCCATTCAAGCCGCCGCCGGAGCGCATGTTGAACCGCAAACTCGAACCGGGATTTCCAGATGAGTTCTCAATCCGAACGCCTGCTACCTTCGACGTAAGCAACTGACTGATGTCATTGTAGCTTTGTGTCTCTTGAAGCTGGGATGCATCTATCCTGGAAACAGCTACTTCGGCAATAGCCTTCGAAGTTTTCGACGCGATTCCAGTGACAACGACGGCTTCCCCGAGGAATACGTCCACATCCATGGCAATTCGTAAATTACTCAAGTCATCGCCGGGAGAAAATTGAAGCTCTTTGGTCTTGTAGCCCATAAACCGGACAACAAGCGTAAAGCTGCCATCAGCCTCAAAGGAAAAACTAAATTTGCCATTGATATCGGCTGCCGCACCCACGGACGTGCCTGTGATGAACACATTGGCACCTGGCAGTGGTTCACCTGTCTCTCTATCAACAACGATACCCCGGATCTGAACCGGCGGTGGTGCATGAGCCACGGTCGGGTTGCTCTCGGAATGTTTTGTTGGGAACAGTATGATTTGTCCAGAGTTGTTAAATTCATAATCGGTAGCCGTCTGATCGAGAACTTGATCCAAGGCTTCTTCGACAGATGCATTTTGGAGATTCACCGAGACGATGCGGCCCACTGGAACAAACGTCTCGCTGAAAAGGAGCTCGGACTCTGCCTGATTCGCAATTGCCCGTAAAGCGTTTCCGAGGGAAACATTCTTCAATTCCAATGAAATTGGACTTGACGTGTGCTGTGGAACCGTTTTTTGGACCGATCCTACCTGTGCAAACACAGAAGCGCACAAAGCCAAAGCAAGAATGACAGTAATAAAGTTTGTTCTCATTTCCTCTTTCCTCCATTAATAAGGTACATTTCCACAAATTTGAACAAACAACGATAAATAACAATCTTTACATAATTACTCCTTCTTTTAATTATTTTCCTCTCCTCGACTTATTACAAATTTATACTAGGACTTCTCCAAGAAAACGACACGTTTGCCCACCCGCTCAAACTCTAAATTTACAGTTATGGCGAGGGATTTGATCATTTTATCGATAGGCATCTTCTTGATTGTACCGGAAATCTTGACTGAACGATAGAGAGGGCTGGGAAGTTCAAACCGAAGTCGATACCAACGTTCAAGCTGATCCAGCGCCTCATATAACGGTGTATTGTCAAGAATCAATTCCCTGTTCTGCCATGACAGATGCTTTTCTACATCCGTTTCAATCGGAGCAGTGAGTACTCCCTTGTCAGACAACACACTCAACTCCCCTGGCTCAATAACAACCGCCTTGTCCTTAGGATGAACTGTTGATCGGAAAGAAACCTTTCCCTCCGTAACCGCAACCCTGATATCCCGAAGCTTAGGCCAAGCGCTGACATTAAATTTGGTCCCGAGAACCCTTACCACAGCATTATTGGCACAAATGATAAAAGGGTTTTGCGGATTGGGAGCCACCTCAAAAAATCCCTCACCGCTGAGATAGACCTGGCGAACGTTATCCGCGAACACACTGGGATAAGAGAGGGAACTCCCTGCATCCAAAGTGATTCTTGTGCCGTCCATCAGGGTAACAACTGCCGTCTTACCATAATCCACCGATATTTCTTTCATCTTTGGTAGGGATTCCCCTTGAAACGATGATTTTGTACCCTTGTAGAATAGATGCATGGATATGGCAAAAATAATAACGGCGGCAACGCGTAGAATACGAGTGGCAATGGGGTGGCGTGTGAATAAAATTCTTCTGGCATAGGATCGAGATAAGGGTTGAATCTGGGCGAATTCCTCATCGAAAGGCGTGGTAATGCCTGCCTTACGGGCCAGATTTTCCCAGGCCTTTCTCTCATCTAAATCGCGATGTTTTTTTTCGGAGCTATTCCAGATGGTTTCCAGCATGTCCACCACCTTCCTGTTCTTGAAATCTGATTCTAACCACGCGTGGAATCTTTCTTCCTCTTCGGGGGTCAATGTCTTTGTTAAATACCCTAAGATAAGATCCCCTTCGGATTGTCGTTTCATATTCACCTTCGACTTTAGTTTGTCGATCACAAATACAAGATTAAGCAAAAATTAAAAAATGCGAACCTATTTAGCGATTTAAAGGCTAATAAGTACAGAAATTTATCTCGTGCCCTACTCTAATCACTATGTCGTCTCCCTTGCATAGTTGAATGAGTAACGAGCGAAACATCTCGCTATATGTATAGGACAATTGAAAATCAACTGTCCTATACAAAAAAATCATTGTTTTTTGTCTGTGCTGTTCCGTGTACATCCGGGGTGAATAATTCAGGTTAGAAGTAGTCAGAAAAGTAATGACTGTTTATTGAAGAAGAGATACAAAGAGTAAATCATAAAGCCGCCTACGAAGAAACCGTAAGGCTCTTACCATATGCGTCTCAACGGTTCCAACAGAAATATCTAGAATTTTTGCGATCTCTGAATACTTCAATTGGTCATATCGGCTCATGATGAAGACACTGCGAGATCGATGGGGCAATTCTGAAATGGCTTGTTGTATCTGCTCCAGCATTTCTTCTTCGATGAAGCAATCTTCAGGTGTCTCGATGGGATAGTTAGAAAGTGTGATATCCGAAATAATGGTTTGCTCAAGTTTTAATCGTTTTAAGTAGTTTAGCGAATGATTTCTAACAGCCTGATACAAATAAGCTTTTACACTAATTGAAATATGCAATTTTTTTCGGTTGTTCCAAATCTTGAGCAAGACATCTTCAACAACATCCTCAGCGACGTGAATATCTCGAACATAACGATGCGCATGAATTACCAATTTTTGATAATAGGCCTTAAATAAATCTCTGAACGCAGATGCATCTCCCTTACGGATTTTTTCAATCCAAACAAATTCGGGTCCATTTTTATTATTTGATTTATTGATTCTCATTTGAAAAAGTTGAGTTCAGTTATGTTTTAAATCATACAGATGCCTTAGAAATTAAAATACAGAATCTGACATATAAAAGCAATTATATAATTGCCAGAGTATCCTCCGTTTTTTGATAGGAATGCCATCGATAGCTGAGGTTCATTCTTTTTTAATATGGGACACATACCTCTATATGTCGTTTTCACTAGTATCATTTTTAAAGCTTGTGTCAGTTTAAAGTAAAAAAAACATTTGAGTTCTAAAAAGCGACCTCTATAAAATCGCGGTTCTGAACAAGCCAAAATCAATCGAACACTGGCGTCATCAAGATGTTAATATACGAAATTTATTACAATTAGATGATTAAGTTTGATGCGACGAGCCAACTTTTTCAATCTAGCTAATTGGTAACAATCATGAATCAGCCTGTCGCCTTTCTAACGAACGATAATTTCATCTCCCGTAGAGGCTCCTGCCTCTACGGATTGTATTGACAGTTATTACAGAGCAAATAACAGTGTCAACTCGTGACCATGAATTTATTTCACAGGTAGGAGCGACCTTCTTTTTAACA
>Ga0114922_10005640_pt1 | contig 11528 bp, 7 predicted proteins | sample AartaG_FD_100975 | JGI IMG/M metagenome (GOLD analysis project Ga0114922, IMG submission 100975) | Deep subsurface microbial communities from Aarhus Bay to uncover new lineages of life (NeLLi) - Aarhus_00045 metaG | ecosystem: Environmental > Aquatic > Marine > Oceanic > Sediment | place: Aarhus...
ATTATATAAATTATTATCATACCGAAAGGGTATATTTTATTAAATATAATAAAAAAATCCAGAAAATACTTTAGATATGTTAAGTTTACAGATTACTGTTATTATAGTTATTAAGTTTTATATTATGCTCAGGAAGAAAAAATCTAATAATATCATATTTCTGAATTATGTATCAAGCTGGAATGAAATAAATATTTTTATTGTGAATCAAAATATGTCGAATAGTTAACGGTACCTTTTTCATCCATCATTTGGAATACTATCCTTGGGGTTGACCAGGGGCTTCCTGCCGGCTCAATTTTTACATAAAGGAAGCCACCTGAAGGTTCCCTTGAGGTATAAGTCTGGATGACAAGGTTTCCTTCGGGGTCCGTACTATCAGGATCACCCGGATTGCGTCCCATCCTGGAATTTGCATCAACAAATGGCCCTGATGAGAATTCACTGTAACCGTATTGCGCGTCTATAGAATGGTATTGCCAGTGTCTGTCACCTGTGATAAAGAAAAGATTGTTAAGTGGTATTTCATTGCTTTTAAGCCATTTAAAGAAATTATCTCTCTCTGTTCTGAATCCCTTCTGGTTAACATGGTTGTCAGATTTGTAGGAATCATCCGGGCCAATCATAGGTGTAGGTGAGATTATTAACTTAAAAACGGCATCACTTTCAAGTATGGTTTTCTTTAACCATTTTTCCTGTTTCTCACCCCAGATGGTTTTCTCCTGACCGTCGGGCATACTGTTGGGACTCCTGTAATCGCGGCCCTCAAGGGTCCATATCTGGGCCTCTTTTGATAACCTGTACGTACCGTAGGTAACAGCATTCTTGTCGTCAGGGTTTGCAACAGGCAATTGTTCTTTATGGATCTTAATGCCCAGCTGATGAGAAGGGCGCCTTTCCCCGGTTGTATCAGAATCATTATACCTGTAATCATGATCATCTTTCTCCCAGTAGGATGCCATCGAAGACAACATTTCAACCATACGTGGCTGAGCGAATTGAAGATGGAAATAATTACGCATTGTATTAGCATCAATTCCCTGTCCGAAAGGCATGTAATTGGAATCATAATAAACATTGTCTCCTGTTCCGAAGAAAAAGTCAGGTTTAAGTAGGGTTACAGTTTCTGCGGCAGGGAATCCAAGTTCTTTTTCCACCCCCATATATCTCCTTCCCGGTTGATGATAGAACTTGTCATAATTCATCCCGGTGGTTACAACAAAACTTATTGTCTTTGAAATATCTTTACCTCCCAGGGTTCTGAATTCACAAATATTTCCCGTACGGTATTCATTTTTATCTCTTCCATATTGTAACCTGTACATATATCGTGTATCGGGCTTAAGCCCTTTCAGGTGAATCTTAATAATATAATCGTTCTCAGGGAGGGCTTCCTTCCATTCAGTATATATAGCGTCATCAACGTTTTGCGTATATACCATAAACCGTGCCCAGCCATGGCATCCGACATAGTCATTATTGAATTTCCAGTTGGTGAGGGTGAGGCGGGTCTGAAGCAGGACAGAATTGGATGTAACCATACCGGCCATTTCTCCCTGAGCATGTTCAGGATGGGATAAAAGGTCAAGTAACTGATCCTTCTCCTTATTGCCCTGGCCCCGGGTACCCAGGCTGAAAATAAATAGTACCAGGATTAAGATAATCTTTGTCTTCATAATATTATTTTTTATTTTGCTGTTCATTTTTATACAGTCATCACCATATGACTATTCTTCAATAGCTGCAGGAGCGCCGAAGATCTCTTTCAGTCTTTCAGTGTCGAACTTTACTCCCCTGTGAAAGGTATATATACCGTTGACTTCCTGTTGAACATCTGTTAGCTGTGTATAGGTAAATCCGCTAATATTGGGATTATTCAATATCACCTTTGTTAACTCCTCAATCAGGTTCTCCACCTGTTCTTTTGTCTTACCGTATCCCCACTGTGACCTTCCTGATCCTCTTTCCGGTTCATTACTATATTCGGGTAACCAGAATGTGCCTCCGTATTCATCAATGATATATGGTTCTCCTTTATATGGGACTGATAACTCCGGGGCCTGATGTGGTGTTCCTATATGTGCTGTTTCGGGGCGGTCAGGATCGAGTCCTTCATAGCGGTCAATGAAGGTTTGCGGATCCTGGTCATAATCATGAATGGTAAAAAGGTCTGTTTTTATATGTGTATAGCCGCTGGCATCATTTACCGGCCGGGTTGGATCCAGTGCTTTGGTCTGATCATAAAGATCGGTCAGCCACCTGGCATGTCTTGCGACATCCTGGAGTGCACGGCCTGATGTTTCATTTGTTGGTGTCCATGCGATAATGGAAGGGTGGTTCATGTCGCGTATGATCTCCTGCCTCCATTCATTCCTTTTAAATTGCGGCCGGGGGTGTTCCGGCCTGGGTATATTATCCTGGGCAATGATTATATTCACAGGAGCAGGTGATATGCTGAAAATAAAAGTCAGAAAGGCTAACCTGTAAACAGTCCCTTTTTTCATAATTATTTTTTATTAGTGTTTTAGAATTTTTCCATTAATGATTTTATTCCCGGGGGTAAAGCAAATTGTCCTGCAGGATCTATTTTCTGTTAATGCCCGGGCCCTGTGGCACTGATCCTTCACCATAGTCAATATGTCCCCATTTATTCAGTTTGTATCCCCATTTCTCAATGTAATAACCCCTGGGTCTGAATTCATCACCTATCATATTAAGTTTTTCTGATAGTTTTGAATCAAGTTCTTTTAACAGATCCTCATATTCAGGTTTATCAACGAGATTATTCATCTGGAATGGATCTTTTTCATTATCATACATAAGCCATGGTCCTCCCAGGTTTTCAATATAGGTATACCTGCTGGTATATATGCCCCTGTATTCATCATTCTCCGGATAATCAAAGGGAGATACACTCATTACCACTGCAGCTTTATCTGCAAATGCATCGGGATTGGTTATTGCCTGAACCATACTTTTACCTTCAACTGATTCGGGCACCGGGATATCTGCCAGGTCTAGGAGAGTTGGAAGAATATCAGGTGTATTGATAGGACTGTTTACAATTATTTTTTCATTCCCGAATACGACAGGATATTTCAGGAGAAAGGGTACTCTTACTGATTCAGCATATGCTAATTGTTTGAGTTTTGGGCGGACAGAGTGCGCCCCCATCATTTCTCCATGGTCAGAGCTAAATACAAATATGGTGTTTTCGGAAATATTTTCTTCCTCCAGGGTTTTCTGCAGTTTGCCTATGCAGCTATCAAGTGCCATAATATGAGAATAATATCCCACTGATTCTTCTTCAGCTTTTTCTTTCATTTCATCAGGTACATTGGGAGCAAGCGATATACCCTCTTCCCTGAAGATATTCTGAAATCTTTCAGGGGCAGTGTGATGGGGGAAATGAGGTGCTCCCCACGAGAGGAAGAGCAAGAAAGGTTTTTCGCTGTCAGAATGTTCCCTGATATAATCAATGGCATCATTTGTTTCGGCATATGGACCATAACCTTCCCAGTAATGTTTCTGATCACTATCACCTGAATAATAAAGGAGGTTATTATAATCATGGGAACATTCCAGTGCTTTCCAGTAGTCAAAACCCTGTCGTCGGGCCGGAGGTGTGAACTCGAACCTTCCCATGCCATCCAGGTGCCATTTGCCAATATAGGCAGTCTGGTATCCTGCTTCCTTGAATATTTCTGCCATGGTATACTCATCTGCAGGTAGATGTACGTCATTGAAGAACATGCCTGTGCTTGTTGGATACCTACCTGTGAGAAGTGCTGCTCTGTGTGGAGTGCACACCGGGCAAACTGATACAGCATTGCGGTAGTTTACACCTGTCTCTGCTATCCGGTCAAGATTTGGTGTCCTTCCTTTGAGATTAGGATCACCATTATACGATGTTGCCTGTGCCCTCCACTGGTCTGCCAGTACATAAACGACATTGGGTTTTTTCAGATCATCTTTATTCTTCGTATTTACACATGCCTGTATTAACAGAAGAAATAGTAGCAGAGGGAAAATACAAAGAATTCTCTTTATTATTTTAATTTTTCTCATCCTAGGTTCTCCCATTATTGTTTTATTTATTTTTCTCTTTAATAATTGTTATTCCTTCCTGAGATGCATTATAAACAACATCGCGGTAAGATTTCTGCCTGCCCGCGCTCTCAAGGAAGGATATGTCCCTGGTATTGCCACATTTACCTATGGCGATCAGTGCCTCGGATTTGACAGCATAGCTGTCTTCCTGGTTGAATATTTGCTTATAATAGTCTTTCAATGAGGGGTTTTTTAAATCTCCCAGTGCTCTTACCGCAGCAGTCCTTACCTTTGAGCTTTTTTCACTTGCAGCTCTCTTTAATAAACTAATATTTGAGGTGCCATAAAATTTTCCTACCTGGCTTACAGCAGCGGCCCTTACTGCCCAGAAGCTATCATTCTCTGCAATCTCTTGCCAGCACTCAAGTGTTCTTTTGTCAGTTTGGTATTCATCGAGTTGCTCAACGGCCCATAATCTCCCGGTCATATCATCATTATTGGCCTGGAAGAGAAGTTCATCAATATCTTTCTTATAGGTCCATTCTTTAAGCAGGAAATTTCCTTCATCAAAACGTACCATCAGAGGTTTACTCGTTAATTGAAGAACAATTTCTTCTTTCTTCTCTTTCAGCCAGAATTCCTTGACTATTTTCTTGTCGTTTTCCAAGTATACCCCAATGCTTACAGGTATTTTATATATTGGTACCCCATCCCATTTATCCTGTTCCTGTATTATTGTTATGTTTAATTCCTTTTTTGTTGCATCCCACGATTTGCTCACATTAAAGACAGGATGCCCGGGTCGAAAGAAAAACTGGTCAAAATACCAATCCATGTTTTTGCCGCTAATATCTTTCAGGCATTTAATAAAATCGTACGTGGTTACGGCTTGAAATTCATGCCTGTGGAGAAAGGTACTAATTACCCTGAAGAATGTATCATCACCCAGTATATGCCTGAGCAAATGAAGCATGCAGGCGCCCTTCTGGTAAGTGTGACGATTGAAATTATCCCCGGGATGCTCATAGTCCATGTATACTATCGGCCTCATGAACCTGTTATGTGCTTCATCAAGATATGTGTTCTTCTTTAAAAGAAGATCATAATCTCCTTCATCTCTGCCTTTATCATAACGTGTATAAAGATGGTCAGAATACGTACCAAAACTTTCATTAAGCCATGTATGTTCCCAGCTACGGCATGTAATAAGGTCGCCCCACCACTGGTGAGCTATTTCATGTGCAATAACATATTCCCTGTAGTAATCCTGTTCTGTGTATTCGTCGGTTACTATTCCTTCGCCCAGGAGAGTAGCTGATGTGGCTTCGGCACCACCTCCCATATATCCTGATATGACCTGGTCATATTTGTCCCAGGGGAATTCATACCGGTAAATATGGTTGTAAAGGTCTATCATATAAGGAGTCTTGCCGAAAACTCTTTCTACATCATCCGCCATGGATTTATAAACCCAGTAATTAACAGGCAGATCACCGAGGGAATCTTTTACGACAAGGTAATCAGCTATACTAAGGCTTATAAGATATGTGGAGTGAGGTTTTTCCTGTTGCCAGTACCATGTGCTCGTACCATTATTGTTTTCATTAATACTTATTAGCTTACCATTGGACAATACCTTGTATTTACTGTCTGTGGTTATTATAAACTCCTGGCTAACCTTATCATTGGGAAAATCATAGCAGGGTATCCACTGTCTTGCCTTGTTGGGAAAGCAGTTTGATGAAACCTGTTCAGGCCTGTCCCCTTCAGCATCAATGAACCTTAAGCCGTTTATTTCCTTGTCAAGGTAATAATGAACAGTAATAACAACTGTATCATTATAGCTATAATTTCTTTGCAGGTTAATAAATACATTATCATCTGTTTGTTTATACGAAAGAGGGGTTCCGTTAGATAAAACATCAGTAACTGTCAAAAACTGAGCATCCAGCTTCAGTGTGGAGAGCCCGTGGCATAAAGGTGTAAAAGTGATTGTGTTTGACCCTTCCATGTATTTTTTATTAAGATCAAAAGATAATTCCACCCTGTAATTTATTGCATCATAATCCCTTGATCTTTCCGGGGAGACAGGAATACCGTTAATATCGTTTTTTTGAGCCAGTATAAGCTGAGAAATGATTGTAAGGAAGAATAATAGTGTATAAATTCGTTTCATGTCTGATTATTTTTTCATAAATTTTTCTATATCCTTTATTGATCTTGGTAATCCTTTTGACAGGACTTCACATCCATCCTCCGTTATAAGCACTGTCTCTTCAATACGCACGCTGGTAACCGAGTCAGCCCTGGTCATGATATCGCATGCAAAAACAAAACCGGGTTTTAATATTTCATCCGTCCCGTTAAAGGTTCCCATGCCATCATGCACGGCCATACCTATGGAGTGGTTATATCCACCATAATTATACGTGGGAACCACTCTTAATCTATACGAGCCCTGGTACCTCCCGTTATCTGTATTGTACCCGTTTTCAACAAGTATTTTTTTTGCTATATTCCCTACATCCCCCAGGGTAATGCCAGGTTTGAATGATTTTATACATGTTTCACTTACAAGTAATGCCAGTTCATAGCATTCCCTTTGTTTTTCATTGAATTTACCATTGGCAGGAAATGTAGTCGAAATATCAACATCATAATAATAATAATCAGGCCCGGCGTCAAGAATTATAAAATCACCATCGTTCAGTGTCCGGTCATAGGCATGATAATGACCATAACTATGATTGGTGCCTGACATTATTATTGTATTGTAACTTAATCCTGAAGCACCTTCATTCTTACATGTAAATTCAAAAAGGTTGGCAAGGTATTTTTCGGTAACATTAACACCTGTTGCTTTCATAACTGCCTTATGGGCTTCAACACCTATCCTTCCTGATTCACGCATTAGTTCTGCCTCAGCTTCAGATTTGAGTTTTCTCATATCCCATATAATAGGTGAACAGTCTTTTATAATCAATCCGGGATATTTACCGTGCAGTTTGTTAATAAATTGCATCTCGTGAGATAATCTTCCATCCCATTCATCGTTGGTCATAGTTCTGATGATACTATTCCGCTTTTCCCTGGATACTTCAGCCATTAATTCGTTTGGCGAGAAGGTAGTGTAAACAATTCCGTGATCTTTTATTTTTTCATCCAGGACAGAAGTGAATTCATCACGGGGATATATTTTTTCCATGCCGGTTACACCCTGTGGGTCTTTTACCAGTTGCAGGTTAAATCCTTCTGCTTTTGCCTCTTTTATGCTCGTGGTCATGAAAAGATAGCTCTCTTTCGCTTTTCCGTCGATCATAAGTACTATATCAGGAATGTCAACACCGGTGAGGTACATAAGGTTATTATACTGATAGAATTGAGTATAACCTACCGGCATTTTGGCTCCTCTGATAACCAGTATGGCATCACCGATTTCTCCCATGAGTTTATTCCGCCTGCTGGAAAACTCTTCCTTCTCAAAAAGAAGCTGTGAATTAGCTGTTATAGAAAAGACAAATAACATAATGAATGTAACTGTCCTGAGAATGATTTTAGTAATCCCTCTCTGTTGGATGATCTTTGTAATTTTTTTCATTTTTTTGGTCTTGTTTATTAGTTTTTCTTTGTATTATGTTTATTTTATTTCCCAAATTATTCTGGTGCTGTTCAAAAAAACTCCATCGTTTCTGTATGCTGGTGTTGATCTGTGGCTCCGCGTCATCCACCTTCCCTTTATCACGGCCTGATATCAGGATCTTTAAAGGGATATGTCAATATACCAATTTTACATATTATACTATTATAAAGAATAATTGCCCCCCAGGAAAATTATGAATATATTGACTATCAAATTTAGTAATATATAATTGCATTATGAAATTATTTAATATTCAAAAATGTACTGTATGAAAAGTTACCAGCTTATTTGCTTAAATGTGTTTATTATGATCCTTCTATATTCCTGCAATGGCGAACGGGAGATATTTGATTTAAAATGTAATTATAAAACAGAACCACTGGGTATTGATACTAATAAGCCGGAATTTAGCTGGAAATTAACAACAGACAGGAACAGTATGTTTCAGTTTGCTTATCGTGTAAAAGTACATAATCAGGAAGGTAAGAAGTATTGGGATTCACAAAAGGTAATTAGTAATAATAATGCGCATGTATTATATGATGGTAAATCGCTTCAATCAGGGCAGACTTATGTATGGAAAGTTAAAGTATGGGATAGAAAAGGACGATCCCTGCCGTGGAGTGATATCTCACGGTTTACAACCGGATTACTGTCTGCTGAAGACTGGAAAGCAGAATGGATTGGTATGGCTGAAGAGCCATCAGACAGCGCTTCTTATCTGAGGAAAGAGTTCGTAGCTGCAGAAAGTACAAGTAAAGCTCATGTGTTTATCAGCGGGCTTGGGTATTATGAATTATATATTAACGGACAAAAAGCTGGAAATAATGTGCTAGATCCGGCACAAACAGATTACAGAAAAAGGGTATTCTATAATACATATGATGTTTCTGATTTGGTAAACAACGGTAACAATGCCATTGGGATAATCCTGGGTAACGGCTGGTATAATCAGCAGGTAGCATGGGGTGGGAGATCATATGGAGCATCAAAGGTGATCATGCAGATGATTCTTGAATATAAGGATGGAACGGAAGAGATCATAGTAACTGATGCTACCTGGAAAGTAAATACAGGGCCACTGGTTTATAACAGCATATACAGGGGTGAGATATATGATGCACGACTGGAATTGAAGGGCTGGGGCAGGCCAGGTTATGATGAAAGAGACTGGGATAATGCCAGGTTGATGAAAAGCCCGGGAGGAAAGCTTCACGCCCAGAGTATTCCTCCGATCAGAGAAATAGAGAGGATAAATCCTGTAAACATAATAAATATGGGCGACAGCATGCTGGTTTATGACCTGGGGCAAAATATCACCGGTTATACTGAAATATCGATATCAGGTCAGGAAGAAGGTACAATGATCAGACAGCGCTTTGCAGAAACAATTAGATCTGATGGTACTATTGATGTGGCAAGTACCGGCGTGATGGCTACAGGATCGGAACAGACTGATGTATATTACTGCAATGGAAAGGATGTAGAAAAGTACAAACCAAGGTTTACTTACCATGGTTTCAGATATGTTGAAGTAAGTGCTGAACCGGAATTGCCGGAAGATATATATCTGGAGGGTATAATTGTTCATACAGATGCTGACAGGGCAGGCCATTTTGAATGTTCTGATACATTGCTCAACAGAATATACAATACTGCTGTCTGGACCCTCAGGGGGAATATGCATGGACTGTTAACAGATTGCCCTCACAGGGAGAGATGTGGATGGCTTGGTGATGCCCACATTGCGGCTGAAGCTTTGATATACAATATGCAGACTGCTGATTTCTGGATCAAGTACATTCGTGATATTGAGACCTCACTGGACAGAGGATTGCCTACCAATGTGGCTCCCGGTCTCAGGATAAAATGGGTGGGAAGAGCTGATTGGGGTGCAGCAGTAGTATTGCTGCCATGGTACGTTTACCAGTATTACGGTGATCTTTCCATTGCAAGGGAACAGTATCACAATATGAAAAGATATATAAAGTATCTTGAAGAAATATCGGAAGACGGGATTGTAACAAACGGATTCGGCGACTGGTATGATCCTCCTGCCGGGGGCCCAGAGGCAATATCCGTTCCCAACCCTAAATATACATCAACGGGAATTACAACTACTTCATTGTATTATGCCTCCCTTAATGCTATGGTGAGATTTAGTGAGTTATTTAATTATAAGGCAGATATTCAGTATTTTACAAAGCTCAGAACCCGTACTAAAGACAGTTTCAATAAGCATTTTTTTTCTACCGACTCTGCTTATGGCAGCCAGACAGCCAATGTTGTTGCATTAAGATATAATCTTGTTGAAGAGGAAAACAGGGAGTTTGTTATTAATGCACTCATAAAAGATATCATGGCACATGATTATCATTTTACAACAGGGATGCAGGGAGCCAAACATCTATATAACATACTGTCAGATAATGGATATGGCGATATTGCCTATAAGATTATAACGAATAAGACATTCCCCGGTATACCATACCTGTTTTCCCTGGGGGCTACCACAAACTGGGAGAACTGGAGCACCACCCCAAACCAGAGAGGAGTTCCGAGATCCAAAAGCCATCCCATGAATTCAGGGTATGCAACCTGGTTCTTCCAGTCGATAACCGGAATAAAACCTCATCCTGATTACCCTGGATTCAGCAAGTTCATTCTTCAGCCTGTTTTTTTAACAGAGCTTGAATGGGCAAAAGCTGATTATGAATCAGTATACGGGAAAATAAGTTCATCGTGGAAAAGAGAGGAGGTAAGGATCAGGTGGAATATCTCAATACCGCCTAACAGTGAAGCTAAAATAATTCTCAAAGAGGGTGTGCAGGTATTAAATGGTTTGAACGGGGATACTGAAGGGACAGACGATAGTAATTGTTTTATGCTAGGTTCAGGGAACTATGAGCTGATTTTATCACAATAACAATCTCCGTTATCCTGAGTGCAGCGAGGTATCTCAAAAAATGATAGGCAATCTACGAATATTGATCAACGATCTTTGATCTGGAATAGTGACAGGTAGCATTCTAAAGAACAACTTACGGAACGGGACAAATATTTGAATATCAATATCATAACATTCTCCTCCTCTTCAGAGGAGGAGTACCCCGAGTAATCATGGGGAGGTGGTGTGCTTGTGAGACAGCCCTAGTTGAGTAAGCCATTGAAACAAGTTAAAGTATTTTAATATCCTGAGATTACTTACTGGTAATGCTAATATTTACCTGGCTTGTGCTTTCTGTTTTTAACCATATAACCAGCGTGGTGCCTTCTATCTTTGAAACGTATCCGGTATAATAATCTTTACCATATTCAAGGGTTTTGTTATTCAGTTTTATTCTTACCTCAGAATCGCCCCATTTATCTATTACAAAAGCCGGGTTTATCATAGGTTCTTCTTCTTTTGATGGTTGATGCATGATGACTGTTGTGAAACCATCCAGTTTGAGGACGCTGCCACTTATTCCTTTGACTATTCTGAAATTTCCTTCGATGGTATCATTTGAGCCTTTAATTAACTCAGGAACTTTCTGGTTCTCTATCTTATTAAAGTCTCATAGCAGAGAGTGTTTAATATCCTGGGCAAATGATAAAATACTGAAACAAAAAACAAAGAATAGAATTGATATTAATGTTTTAATCTTTTTTAAATGGTATGTAACAAATTTGTAAGTTAAATATATATTATCCCGGTTATTTCTCAAAGTTGGATTTATCCGCTGCCGATAGTTACTACATAGTGATTATTTTAAGGACGAAAGCATGTTGGCAAGGTCTTTTGCCGCGGATAAATACTTCTAATCCATCGGCGTCTCTTTCCCATTTTATATGTTTA
>Ga0114922_10005641_pt1 | contig 11527 bp, 8 predicted proteins | sample AartaG_FD_100975 | JGI IMG/M metagenome (GOLD analysis project Ga0114922, IMG submission 100975) | Deep subsurface microbial communities from Aarhus Bay to uncover new lineages of life (NeLLi) - Aarhus_00045 metaG | ecosystem: Environmental > Aquatic > Marine > Oceanic > Sediment | place: Aarhus...
CGGAACTATGATTCCGGCAGCTTTATGTATGCAACCTATTGGGTTAATAAAAGTTGCATGAACCTCGTTTCGGGAATCATAGTTCCCGAAACACAGAAACGGACTTTTGGCACAGCCTCTCTGAGGTCGACACAATGGCCATGCATTAAAAAACCAGGCTCTTAAAAAAGCCTGGTTTTAAACTCTAAATAAAATCGCTATTATTCAGCGCCTGAAAACGCATCGCTGTGGAATTTGAGGACTTCCCTCAATCTTTCGGCGATAAAGGCGGAATGATTTGCAGGCTCCCCTTCATAACCAGAATACTCTATATAGGTGTGATCTATGCTGGAGGCTGTTAATGCCTGGCTGAATCCCTGATTTTGCAGGTGCAGATACAAATCATCCGAATCGCCACAATCAAGATATATGGGTTTGCCGGCCAATGCCTGAGCGCCGCCTGTTGTTAAAATTGTATATGGGTCATTAGCCAGCCAGTTTTGCCATACTGATGTTGTAGAAGTATCTAAATCCCCACCGAATTCGCCGGCGATATTGAATGGCAAATCGATGCCCTCACGCAAACGCACCTCACGAAGCCTGTGGAAATATGTGGTATCAGCAGTATCTAGAGTATCTAACTGATCATGAGGAGTGAAAGCCGCCCCCATAGCAAACATCATTGACGTTAACGGTTTGCTCGGTGACGCTTCGATAGCATAAAAGGCGGCAGTATCAGGGGGAATAAAATTGTTCTCGAGGAAAACAAAAGGCAGGAGCCCCTCAAGCCCGCTGAAAACTAATGGCGCCGACATCGAGGAAACAGAACCAAACAGTTCGGGATATTGCATAGTCAGTTTTATCGCTCCATAGCCGCCCATGGAGTGGCCGCTTATACCCGTTTTGGCAACGGTAGTATCAACATTGAAATTAAGTCTCATATATTCAAGCAGATCGTTAACAATGAAATCCTCGAATTTACCGCCAAATGAAAAGTTAATAGGATTTCCCAGTGTGTCTAATGAATTAATATTTGGCGAGTTAGTGTAAAAACTCCCGCCAAAGGCATTCGAGCAATCAGGGGTAACAACGATCATAGGTTCAATTTCTCCGGACGATATCATTTCATCGAGTATATCCTTCAGCAAAAACAGGTCCGCGTAATAGTTGTAATAACCGCCGTAGCCGTGGAGAAGATACAATACCGGATAATCCGTATCCGTTACATGATGGATAATTAATGTGGTATCAAAGTGAATATCTTCAGATCCATCATAATAAACCGAGTCATCGATATAATATTCAAATGAATCTATGTTGCTAACTGAATATCCATCAGGTTCATAAATGTATATGTACCGGCCTGCCGGCGTATCTGAAAGATTATCCTCCAGGCTTGGCGAGTTAACAAAGCCGGTAAACAAATTTCCGGAAGAGATTTCAGGCTCTACCGGGTTGTCTCTTTTTGAGCAGCCCCAAAAAGCTGTGATCAATATCAAGGCAAATATTGCGTATTTTTTCATCATCTTCCTCCCGGGCTAAAACCTGTAAGTTATAGACAGGTGATTTGCTATTAGATATGCTTTAAATATACCTGGATAATTATCAAAGGTTGATCCGACATAGCCATCATACGGCAGGTTCCTTTCGGCAAAATGAATGTATTCGAAATTGTAGCCGATTTCCCATTCTTTCAATTTTATCGAAGCTCCCAGATTACCGCTGTATTTCGTTCCGACGTCTAAGAACAACGGACTGAATGTCTCGTCGGGGATGGGCGATGGATCAAGATAGAACCCGAATCTCAAGGCGAATGGATCGCTTACTTGATACTGACCGCCGATACTGAACCTGAAGATATCCTCCCATTTGGTCCTGATTACCAATAAAGTATCGGTTGGATCGTGTGCCGGCGGGGCGGTACCATCCATGTCGATGATAATCGAGTCAAGCCCGGACCACAATGTATAGGTGAAGTCCATTGTAAGAGTGAGTTTTTCTGATGCATTGTAGGCAAAACCGAGACCAATATCAGCCGGCAATTTTAATTCTGCTGTGGCTTCGCGAGACCAGGTTCTCGGTCCATCCTCCACTGATGAAAAGATGAAATCGACTGCCGCTGAATCCGCCTGGTTATCACACTCGCCAAGGGCTTCATATTGCAGGTAATCATTATCGATAGCATACAGAGCTATGTCAACATCCCCATCAATTTTAAGGGTTGTGGGTGTTTTGCCCGAAATGCCGATTTGGAGATTGTCAGTCAATTTATAGAGAATACCAAAGTTTGCTCCATAGCCCCAGCCATCGCCTTTAATAAATACGTCCGCGGCGACGTTGTCATGAGGATAAGGCAAACCTGTGGCTGTCAATTCAGTCTTCTGGAATTCAGCATTTCCTTTCATGATTGAAATTCCGGCGCCAATTGACAATTGATCCTCCATAAAGGATTTTGCCACAGAAGGATGAATGTCGACCACCTGCAGGAAGGATTTATGGTCGATCTCTGGATAGGCGCCGACGATATCCTCATAGACCGGATCGAAAAGGTCCCACTCGCTGCCGAGAGCATAGGGAACGAAAACAGCTATCCCTAATGTTACATCCTCTCTCGATGGCGATTTATAGAAACCTGACAGATTTGGAGCAAGATGTGTTTTATCATCTGGATAACGGAACTCTCCATTTCTATATCCCACATCATATTTGGTTACAACGTCATTGTCATTAATACCGCCATACCATATATCCGGATTGTATTCCGGCATTGGATTAATGGCAATCGCCATCAGGTTGAATTCCGACTCTGAAAGCTGAGTCAGACCGGCTGGGTTCCAGTAAGCCGCGCTCCAGTTATCGGCCAATCCTCTGAACGCCCCACCCATGCCAATAGCTTTGGAGCCAACGCCTGACAGCGCCAATCCTCCGCCATAAGCTGCGGTGGTAATCATCAATGAGAGAAAACAAACCAGAAATGCTTTTTTTATCATCCCTTACTCCCGATATTTAGTTGTTTTAAGTTCAATATCTTCCATTAATAATTTTACGCCATGAATCTCAATTTTATCTAACCTAATCCGGTCAAAAAATGCGTTTAGTAATAATTTTAAAAGATAATTTTTTTATTCCAGTTTAGCAAGACATTCTTTAGCCTTTTTTTGATATTTTATATCCAGCGGGCTTGATGCTTTCAAGCTGAGACAAACCTCGAACTGGTCTTTAGCCTCGCTCTTATAATCGCTGTCCATAAGTGAAATCGCATATTCTAGCCTATGGTTTATAACGTCGGGTTTTAGTTTTATCGCCTCTGCCAGAAGAGGCAGCCCCTTTTTCTTATCAGCTTCGCCAAGTCCAAGAGGGATTCTGATGAATTTTGGTTTTCTGGAGATTTCTCGGCGCCATCTGCCAATAATATGAAGAGCGCCGTCATGGTCCGGTTTAAGCCGCAGAGTAATTTCCGTTTCCTTCTTCACGCGCTTGGCTAAGCTCACGCTTTTAAACACTCCCTTGAATAAAGCAATTTTGCCCAGCGCCCGGGCAAGTTGAAAATGACCCTCTGGCTCAAGAGAATCAAGCGCAACTGTCTTTTCGGCCGCCCCGGCCGCCCTTTCAAATAATTCGAGCTGTTTTTCTTTTGGCTGAAGCTCGGCGAATAAATTTAAGCTGCGAGCAAGCTTACAATAAGCCTCAGATGACATGGAATCCAGAGCCAGCGATTCATCATAATAATTTATGGATTCTTCATACTCATATAAATTAAACAGAGAATCGCCTGTATTAACTAACATTTCAGCGTCGTTTGCAGAAACGCTAACGGGAACCATCAGTAAGAAAATCAGCAGTACTATCGTTATTGGCCTCACCTGAACACCTTTCTAATAAAAAACGAAAATATAAAAAATAATATTCTATGTCAACAACTGATTGATATTGTAATGAAAAAAGAAAATGACAGACTAATGCTATTGGAGGAATAGCAGGCAGGATAACATATATTTACATCCTATATTAATCTCTTCCCCGCTCTATGGACCTCCATGCAGTCGACAAATCGTTTAAAACAGGATGCCGTGAAATCATCATCCCCGCCAAGTGAGAAAGCGTATGATTGAATCAAATACTCCTCGTTTTCATATCCCTCAACGGTGTTGTCGATAGTATTTACCAGCATTACCTTAAAACCAGCCTTCTCAAGCGATGCCCGGTTCAGACTGATTGAGTGAGCCTGGTCAGTTTTGAACTTCTTTTTCTCTGCTGAGCCATGATTGCCGGTATGTTCAACTTCAATTTCATATCCAAAATGCGGCCTTTTAAGAAGCTCCGCCTTTATGCCCATGGAGAGCGCCAGCAGGATATGTCCCAGGCTGCTTGCCAGTATCGGGCGGAGTCCGACCAGGCGGGCGATATTGTTCACCGCATATTGCATCTGTTCCGGATTACCCGGACCGCCGGCTAAAAGGATGCCCTCTGGTCCTAAAGCGATCAATTCCTCTGGCGGGCAATCGGCGGGCACGATGCGAATGTCACAGCCAAATCTTGTCAGGTTGCGCAGGGTCGAATAGGTCAGGCCAAAATCATAGGCGACGACTACATATTTCTTGTCGATGAATACACCGTTATGACGTCGCTGGCCCGGCATATCCCAGAAAAATTCCAGCGAGGTCGACAATGTCCGGACGGGATCGCTGGCATTATCATTATGATTATGATTTTCTGAATATCTACAAGGCATAATAACGCCTCTATCGTCTATGTTATTAGCCATTTCGGAATTTAAGGTAATAATCCCTTTTACAGGACCAAATTTATGCAAAACGATTTTAAGCAAATCGGGCTGAAACGGTTTAAAAAATGTAATCTGGTTCGAGGTTAAATAGTTTTTCAGATTGTAGTTCTTGCTTTGATAGTCTGAATCGCATAGCGAGCCCAGGATTACCAATCCCTTAAGATGAGGCGAGAACGACTCGATTTCAGAGAATGACGGCCAGCGATTATCCACAGTATCCGAATCAGAAACAACGATTTTGCCGAAGTTAACCGGGTCGGTTAGTATCTGGTACCGAAAATTTTTCGAACTGTATAAGACAACTTCGCCAATAGTCTCATCGATATAGCAGATCGATTCGCCGGGGAAAACATCCCCCGTTGACAGGCCTAAATAGGATCTCATTCTGAAAAATAACTTATATTATCATAAGAATAATCTGTCAAGTTATTTTAAAAGATAAAATATTTCAGGAAAATATGCATTTTTTATTTGACATACGGAGATATTTTTTCAGGAGTTTCCCTATAAAATCTGGCAAATTCTTTAAGTGGAAATCATGGTTTTTGAAAAAATGAGGAAACTTCCATGCTAACAGGCGGGACTTTCCAGTCCCGCTGGCAGGCCAGACGGCTCGTATGAGCTGGAAAGTCCACAGACCTTGACGGCCTGCCCTGTTAAGTTAGTTTTTCATTTTGATCAAAATTGTTATGTGGAAAAATTCGGGGAAACTCCTGATTTATTTTTATTGACTTTAAGTCGATAAGAATTATATTACACAACTGTTTAGCCATATGGATATTTCCGTAAATGGCAATTAAGATGTTAATAGATTAGTAGTTAAATAGAATTGGTTTGATTTCCGGAGTAGATGAATGAGACAATCGCAAAAAGTCAGTTTAATTATTGTTGCTTTTTTGATTTTGCTCGCCTTTTATGGTCTTTATCCTTCGCTCATATATCATTCGATGAGCCATGAAGAGCAGGAGCTTTTAAAAGCCGAAGACCCTACCGAATACTATTCTCTCAAGAACAAGGCGTTACGGCTGGGACTTGACCTTAAAGGGGGCATGCATATTGTGCTGGACGTGCAAAAACCCGAAGAAGGCAAGGTAGCCGACGTTCAGGAAAGGGTATTAGAAATCATTAGAAATCGTGTCGATAAAATCGGCGTCACCGAACCCCAGATTCAAACATCCGGTGCCAATCGCATTGTAGTAGACCTGCCGGGCTTTACCGATATTGAACAGGCAAAAAAACTTATTGGCGAGACCGCTCAACTGCAATTTAAGCTTTTCCCTCCCTCAGAAGAAATACAGGCGCTTTTAAACCAGATAGATTCAGTTCTCGTGGAGGTGATGTCGGATACCTCAAAGGCTGCCGAGGATGAAAAAGCTTTAGCGGACGTTTCTGAAGACACTACAATGGAATCCATTATAGATATCTTTGATGAACAGGCGCCGGAGGAAGGAGCGTTGCTTGAGGATGAGGTCGATTATTTCGCTGAGCATCCGTTCATGTCGTTAGTTGATCAGGCCGATGGAGTCAGGCTGGCAATTCCGAGATCTGATTATTATGAGGCTCAGAGATTATTGGAGACCCCTGAAGTTCAGGCGATTATTCCTGATAACATCCAATTTGCCTGGTCCACAAGAGACTTCTATATCGGTGATCGGGCCTACCAGGGGCTTTATTGCTTGAGAAAACAGGTTGAACTAAGCGGCGACCATCTGGTGGATGCTCAACCATCCTTTGACCAGTTCCGCCGGCCGGTTGTAAATTTCGAACTGGACAAACAGGGCGCCAAAAGGTTTTCCGCATTAACCGGCGCCAATATTGATAAACCGCTGGCAATAGTCCTCGATGACAGGGTCGAATCAGCGCCGGTAATCCGCAGCCGCATCCGTGACAAGGGACAGATTGAACTCGGTGGAAACGCTTCCTGGGATGAAGCCAGATTACTATCTGTGGTTTTGAAGGCCGGCGCTTTACCAGCCAAAGTGAACATTATCCAGAATTCCGTTATTGGACCGTCGCTGGGCCAGGACTCTATTAACAAGGGTAAAACGGCGGTTCTGATAGGACTCCTTGCGGTGATCGCTTTCATGCTGTTTTATTACAGGATATCGGGGGTTATCGCAGACTTTGCTCTCTTATTGAACTTCCTGTTTATTTTTGGCTTTATGATTACCCCGGGCATCAATGCCACTCTCACCCTGCCGGGGATAGCCGGTATTATCCTGACGATGGGCATCTCGGTGGACTCTAACGTGCTTATCTTTGAACGAATACGAGAGGAGCTTCGAACAGGCAAAACGGTGAGGGCGTCGATCGATGCCGGTTATGCCAGGGCATTATTGACAATTATCGATTCTCACGTGACAACCTTGATAACGGCGTTGTTCTTGTTTATGTTTGGCACCGGTCCTATTAAAGGTTTTGCCGTAACCCTCTCTGTAGGCGTAACGCTTTCACTGTTCACGGCGCTTTTTGTGACCAAGGTAATTTTCAACATACGTAAGAAATACAGGATACTCAGCATATAGGCGGTAAATAATCATGATAGAGATAGTAAGAAATACAAAAATCAATTTTATAGGTAAACGGTACACATCGTTCGTTATTTCCGGATTATTGCTCATTTTAGGTTTTGCCGCTCTTGGAATGATTGTTACAGGCAAGGCGAATCTCGGGATTGATTTTGTCGGCGGGGCAATGATCATGGGCAACTTCGAAAACCCCGTTTCGACTGATGAACTGCGGTCGGCGCTTTCGGCGGAGGGTTTCAGCGGAGTCGACATTCAAAGTATAAAAGGTGAAACCGTTGAGCCTAATTCCTTTATGATCCGTACAGCCGGGGAGGCTGAGAACCTGGGCGATTCTCTTTTTACTGATGTGATTGCCTCCCGGATTAAAAACCAGTTCCCGGACAATCCTTTTTATATTGACAGCATCGATGACATCGGCAGCGCAGTCGGTAAAACCCTTCAACAGCAGGCGCGATGGGCAATTCTTTTCGCTTTAATGGGCATTTTAGTATATATCTGGATACGGTTCGATTTCCGGTTTGGAGTCGCCGCTACTATTGCCACGTTTCATGACGTTATCGTAGTGCTGGGGATATATTTCCTGACCGGCAGGGAAATCTCGCTTTTATTAATCACTGCATTATTAACTCTTGCCGGTTATTCATTAACTGACACAGTGGTGGTCTATGACCGAATACGCGAAAACCTGAAGCAATTCCGCAAACGTGGCGACTTTGCCGGAACCATTAACGGCTCAATAAACGAAGTTCTTTCCAGGACGATTGTTACCAGCAGCACAACCCTTCTGGCGGTGCTGTCGCTGCTTATATTCGGCGGCGAGGTGTTGCGTGATTTTTCGGTGGCGCTTTTTCTGGGTGTGCTGGTTGGTACTTATTCATCGGTGTTTGTCGCCAGCCCGATTATCGTGGAATGGGAAAAAAGAAGCCCGAGACGGTTCAAGTAAGGTTAGAATAAATAACAAATTTAAAAAGGGACGTTTTAAAAACGTTCCTTTTTTTATGCTATCCCGCATTATTCACAAATCTTAACATGTGCGTGGCATCCGCCCTGGGCGGACCGGTATGCCCGTTCCTTTTTTCCCGTGGTGTCGACCCCCTGCGGTCGACACAATGGCCTGCTGAAGAGAAGCTGTCAACTACAGAGAGTCGACAGCACAGGAAATTCTCCCCTCACACCTTATAGGTCAGCGCGGGTGCCCCACTCCGGCTTTTGCGGGGTGGGATAATCAAAAGGGCGTATGCGATACGCCCCTACGCGTTGGATTCTTATAATTTTTGTGGCTGGTGTATGCCCCATGCATCTGCAGAAATTCTCCCTACACCTTATAAGTCAGCCATCGCCCGCGTTGATAATATATAAAAAACATCGATGATGTAACCAAGCCGGCGCCGGAGATTATCCACCAGATGGCAATTTCCGAAAAACCAAAATATGTGGTGAAAAAATAAATAGGCACAACTTCAAGCGCCCATGAGTGAATTATGTTGACTACCATCGCCGGTGTGTTAAAACCGACACCGAGGTGTATCTCCTCAAGCATGAGCAGCACGCCCAAAAAAGGAAAACCCAGGGCGAATATTTTCAGCATCTTACTTCCCCGGGCGATAGTTTCAGGATTATCAAAAAACAGGCCGATTATCTGAGCGGAAAACGCAAACGATATCAGACCGAAGGCAACCATTATACCCATGCCAAGCAGAACCGCCTGGTTGCCGATTTTCCGGGCGCGTTTTATTTTGTCGGCTCCCAGGTTATGACCGATCAGCGCTGATAGACCAAGACCGATGCCGATTATGACTGAGATGCCGAAAGCGGTTACCTGGGTTCCCACACCATAGGCGGCCACTACCGCTGTGCCGAATGGAGCCACCATCCGGGTGATAACCATGCGGGCGCCTGCAAATGAGAGATTGCCAAACCAGGCCGGGATACCGATTTTAAGCATCGTCCACATGGATCGGATCGAGATGCCCTCTTTGCCTTTGAGATGCAATTTGACGTTGGTGAAATCACTGTAAAAAAGAAACATCCCGACAGTAAAAGTGATAGTATAGCTGATAACCGATCCCAGTGCGGCTCCCCTGATTCCTAAAGCAGGCAGGCCAAGGTAGCCAAACATCAGAAGAGGATCAAGTATCATATTAAGCACATTGGATGAAAGCATCATTATCAAAGCCATCTGGGGATTGGCCACGCCTCGCATGCCGGTGAAGATTGAGTAGGTAGCATACATAAGCGGCATTCCCAGGAATAATATTCGGCCATATTGTGTTCCCATCTTAAGGACTCTGCCCTGTGCGCCTATTAAAGGCAGCATATCACCGATAAAATAATAACCGCCGGCGCCGATGATGGCGCCAAAGAACAACTTCAAGACTATCGCTTCTTTGATTGCTTTTTCGGCGAAGTCGTAGGCTTTTTCGCCATAACGACGGGAGATAATCGCCACCGAACCGGGACCGACTAATTGATTGAAAGTAAAAAGAAACCAGATGATATTACCCAGGAAAGTCACCGCGGCAACGCCAGCCTCTTTTTCCGGCAGTCTCGATATCCACCAGGTATCGACGAAATGATATATATGATGAGCCAAAAAGCCAACCATCGAGGGCAGACCCATTTTCAATATCGAGCCAAGAATCGAACCCTCGGTATAGTCGGTGCGTGTTTTGTTATTTTTGTTTATTAGAAATTCCTGTTATCTTATTTATCAACCATAAAACCAGCTTCATTTCCGATCATTCCTGATAGAACAATCAAAAATATAAAAAAGCCTTACAGCCTTTTGCTATATATAACTGTTTTTATTACTATAATCAAACTTTAAGTAAACGATATGATTTCAGACTTTGTAGTTCTCTTTAAATCTTCAGTTTCATCCGGTTTGCCAACAATGATTTTTATGTCGGAGGGGTCTATTTCTGCCAGGTTGAGGTCGCCAAGGTATCTCCATTCGTTTTCTTCACGCCAGTTACTGGCGTTTTCACCCTCGCTTTGAAAATACGGTTTATCCTTATCTGAAAGTCTCTTATACAAAGCGGATTTGCCATAGAAAACAGGCTGTATGCCGGCCTTGACAGCCGCCTCCCTGGCGACAGCGATGCCATAAGGTTCGAAATTCCAGCGAACATAGCGTTTACGCCAGCTCATCAATGATAAAATATCTTTCGGGTGAAGACTGCTGAAAGCGACTACACTTTTGGCGTTCCTCTGATGCGCAGATGCCCCACGAATCCTTTTTTCTATTAAAATATTTTTAAGGATTTCTACAACCCGATTAGGATAATATCCTTTTGAGCTAACCAGCTTAAGATAAAACATTCCCCTGGTTTCTCCGGGCAGCCGGCCATAGCATGTTCTGGTCCAGTGAGTGATATAATCCCAGGTCATGCTTTTCAGATTTTCGCTGATATCTTCCGGCATATTTCTCGGGTATCTCTTTTTACTCGCATATTCGGTTTGGAAATCCCCGACGACAACCTTTTTCTTCTTCTCGGTATATTTATTTACCAGTTTCTGAAGGTTGCCGTCCGGTCGAATGCTGACAGGAATGATGATATCAGCAATATCCACCGCCAGCCGATCTCTGACAGGCCAGTTTGACTTCTTTGATTTCGCCTTAGAGATTTCGAAAAACAGCCAGCCGGTTTTATTTTTATCAAGGCCAAAATCATTTGTAATATCCTTAATAGCCCGGTCGATTTTATCCTCAGGCATAATCGGGCAAACAACAATTTGATAACCATTAATGTTGCCGCAGGCCCAGCAAACGAGCTCCCAGGTATTCATTTCAGTACTGGTGATAAGAATATGTTTCTTTTGTGCGGCATGTTTTACAGCTTCGATGGAGTTTACAATCCAGGGATCATCGCCGAAAGGGGTCTTGGATTGACGCGAGTTTAAAATTACAGCCAGCTGGCTGTTTTCGATTTCGAAATTACTGTAGCAGACAGCCTTCACCGGAGATGAAATCTCTTTTATGTATTTAAACCCCGTTTCTATCATAACGATTCATATTGTATTTATGGTTATATAATAATGAAACGTTAAACGGTTTGCAACAGGATTAAAACAAATTACAGAATTTTTAGCAGGTCGGGTTCTGACCGGAGGAGGTTGTGCCAAAAGCGTGTCTCTGTGTTTGGCGAACTACGACTCCCGAAACGAGGTTCATGCATCTTATAGTAGCTCAATAGAATACATGCATTAAGCTACCGAAATCATTGTTCGGGCA
>Ga0114922_10005642_pt1 | contig 11527 bp, 16 predicted proteins | sample AartaG_FD_100975 | JGI IMG/M metagenome (GOLD analysis project Ga0114922, IMG submission 100975) | Deep subsurface microbial communities from Aarhus Bay to uncover new lineages of life (NeLLi) - Aarhus_00045 metaG | ecosystem: Environmental > Aquatic > Marine > Oceanic > Sediment | place...
AAGCTTTGCTATTTGGGATTTAGATAGTTTAATCTCTAAGTTTTTTTGGATTGCTGGTATATATAATATAGGTGTTTGCATTTTCATAGAATTACATATAATATAGGGCTTAAAAATCTAAGGATTTTGAGTTATAAACACTCATCCAAAACTTTAAGTAATCCGGCCCTTTGTTCTTTTATTTTTTGACCTCTTATTTTACAATATTCTTCATTTTCCATACTCCCTTGAGAGAAAATTCCAGCAGAGATTGTGAAAGTAACATTATTAATTGTGTCCATCTTTATCTTACCTGTCTGTAAATCCATTGTATAAGAAGGTTCTCCTTCCACAGATATAAAAGGACCAAATTTTGCTCCTTTGTCTCCTTCTTGAATTTCAGATACAGAATTTAAATATTTTTCAACTTTTTCCCAGTTAGATGGGTAAAATTTTTTGATTCTTATTTCCATATCTATCATTTTAATTTTAGAAATATTTATTTAATTTTTAAAGATTATTGTAATTAAGAATCTAGTTTATTCTTCCCTTACTATCTCACTAGCAGAAACAGATCTTCTTATTTGAGGTTTGTAGATTTCTGCAAATTCTGGTGTTGCAAGAATTATGCTGTCTCCAAAACCAGAAATACTGCCTTCTAAAGCATCTACTGTTTTTTTAATCTTAGAAATTGCTCTTTTAAGTTCAATAATATCTTTAGCTTTTAATGGTTTAAAATCAATAACAGCTATTGTGTATCCTTCTCTTAATGCATTTAATATAGGATTAACATCTTCATAACTTTTTAAAACAAAAGGCCTTACAATAACTTTAGCTTTTTTTACTTCTTTTCCTAAATCTATTTCTACATAATCAAGGTCATCAGAACTTCCTCCAAAAGCTCCAGAAATACCTTTTTTTAATCTTTCAAACACCATAATTAAGAATTATTGTGACAAGTTTATAAAGATTTCTGTGATTTATTAGAAATCTTTATAGTATATTGTTTATCTCTTTTATATTTTATAAGCTCATAAATGCTTTGGAGAAGAAGAGTTTAAGTTTGCATCTTTATATCTTTCTATACTTATAAGATATTAATTTATCTAATTTAGAATTATTTGAACTTTTCCATAAGTTCTTGTCTTAGTTTTTCTAATTCTTTTGTTAATTCCTCTTCTTGTTTTTCAATTGAACTTAATCTTAATGACAAAAGTTCTTTTTTCTTTTTTAATTCTTCTTCTAATTTTTCTCTAGTTGTTTTGATTATTATTTGCCCAATTATCTTAAAAACATCTTCTTTAGATTCTTTAATTTCTTCTAATGCTTTTTCTGTTTCATGCAGTTCTACTTGAAAAGCTTGTTTTTGCATAATTATACTTTGGAAGTTTTGTTCATAAATTTGTAAGGCTTGTATTTTTTCCTGTGTTTCTTGGTCTATTTTTGGTTGTTCTTGTTTTTCTTCTGCCATTTTTGTTTTTTATTTTTTAATATCTCTTAAATATTTTAAGTTTTAAAGATGAGAGAAAAACTAAATTTTATCATCTGCGTTTCTTAATATTTTATAAGATATTGATTTATAAGTGTTATTTATTGAAATAAGAGGTTTATAAATTTAACTGCATTAAATAGCTTTGATTTTTGTTGTGTGTTTTCTAGGTTTGTAGAAAATCTTTGAACCACAACCTGGACAGAAAAATCTTTTTTGAAGAGCTGTTGATGTAACTTTTTTCCCGCATTTAAAGCATTTATATATTGCCATTTTTTATTTAATATAATTCATCACATTACTTATGTTTTCATATATTATTGGGCCTACACCTTGAAGCACTTCTTTTCCAAGAACTGATAAAGCGAGCCCTGCACCAACTCCAAACAGATCTGCTCCCATAACACAAAGAGTTTCTATTAAACTCCCTGTTACAGGTTTGTCATTATTAAAATTTGAGTCTTTAGATGTTGATATGTCTGATAAATTTCTTGCCATTTTGTTTTTTATTTTATTTTTATTTGGAATTTGATAGGCTCATTTAAATTTTGAATATGATTTGTTTAGCTTAATCTTAGTAGTTATCTCGTGATATTTTATGAATTATTAGTTATTTAAATGTTTTTGCTAATTTAAACTTATTCTTCTTTTTTAGGAAGAACATATGTGTGATGTGCAAACTTTTTATTACATTTTTTGCATTTCCAGATTCCTTTTGATAATCTCTTTGCAATGCCATTGCAAAATATGCATTGTTGTTTTTTTCTTTGTGAAGATTCTATTTCTGCTATTTTAACTCTGATTTTACGTCCATATCTTGCTCCAAATCTTCCTGCTGCTTTTGCTTTTTTCTTTTTTGGCATTTTTTAATCCTGTATAATAGTTATTTAAATGTTTTAGGTTGTAGGATGGGGTCGGCAGGATTTGAACCTGCGTCGCAAACTCCCAAAGCTTGAATTCTACCAGGCTGAACTACGACCCCATAAAAATATTAGATTTGAGGTATTTATAAAGATTTGGAATAGAATTATTTTTTTTCTTCTTTACTTTCTTCAGGTTTTACCTCTGCTTCTTTTCCTTCTTCTGGTTTTGCTTCTCCTTCTTTTCCTTCTTCAGTTCCTGCTTCTGCTGCTTCTTCAGCTGCTTTTCTTTCTTCTTCTAATTTAGCTTCTTGTTCTGCCTTTAATTTTGTGAAATGTTCATCTAATCTTTTTCTTTTTTCAGAGTCAGTTTCTGCTGATTGAGTATTAATTTCTTTTTCAAATCTCCCAGTATCTATTTTATGAATAAGCTCATTTGGTTCTTGATTTTCTACAAGTATTCCAATACTTGCACAAGTTCCAAGAATAGACTTAACTGCAGTTTTAAAATCCTTTTCAAGCATATTTGGATATTTTACTTTTGTTATTTTAATTACATCTTCAATAGAAGCATTTCCTACTTTAATATTCATATGGTCAGATGTCCCTTTTTCTAAATTTAATTCTTTTTTTAATAATTCGGAAGTTGGAGGTGAGGAAGTCTCAACTGTAAAATCTTTTGTTTTTTCATTAATATCAAGCTTAACAGGAACTTTCATTCCTTTGAATTCTTTTGTTGCTTCATTAATTTTAGAAATAACTTTCCCCATATTAATTCCAATTGGTCCTAATTGCTGAGCTATTGCTGGTCCTGGTTTCATATCTCCTCCATCAATAAGTAATTTTATGTTCATTTTATTTATTTTATAATTCGGAATTTTATAAGCTTATAAGAGATTTGAAGATGAGTTTTGTATAGCTTTTTTTCTCATCTGTATAACTTAATATTTTTGTAAGATATTGATATTTATAAATTTATCAATATTCATCTGGAATTAATCCTCCTGAAGGTTCATCATAATTTTTCTTATCTTCCTGAGCTTTACCTAAAATATTTACAGATTCCCCGTTTGAATCCTTTGTAGGTTCTTGAGGTTTTAATTCCTCTTTAATTTCTTCTTGTTTTTCTGGTTCTTCTTCACCCTCTTTCTCTCTTCTTATAACTTTTACATTATCTAATTTTACTGTAACTGGAATTGGAACAACTGCTGCTAATAAAGTTACTACTGCTTCTCCTTTTGTTTTATCAATCCTCATTACTTTAGCTTTTTCTTTTTTAAATGGCTCACCAATTATTTCCACAATATCTCCTTTTTCAATATTGATCTCTTCTAAAATAGGCTCAAGCATGTTCTTGATTTCATCATAAGTTACTGTTTTGCCAATAATTCCTTTTACATATGGGAGATTATAAGCAGCTTCTTCTGCAGACTCTCTATCTTCTGCTTCTAAGAATATATATCCTCTTAATCCATGAGGACGCGCTAAGAATATGCTTGCAATTGTTTTTTATGAACTTTATTGGAGATTAAATCTAATGCCCTATCTTCTTTGTTTGTTGTTACTTTTATTACAAATATCATTTTGTATGAAAACCCAGGTTTTCCTAACAAGTCACCTTTCCTGAGTTAGTTAACAAGTCACCCTTCTCAGTAACTTATTTATTTTATTTATTTTTTTGGAATCTTACTAATATTTTAAGTTTTGAAGATGAATGCTTAAGTTCTCATCTTTATATCTCCCTATACTTACAAGATACTAATAAGATATTGATTTTTATGTCTTATTTAAATTTTTCTAAATTATTTGTGTGCTCACTACCTCTTAACTTTTTAAGAAGTAGTTAATAATAATTAAAATTTAGGGTTTATAAATTTATTGTTATATCTGGCTTTGTTTAATAAGTCGCGTCTATTTAAAAAGTATAATTAAAAATTAAAATGCTTCTATTAGACTGCAAATATTTTTAAATACCTTTATACTATTATATTAGAACGTCCTTGTAATGGAGTTAGAGGCCCCTGTAAAAAGGATTCGGCCAACGAGAAGGTTGCTAATAACTTTGAAGTTATAGGGCTCGAGTTCAATATGAATCCTGTATTTAAAAATATAAACGAGGAGACCTATAAAAAGGTAAAATCAGTTATTTGTTCTAGTTTTGAATCTTGTCAAAATGAAAATATTGCTCATTGCTTAGAAGCGTTAAAATTAACCAGCCCCGATAAAACCCTTAGTGTAAGATATTATAAAAGTAAAAAACTAATGCTTCAAGGGAAATTTAAAGGATTTGATAAGTTACTTATTACCATTCAAAAAGAAGTTAATATCAATCCTAAAGAACCTTTGGAGAAAAAATCAAATACAATAATTAACAAAGATATTTTAATTGGTTTAGATGAGTCGGGTAGAGGAGAAACATTTGGTTCAATGTTCGTTTGTGGGGTAAAAATCAAATCAGAAAATCTTGAATATATCAAAAATATAGTTAATGGGAAGAATATTAAGAAGTTAAATAAAATCCAGATTGAAGGATTATCTAATATTCTAAAAGGAAAGTTTACATATGAGATAATATCTGTTCCTGCAAAAGAAATTGATTTGTATCCCATAAATCTTTTACTAGATAAAAAGTATACTCTTATAATTAAGAACTTATCTAATAATCCTCCTAAAGAATCTATTATCATTGATGATTATGGATTAGGAACTGGGTTGAAAAATATATTAAAAAAATTTTCTGGTTCTATGATTATAATTAAAGAAGATGCGGATATGAAATATACTGCAACTGCTCTTGCATCAATAGTGGCAAGAAAAGCTAGATTTACGGAAATGGGAAGATTAAGTAGTGAAAATATAATTATTGACCCAGAAAGTGGGAAAAAAGTTTTTTTTCAAAGTGGTTCTCCATCTAATCCAGAAACCAAGGAATATCTGGTGTCCTACAGGAAGTTATTTCCATATTCCGATTTTCCTATATTTGTTAGAAAAAAATGGAAGAATGTTCAAGAAGTGGAGAGAAGATTTCCAAAGAAAAAAAATAATATTTGTTTTCAATGTGATTCTTGTAAAAATGAGATTTATAAAATCTGTATATATTTTTGTCATACAGATAAAAAAACAAAATGCTTCTGTTCATTATGTGGCAATCAAATAACTCCTAAAGAGATAGAAGGTTTCTTCTCTAGAAATCCTATAGTTATGGATACCTCTGCATTAATAAGTAGGATTGTAAGCAAGGATTTAGCAACAAGTAACTATTTAGTAAATTGTGGTTTCATTATTCCATCAGTGGCATATGAAGAAATGGATTCAAAGCAGCCATTTAAGAAAAAGGGAGGGACGAATGAGATACAGTATCTAAGACAAAATCATAAAATCGGTTTAATAAATCTTCAACGCTTTGAAGTAGAAGATTATAGTGATGTTGCTAATGACAAAAAATTTCTAAGAGTTATTAAAGCAAAAAATGGGATAATGTTAACCCAAGACGGAAACTTAGCAGGCTTTTCTTCTATTGGAAACTTTGTAATATATGTTGTTGATAACAAAGAAAGTTATATGAAAAATATAGAAAAGTCAAAATAATCAAAAGTTATCTAAGAAATAATTCTGATATCCTATTTAGTTTTTAGGTTTTATTGTAATAAACAAATTTATAAATATCTTCTTAGTAGAAATGGGATGCAAAACAAAAAGATTTTAAAAGAATGCTTACTTGTTGTTTTTGGAGGTAGAATTACCTCAGAACTTATTCTGAGTAAATTTAAAATGGCTAACCAAGAAATAGTCTCACAGAAATTAAGAAAGCTCAGTAAGAGAGGTTGGACTCTAAAACCTTACAGAATGTGGGGCTTTGACAAACCCTGCCCTCCAAGGCTGGTTGTTAATACATATAAAGGATGTGATTTTAAACACAAATATTGTTACATTGAATCATGTGCTAAACCTCAAAAAGGTTTTAGAAACCACCTTACTAAAAAAATTAATGAAGCTAAAAGATTGGGATTAGAAGATGTTTTGGTTCTAGTTTCTTCTAGTACAGACCCTTTCCAACCAATAGAAAAAGAACAAAAAGATTCTTTATTTGCATTAGAATCTTTACTTTCAAATGGTTTTCCAGTATTAGTTATGACTAGAAATCCTCAAATGTTGTTAGAAAAAGGATATCAGCAAGTAATTAAAAATTCAAAATTATATGTCGACGTTTCAATACCTTCAAATCAGGAAAATAACTCAGAATCTATTTTTTATAGTGCAATTGCTCCTCCTTTAACTGAAACTTTTGGAGCAATTAGAAAACTCTCTGACTTAGGAAAGAAAGTTAGAATAAAAATTGAACCAATTATTCCATCAATAAATTTTCTAGTTGGACAAACCAAAGAAGAACTAAACGAACTTGTTAAGAATTCTAAAAAAGCTGGGGCTAAAAAAATTATCTCTAAGACTTTAAGATTAAATAGGGGAGTCCCTAATTTTGTCTATGGCAGACTTATACGCTATTACAAAAAGAATGGATTTAATGAAGGGAGAACTCTTGCCCTTAGGGAAGATATAAGAAGAAATTTACTAAAGCCCATATTTGAAGCATGTAAAGATTATGAAATTCCTTTTTTTCCTTGTGTAGATTCACATGTTTTTGAAGAGAAAACTGCTTGTTGCTTACTTGATGGAAAATAATTCTAACTCTAATAATTTGTGCAAAAAATTTTAAACTTGTGCAGAATTAATTATTTGTGCAAAGCCGTTAAATCTTAATAAAATCCATTGCTAAAGCAATTATAAAACCTATTAATCCTATTAAACCAAGCCCAATTGCAGAAACTTTTGCAATTGTTGTGAATTCTTTTTTATCTGGCTTTTTCATAAGATGCCAGACTCTTACACATTGTTTTGTAAATGATTTTAAACTGAACATTTTTGGTTATTTTTTCAATATCTCTATAAATCTAAGGGTTTGGTTATCTGAGTAATTTAGACTCAGTAGAGCATCTCTCCCTATGCTTATAAGTTACTGATATAAAAAGTATTAGAAAAAGGGGTTTTTAAGGATTTTGTTTACTTTCTCAAAATCCTTAATTGATTATTTAATGATTCTATAATAGCACATCCTGGTTCTTTTAATTTCAATCTTTTGAAAAGTTCACTATCCATAGGAATTCCCTTTTCAGGATTAAATAAATCATCTAAAGCAAGACAATGATATTTTTTATTTTCTAATTTAATAACATCTAATCTATTCTCCTTGGTCTGTTTTATCCAATTATTGTAAATCCTACAATTTGGGGTTCCTTCCGCACAACTACAGATAAAATATTTCATTTTCACTCCAAGAACTCAATCCCCAATTCATCAGACATTTCCATTTGTCTTTGAATTTCAGGAGGTAATTCTCCTCCTTTAATCTGAGAACTTTGAACTCCTGTAATTATAATCATAACTCTAATTGATTTTTCCATTTCTGGAGATAGTTGAGCTCCCCAAATCATTTTTGCATCTGGGCTGAGTTTTTCTCCTACTGCTGCTATAATTTCTCTTGCTTCATCTAAACTCATATCATTTCCACCAATAATATTTACTAAAGCTCCAGTAGCATTTGAAATATCTACATCAAGCAATGGATTTGTTATTGCTTTTTCTACTGCTTCTTCTGCTCTTTTAGCTGAATCTGATTCTCCCATACCAATTAAAGAAACTCCTCCATTAGACATTACTGCTTTAATATCTGCAAAATCAAGATTAACTAAACCTGATTTTGTTACAAGTTCTGTTATTCCTTTAACAGCATTTGTTAGAATTTCGTCTGCAACTTTAAATGCAGTTTGCAAAGGTAATTCTGGTGCAATTTCTAATAATTTATCATTAGGAATAACAATTAAAGTATCTACTAAAGATTCCATTCTCTCTAAACCATACTCAGCATTTTCAATTCTCTTTTTTCCTTCAATAGTAAAAGGAATAGTTACAACCCCTATGGTTAATGCTCCTTGTTTTTTAGATAGTTGCGCAACAACAGGTCCTGCTCCTGTTCCTGTTCCTCCACCTAAACCACATGTAATGAAAACCATATCTGCTCCATGCAATGCTTTTTTAATTTCTTGCTCAGATTCATGGGCTGCTTCTTCTCCAATTTTTGGATTGCTTCCTGAACCAAGCCCCATTGTTAATTCTTTTCCAATTAAAATCTTGCTATCTGCATTAGTATAAAGCAAATCTTGTGCATCTGTATTAATTGTAATAAATTTCCCTCCTTTAATTCCAATCTCTCTCATTCTACTTACAGTATTTCCACCTGCTCCTCCAATTCCAAATACTTTTACTTTGGAACTTTGTTTTTTAAGGAGTTCTTCTAATTCTTTATCTATTTCTTCAACTTCTGGATTTTTATTAAAAATAGGAGTTGATGCAGTTTCAATTATAGGGGTTTTTTTAATTTCTTCTCTTAATGAATCAGTAATTGGAGTATCTGAAAATGAAGTTGTTTCTTGAGAAGTTTCCTGTGGTGTTTCAATACTTTCGTTACTAAACCCATATTGATCTTCTTGTCTTGGAGATTCTTCTTTATCTCTTTGATAGTCCTGATTTGAATATTCATCTCTTTCATAATCTTCCATTCCTGAGAAAACTTAAATTAATATTTAAAGATTGTTGCGTTTTTATCGTTGTTTTGGAGTATTAGGTTCTTCAACCTCAAAATCAAAACCTATCATATCTTTAAACTTTTGATTAAACATTTGGATTAAAGGTTTGATTTTTTCATCCTTGAAAATCACTTTTTTATTTTTTTCATCTATTTTAAATTCAAATTTTTGCTTAAAGAAAAAGTCTTGAAGTGAGTTTATTTTTTCATTAATATCTTCTATCTTTTTTGTTATTTTAAAATCATAATCTATTTCTTTTCCTGCTAAAGGATTGTTAAAATCAACAATAATTCTTCCTCCTGAAACAGATAAAACTTTTGCTATATAATTATCTAATTGTAAAGCCATTCCAGGAACAGGATTTATATTTTTTTCTTTAAAAACCCTCATAGGAATTGTTTTAATCATTGAAGGATCTCTTTTTCCAAAAGCTTTTTCAGGAAGAATATGGATTGAATATTTTTTTCCAATCTCTTTTCCTTCAAGTTCGTCATCAAAACCTTTTAAGAGCATCTGGTTTCCTACAGAGACGACAATTGGTTTAATGTTTTTTATATCTATCTCTGGATTCATTTGTTCAGCTTCTTTTTTATTTGTTGTATCAAAGATTTCATCATTTGCTTTTCCTGTAAATTCTATTTCAATGAAATCATTTTTTTGAATTTTTGTCATGATAATTTGTTGTTTAGTTGGTTTAAAAACTTAATGCACTATACAAATTATTATAAATAAATTTTATATATTTAAAAGATGGATTTATCTAGAATAGAAAGTTATAAAGATATTTATGGTTATAGAAAGGTATTTGATATTTGCTTGGCTACTCCTTTTGAACCTGAAGAAACAGATGGTTCAAGGTATGGTTTTTATGAAAAAACTTCAGAAAAAATTGGGAAATTAGGGAAAAAAATATTTGTGCCTCATAAAGAAATTGATTTAAACTGGCCTCCTGCAAAAATATATGATATAATCCAAGAAATAATTATTCCTCAATCAGAACTTGTTTTATGTGAGATTTCAGCTTCACTTGCTGCGGGAATGATGGGGGGACGAGCTTATCAATGTAAAAAACCAGTAATTCATTTTTATAGAAAAGGTGCTTTTTTAGAAAATATAATTTTTAGATTAGATGTGTTTGATCTGATTGAATATACCCAAGAAAAAGAGGCCTTGGAAAAGATAAAATTATCAGTTGAAAAATTCTATAAAAATCCCTAAAAACATTTATAAACACATTTTTGATTTATGAATTATGGCTTTTAAATTAATTCATGCTACACAAGCAAGACCTGGAACCACTATTTTAATTGATGGGGTTGCATGTGTTGTTAAATCTAATGATATTAGTAAAACAGGCCGACACGGACATGCTAAATGTAGAATTGAAGCAATAAGTGTTTTAGATGGAAAAAAGAAAGTTTTTCTTACAGGAGGGCATGATAAACTTGAATGCCCTATGATTAGTAAAAAGAAAGCTCAAGTATTATCTGCTATCGGAGAAAAAGCAAGTATTATGGATTTAGAAAATTATGAAACAATTGAATTACCAATACCTGAAGAATTAAAATCTGAAATTAAAGATGGAGACCAAGTAGAATATTGGGATGTTGAAGGTGTTAAAATAATTAAAAGGAAGATGTGATAAATAAATATCAATATCTTATACAATATTAAGCTACACAATCAGGTCTTAAATTATTCATCTGAATAGCTCAAAGATTTATAAAATTCCAGATAAATACTAAAAAACTAAAAATGGCAACAAAATTACCTGCAACACAAGCAAGATTATTTAAAAACATTTTTGTTTGTAAACATTGTAAAGCAAAAATACGAGCAGATCCAAGAAAAATCTTAGAACAAAAAATTAGGTGTAGAAAGTGTTTAAAAAAAGCTTTTAGACCTATCCGGAAAAAATAGAAAAACTAATATTTTATAAAATAAAAAGAGAGGCAAAAAAGAAGATTAAGTTACTCATCTTCAAAACTTAAAATACTTAAGAGATATAAGTTAAACAAATAATAAAAAATGGCGTTTTACATGTATGACATAACTTTTTTAGTGTTATTTAGCTTAGGGGTTGCTTATTTTCTTTGGAAAAGAAAAAAAAATCTTAAAAGAGAAGGATTAATGTATCTTTATAGAACTCAGGTTGGAATAAGATTTATTAATTATGTTGGTGGGAAATATAAAAAAACCCTTAGAGTATTAAGTTATGCTGCTGTTTTTTGTGGATATTGTTTAATGGCTAGTATGGTTTATTTTTTGTTTTATATAATTAATATTTATTTTTTTAGTCCTGAAATTGTTAGATTAATAAAAATTCCTCCTTTAATGCCTTTAATCCCTTATTTGCCTTCCTTATTTAAGATAGATTTTTTGCCCCCATTTTATTTTACTTACTGGATTCTTGCAATTGCAGTTATTGCTCTTTTCCATGAATTTGCTCATGGAATTTTTGCAAAAAGATATGGTATTAAGATTAAAACAACAGGGTTTGGCTTTTTAGGTCCTTTTTTAGCTGCATTTGTTGAACCTGATGAAAAACAAATGCAAAA
>Ga0114922_10005643_pt1 | contig 11526 bp, 7 predicted proteins | sample AartaG_FD_100975 | JGI IMG/M metagenome (GOLD analysis project Ga0114922, IMG submission 100975) | Deep subsurface microbial communities from Aarhus Bay to uncover new lineages of life (NeLLi) - Aarhus_00045 metaG | ecosystem: Environmental > Aquatic > Marine > Oceanic > Sediment | place: Aarhus...
GCGGTAATATCGCCGCCGTATGCCGTAAGCTCAATAAGCGTAATAAGGTCATCGAAACCGACCGGCACCTGGGGATTGGCAGTTTCAGAATCGACAATCACACCGTTTACAATCTTGTAAAGGCTAAAGAGCATCGGGTCGCCCGGCCCGGCGGCATCGTTGACGCTGAATGTTGCTGCATATCCGCTCACTTCAGTAATGGGGTCTTCGAAATCAAAATCACTTGCCCGCACTATAATCCCGAACTCCTCGTCGAGGTCGGCTGTGCTGAGAGAAACATATGCCCTGACGTTATAGAAGGACTCAAACTTGTTTGCGGCGGCGTAAGCGGTGGCATCCTCATCCGTAATATTGACAACATTGCTCACCCATCCCGCGTCGGTTCCGTACCACGTGGACAGATAAGTAGCGGTGTACCAATCCGTGTTGGGATTCTCGCCACCACCATTCCAGGCCGCGACCCAGTAAGCTATATAGTCCAGACCGCCGCAGGGGTCGTTATCGTTGTTAGTCTCGAGCCAGTCGGCCTCGGCCGCTGCGGTAAGAATCAGGAACATCCCCAATAAAGCAGATATTAATCGCATGTTCATGGCACACCTCCTCTCTCAACTACTGCTATCCTTCCCTCAATATAACATCATCATTATATGGCCTCAATAGGCCGATGTCAAGACAAAAACCTCCCATTTGACACCTTTTTGAGACACTTTTGCATCCGTCTGTTGGGTCAGAATGGCATCGAAAAACTTCACCCAACCACCTGTAGCCACCTTGCGAATCCAAACAAATGTGTTTACAACCTCATCAGCGAAAACAGAGGAGTGTTCGATTGTGGAGGCAAAAACTTAACCGGTCAGTCCGAGCCATTTGTTTATGGTTGCTATAAGTGCACGCATGGCCACAAAACCGATTGCTGCGGTGCTTGCCAGAAGAAAGATGTCATAGAGCCTTGTGGGCGCAATGGATTTATCTGTCCGGCGATAGCGAAAGACAAGTGCCTGGTAGGCAACGACAATGAGGAAGACGGAATTGGCAATCCCAAGAATAGCTATCAGAATCAGGGGTTGCGGGAGCCATAGATAAAACAATCCCCAAATTGCCGGAAGAGCAACGGCAAGGATCGCAAACACACGCCTTCTGCTTTGTGGGTTGTTCAGGTCGTACAGCCGATACAGGCCTAAAAGATCCGTCCAGACGTGGCTGTATCCAGCCGTATTGGCAAACGCGGTTGAAAAGAGCACAACAAACGCCCCGACCATGAATAGCCCCGTCGCACCCGGACCGAGTACCTCCGTAAAAATCTGCGAAAGCTGACTGATTAGTTCGGCGCCATCCTTGAGCTCGGCTTGAACATGCAGAACCGCCGCACCCAGAAAATAAAAAGCAACCGTTACCACCGTATAGACAATCATGGAAATAACCGCGTCCAATGTCATCACGCGAATCCACCCCCGCGCTCGTCGGAGCCACTCAGGCGAATCGTCTCGGGGGCCGGTCCATGCCGCGTAACCTTTTTCAAGGCACCAGTAGGGATACATGATTATCTCGCCTGAGCCGAGTCCGGTAATTCCAAAGGCAGCCAGAGCAAGAACGATTGCTTCAGCCGGAAGTCTTATGCCGAAGCCCTCTGCTACATCATTCCAACCGAAGGCATATTGGGTCCTTTGCAGAGCGAACACGCAGAAAAGTATTATACTCACGAACACAGAGTTCATACCGACCGCGGCTAATTCTATCAGCCTGTATTTTCCGCTATATACAAGCAGCGCGATAATCAGCCACAGGATGACAATCCAGAGCATAACCCCCCTGCCGCCAAACGCTTCTGAAGCAGCCTGTGCCGCGCCGCCCATGACCGCACCCATTCCTATTACCATTGCCGCGAAACTGACCAGGCCCACATGGATGGACCAGTGCAGGTGCCAAACCCTTGGTCCCGGTAACCCGTTCCATGCCTGAAATGAAGGTTTGCCGTAACAGATGCAGTTTTTTCCGTACTCTAACTGGACGGCTACCTTGATAATACAGCCCAAAATCAAAACCCAAAGCACACAGAAGCCCGCTTTGGCCCCCAAAGCCGTTGTGGCAATAAGCTCCCCCGAACCGACAATCGACGCCGACAGGATAAGCCCCGGCCCAAGGTATCTAAGCGACCGGAACAATCCTTGCGGAGGCTCTTTAGTCTTCTTGTCTATCAGCATACGACCCAACTCAAATCAGCGTGCAGCGCTCCTTCAGAAGGCTTTACCACTGAGCCAACCCGCTGGTTGACAAATAAAACACTGCCTCCGCGCCAGGCGGTGGCAGTGTCGTAAGTCTCCAATTTTTTCAAGCGTGCGCCTTTTCTTTTACTCAATACCAAGCGTCTTTTGGATGTTTTCCAGCGAAATACCCTTGGTTTCGGGAAGCATAAAGATGACAAAGACAAGCTGGAGGACCATCATCGCCGCGAAGAATGCAAAGGCATGACCTCCTGACCAGTCAGCAATGACAGGGAAGGTCCACGACACAACAGCGGCCATAAACCAGTGCGTGAAACTGCCTAAGGCCTGTCCCTTTGCACGGACCCTGTTGGGGAAGATTTCACTGATGAAGACCCAGATAACGGCCCCCTGTCCGAAGGCGTGGGAAGCAATAAAAACAAGCAGTCCAAGAAGCACGATTACACTACCTGTCGAGGTGAACTCCGTGCCATAGACATAGAACGCCACGGCGACCGCAGCCAGGCTTATTATGTAGCCGATAGAACCGACAAGCATAAGCTTTTTTCGGCCGAAGTGGTCGATAATCGCCATTGCACAAATCGTGAATATCAGATTCGTTCCACCGATTGCGACTGCCTGCAGCAGGGCGGAACTCTCAGCCGCGCCGGCCATTTTGAAGATATGGGGTGCGTAGTACATCAGCGCATTTATACCGGACAGTTGGTTAAACATGGCGATAAGAACCGCAAGGGCTATCGGCATTGCATAGGCCCTGCAGAAAAACCTCTCGGTCAGGGTGTGATGCTCAAGGTCCAGAGAAGCCCTTATCTCATTTATCTCCTGCTCAGCGCTCTCAGTATCGGTGCCGAGCATGCCGAGGACATTGCGAGCTTCCTCTTCGCGACTGTGGGCAACAAGCCATCTCGGACTCAGTGGATTTGCAAAGAGCAGGAAGAAAAACGCCGCCGCCGGAACCGCTTCAATTCCAAACATCCAGCGCCAGGTAACACCTTCCAAATTCAGACTGGAAATGACATAGTTGGAGAAGAAGGCCAACAGGATTCCCAGGACCACGTTGAACTGAGTTACGGCTACGAGTCGGCCTCGAACTTTTGCAGGTGATATTTCGGCGATGTACATAGGGCTGACTACCGAAGAGCCGCCCACGGCCAAACCACCCAGGAACCGGAAAATCAAAAGAGCAGCCCAGTTCCATGCCAGTCCGCTGCCTACCGCCGAAATAAAATAGAAGACCGCCAGGACCGTCATAGTCTTTTTTCTGCCGTATGCATCGGCGGGTCTGCCCGCGAAGATGGAGCCGACAACAGTGCCTATAAGTGCACTTGCCACGGTGAAACCCAGCCAAAAAGAGTTTAAATCGAAAACATTCCTGAGAGCGTCGGTGGTACCGGATATAACCGCAGTATCAAAACCAAATAACAAACCACCCAACGCCGCAACAACTGTACTTCTCACAAGGCAGGTACTAATCTTCATGGCAAAATCCTTGATTTTTTGAAAATGTTCACAACTGACACCCGGAGTTTCCCCTCTGCAGACTTTCAACTGCCCCATGCCTGCGTTGGGATACAGCAATACTAAGTGCCATTATGATAGCCACGCCCGCCAAAGATTGCAACAGTTAAAAATGACTTCCTAAAGCTCCCTGCCCGAACACAAGCCCCCCTGCTCTCGTTCTTATCCCTTACGTATCCCTGCTTTGTGAGATTCTTAGCCGGGTACATACCACCGCCGCCAAAATAACGATAATCCCGCCCGGCACGGCCCACCTGCCGGGTCGTTCGCCCATAAACAAAAACACCCACACTGGATTCAGAATCGGCTCAATTATCGGCACCATAATCCCCTCAAGAGCGGTAACCCGTTTGATTGCAATCGAATAAAGAATATATGAAAGCCCCAATTGCAAAATCCCAAGTGCCGCTAAAGCCAGCCAGCCGACCTTATCCGGCGCCTCACCGAACATAAAAGGCGCACATACAATCACTGCTAAAATATTTCCGAGAAATATCGATGCCAGCGGAAATTCGTCCTTTTGCTTTCGCATAAAAATGATCATCCCGGCAAAAGTGGCACCCGCCAGTATTGCCAAACCATTGCCCCAGTAATTGGCAAACGTGAGCCGGTCAAAGAAGAATAGCGCCATCCCGAATATCGCGGTAAGAATCGCCAGCCATTCAAGGGCCGTGACCTTTTCCTTCAGGAACCATGCCCCCAATATCGCTACGTAAACCGGCGCCGTGTATTGAAGAAAGATTGCGTTGGCAGCCGTCGTCATTTTCGTAGCCACAACAAACAAGACAACATTGGCTGCATAACATACCGCTCCTCCCACCTGGTCAAACGACCAACTCAGATGCCGTCGGCGAACCACAAGCAGCATGACCGCCGCCGCCAAAATGCTTCGCCCCCCTGCTATCGCCATCGGATTCCACGGGATAACTTTGATTAGAATCCCACCGAAACTCCACAAAACAGCGGTTGCACAAAGAAGCCCAACCGCCCTGCCGTGCTCAGATTTTGAATCAATCCCCATAAAACCGACCGCACACAGAATAAACATCTACTCCCGAGTACTCTGGGGCAATTCTAAAGAAACCTGCCAAATTGTCAAGCTGTCTCGCCAACGGTCGATTCATCGAGAGCCGCGGAGTTGGCTAATGGCTTGCCGAAATCTTGCCGAATGTTACAATTGACCTTTTTGCGGAAAACCCTTAGAATGGCGTTTGACAGATTGACGGCCCCCAAAGGAGCACCCGGATATGACGGATGATAAAGAGTATCAACTGCTTCTGGATATTGAAAATGTCCTGCCCATCATCAACAAAATATCCATCTTTGCAGGCCTGACCGACAAACAGCTTGACTCGCTCTTTAAACTGCTGCAAAAGATTTCTTATAAAGCGGGTGAAACCGTATTTTTCCAGGGTGCCGAACCGAGCCACATCTATGTTATCCAATCCGGCCGGATTAAACTGGTTGTCAGCAAGGATGGCACGCCGCTTGAGTTGGTTGTTTTTGGCCAGGGCGACTGTTTCGGCGAGACATCTGTTATCGGTATTCAGCCTCACGTAGCAACGGCCACAGCTATCGAAGATACCGAGTTGATTGTCCTGTCAAGACAGGCGCTGCTTTCAATATACAAGCAGGACCTGGAGCTTTACAGCATTTTGTTATTGAATATCGCCCGCGAGGCCTGCCGCCGGCTACATCACTCCGACGAAGTCCTCCTTCACTACGCCCTCGAAAAGTAAGCGGCGACGGTTATTCTATCGCCAGATCGATTTTAGCTCATAGGTTCTCAGGTAGCCGATTCGCGTTTCGCCGCCTTCGCTGTAAACCTCCAACGTTTTGTTATCCGGGTCGGGATACACGCGCATCGGCATATAAATTCTGCCTTTATTGCCGAATATCTCGAAGCTTGTCCGGTCAACCAGTATCGTTAACTCTATTCTGCCTTTTTCCGGCTCAAGCGGTGCGTGCATGTCCTGACAGGATAAACGCTTCTGTTCGACGTTATACACCACCGGTATGCCCCGAATGACAAAGCCGAATTCTGTCGCATCGCCAACTACAAAGCTTGAACGGATATCGAACAGTTCACTTTTGATTTTGGTCTCCAGAATTTCCCCAGGTCGTAGTGTCCGGCCTCTATAATGGTATTTTCGGCCGCGGAGCTTAATGATTTCCTTAACAGGTGTGGCAAATAAGCGGGGGCCTTCTTCTGTAGTCGCCAGACTCAAGCTAACCGGAGAAAGTATCATCTGGTTAAAAGGCATCCCCTCCATATCCACCTGCCCCCAGGCCATCTGGATACGTCGGCCATCCCGCTCGGGAATATCACTGAAAGTCTGGGATGCGTAGAAGCAGTTGCCATAGCTGAACTTTATCGCTTCGGTTTCAGGCTTAAATTCTTTGCCGTCGAACTCGCCTATGGAATACTCCCCTGCCGCTCCATACAGCACCCACTTCTTATTATTTTGGTCACGATCCAAAGGCAGCTCAAATAGCTCCGGACACTCATGAAAGCTCTTGAGCCTGCTCGTCTCCGTCCAGCTCTTCAAATCGTCCGAGGTAAAGAACGCCATTTCGCTTTCTTCAATGAAAAGCACCATTACCCATTTGCCTGTCGGCTCATGCCAGATGACCTTCGGGTCACGGTTGCCGCCCCTGATATGACCGATGATTGGATTACCCTCATACTTTGTAAAGGTCCTGCCGCGGTCGTTACTGTATGCCATCGACTGGGTAAACGGCTCACCCTCCGACCATGCATTCGTCCCCCCTGCCGAGGTATAGAAACATACTATCGGCTTTTCGGCGCCGGTCTGAAAGCCTGACGTGTTCTTATGGTCAACAACGGCTCCGCCCGAGAAAATCGTACCCAATTCATCCGGATGAATCGCATCGCCTATTTCGTTCCAGTGAATCATGTCCGTGCTAACCGCATGGCCCCATGTCATATTGCCCCAGGGCCAGCCGAACGGATTGTGCTGGTAGAACATGTGGTATTCACCGTCATAATAAACCATCCCGTTGGTGTCGTTGTTCCAGCCGCGCTTCGAGGTAAAATGAAACTGCGGCCGAAGTTTTTCTTTGTAAACCTTGTCCTCACCCGGGAAGGTGTCAGCCTGGAAAACCGAATCGAAGCCTTTGCCCTTATCCGGATTATATCTGTCGATGCGCACGGTTGCGTCTTTGCCCTCGAACTTGCTCACTTCTAAAAACACCCAGTAATCCGGCTCATCCGCAGCTAATGATATATTGAACTCGCGTACCACCTCGCCATCGATGATAAAGCTTATCAATCGCCTACGTGCCTCGTTATCCACCGGAAAATTGATATACTTGCTGTCAATATGGAACCGGCGCGTTTTTTCTGCATATCTGCTCACCGCATCACTTTGGTAGATATGGTCAACGCTGATATGTCCCCATTCGCCACCGCGGTTATCAACGATTTGAATCCGCCCCGTTTTGCCTTTCAACTCCGAGACGTCCCAGCTTTCCCAATCGAGCACATTACTTTCCGTGCCGGCGGTCCTGCGAACAATCTCGCCATCGACGAGCAAATTCATACAGGTCCTTCGCTTGTTCTCTCCACCGCCGATAAGGAAAACGATGTGATTACGCTCTATCGTAAACTCGGGCGAAGTCAGCGTACCTCTCGGCCTGTCGCCATCCTGATAACTCGTAGCTAATCCTTTGCCTTCAAAGCCGCTGATCTCTTCCATCTCCTCCGACTCGAACCACCTTGGGCTGGTACCAAAGGCTTGCCCCAAAACCTCCCAATCGCCGTAGTCGGCCCCCTCAAAATCTGCTATCATAAGCTCGTCAGCCTTAAAACCCCGGGCTTTTCCCCCCTGCTGGGCCTGGTCAACACAACTCGAAAAACAAACCAAAACACACGACAATAAACACGCTGCTGCAAGATTCTTCATAATTTCACCTCTAAGTACATTCACATAAAATCTCTTTACGATTTCTGACTTTTTGAAACACTAACCGGTAAGCCAGGATTTATATCATACCAATCGGACGATAACAATCACGATTTTTGCACCACCCACACGCCATCTGCAATATAACAAGCAAATTGTCCGCTGTACACCCCAAAAAAGGGCTTCGGAAAATTTCCGAAGCCCTTTGTAATTGATGCTGCTTAATAACTTAAGGTGCTAATCAAGCTCTACTCTTCTTCCTGTAAGTTCCATGCAGCGTCGCAGTTTTCAAAAATAGCCACGCCCGATCCTGTTCTGGCATCCTTATAGTTGCAGTACAGCCATTGGTTATAGAGAAACGCGACTTCTGCAAGATTAACGACACAGTCTTCATTCAGGTCATAGGGTGGGTAACCCACTGAACCGCATTCGTTGTCCTGAACGTCAAAATCAACGTCCGTCTCATCGGCTTCTCCACCGGAATCTTCAACCTCGATTGGGAATCCGTATGAGTCCGGCTGTAACCAGTCAACCCTGTACCGTACATCTTCACTATAAGGTGTCAGGATGACCACGCCGGGTATCCACTCTAACCAGGATTCAACTAGTTCTTCATCGTCACGTGCCTCCAGACAAATCTGCTGAGGAGTATTGTAGTTTCCGGTTGTAAACTTCAGCTTGTTCGGATCATCCGCCCCACCAAGAGGTGGATACATGACGGACATACTCTCAATGAGGAGGTCATAATCCGAGTCTCGGTTCACAAGGACGTAAACATCATCGTTCGGTAGGTGAGAAAGTGTGACATTGAAGCAATAAGGAACGCAAGAGTCGTTTTCAGACAGATGGCCTTCGATCGCCGGCGGTATAACCACGAGAGTGGGTACGTCATTATCAACCACACCGACAGAATCGGTCACCACCACTGGTGTAGGATTTCCGAAATTGGGGTCAGCGATGTCGATTGTGACAGTAAGCTCGATCGGATAGCTTTCATTGCCTTCTCTATCGGTATCCTGCACGGCCTGGACAGCCACCGGTTGTGGGTCGCTCCAGTTGGCATTGCCAAAGCTAAGCGTAACAGTTCCGGTAAAGGGGTCGCTTCCGGGAAAGAAGAAGTCTTCATTAGGACCGTTACCATCAACATTGGGGTCAACAGTCACCGTTGCAGTGAAGGCCGGATAGCATGGGTCACCCGGCTGCCAGGCGAGACTGACAAGAAGCTGGCCATCCGTCGGACCTAATACCGGCGGTCCGCCGCTGTCATATGGCTCGTAGACCGGCAGATCATTGGAGTCAACGGTAATCGCCGGCTTACTATAACCGCAGATATAACGGCCGGGACCGCTTGTAGGTGCATTCCCGTCATGGCGAATAACATCGATAATCATACCTATAATGGTAAAAGAGCCCACGTTATTGATGCCGATGAGGTTCCCTTCATCCAAGTACGCCGGACTTGCTAAGCCGGGAGTATCAGGAGTGAACGTGCCCTCCTGAACCCAAACACCTGATTCGGGGGGGTCTTCAACAGCGGTGGTGGGTATGCCGGCTCCGATGTCTATGTGACCGGTATCCCATAGCTCAAGACTTGTCCCCACAAAATCCGGTTCACCTTCATACGCAATCTGTACGCGTATGGTCAGATTTGCACCGTCTCCACCGGGTACCTCTACGAGGGCCATTAAAATGTTATCATCAGTAATCTCGAGAGTTCCGGCAACCGAATCCCATGTTCCAATCTGGCCGCCTTCTGAACCGCCGAAGTAGATTTCCGGATCTGCAATAAACGGATCGTAAGCCGTACAGGTCGGCACACCATAGTCCGTGTCAATCTGCCAAACAACATTAGCGCTCGGCGTTGTACCGCCCCAGTCCGGTGGAGAGACGTCCTCAATATCAGCCAGAGCCGGCGTCGCGACCGCTAATACCATGACTAACGTTAGTAATTTCTTCATAATTAAAATCCTCCATTCTTTATGGTTTAAATTATAATCATATACTCCTTAGCCATTCCAAAGAACCTTTTACAGGTAAGAATCGCAAGCCGGGTCCTGTGGATCTGAGCAATCAAGCCATTGGATAGCTATCTCGATTGCGTCATAGATGTCCACGACACAGTCCGGGAGCGGATTACCATCATCGTCAGTGTAGTTTGGATCACTGAAGGCATTAGGATTGCCGATGTCCAGCTCAAGGACACCGAAGGCGCCGCATTCGTTGTCCTCGATGTCGAGAGTGACCGTTTTGGCATTTTCCTCACCTAAATACTTATCGAAACGGTCGTCTCCGCCGCTGTCAATAACCCATACTGAGAGGGTGGCCTGATAGTTCTGGTCGCCGTCCTCAGAGGCTTCTACCTGGAGTACATCATCATCGACACCCCATATCTTGATGGGTTGCGAGGCCTGGTAGTTGCCGGCGGTAAATGTCAGACCGTTCGGCTCATCGATCTCTTCGAAGGGTAAACATGGGTCCGTCAAAGGCAGATTGTCACCTTCGATTTCACCTGACACTTCCGCGTTGAGCTTCACCGAAGTAGGTTGGCACGGGTCCCCATCGATCAGAGGCGGAACTTGCAATGTAACGCCGATCTTCCTCCATCGGATATAAGGGGTGCCGTACCTGACTCTGAGCTCTTCCCACAACTGCACGGGACCTGTTACTGTTGCATACGGGGCATTCTTCTCCGGCAGGCTATATGTGAACAAGATGTTGGCCTGGTCGTTGTCCAGTACAGTGCCACCGGCCACTTTCTGAGCAACAGGGCGTGCAAGGTTCGGCTCATAAGGAGTAGGAACCGCCCAAACGGATATGCTCTGCGCTTCGATAAGATCCGGTGGTTCCGGTTCGGAATCGTCGATGGCCTTGAAGCGAATGACTTCCGGCACATTCCAGTTAGCGGTCGTTCGAGTGAAGGTGATCCGGTTATCAGGGCCGGAGCCGCCAAGGAGTGTAAGGTCGGGATTGCCGCCGCCGCCGCGGAGTTCACCTGCTTGGGTTAAATACCCATTGGGATCGACGATAATTTCCACCGAGATTGGTGTTCCACCAGGATTACCCGGAAACCCCTGACCCACCGGCGGTTTCTTGAGTGCAACCGTAAAGTTGCCTTCTGTCTCACCTGTTTCATAGACGAGCATTACGTTGGGATCAATAGCAAAAGGATTTTCCGGACCCCCACCCCCACAAAGATCACGGCCCGGGCCACTTGAAGGCGCATCGCCGTCATGGCGAATAACGTCGATAATCATACCTGTCATGGTAAAAGGGCCCCCGTTAAGGACGCCTATGATGTTGCCTTCATCCGCGAACCACGACTGTACGCCGCCGGTAGTAGGGGTGAACGTGGCCTCCTGTACCCATACACCTGAGCCAGGGGGGTCTTCAACAGCGTTGGTGGCTATTTCGCCTGCGAAGTCCTCCTTACCGCTAGCCCATATCTCAACATTCGTCTCTGCAAAATCCGGCGTACCTTCAAATGCACTCTGTACGCGTATGGTCAGATTTTCACCGTCACCACCAGGTACCTCTACGAGAGCATGTAAGAAGTCACCGCCTGCGAGAGTGAACGTGCCCGCATCCGAATCCCACGTTCCAGTTGGGCCGCCTTCGTGTGAGCCGAAGTAGTATTCCGGGTCTTCATTTGATGGATCGTACGCCGCACACGTCGGCACACCATATTCTGTGTCAATTTGCCAAACAACATTAGCGCTTGGTGTTGTGCCGCCCCAGTCCGGGGGTGAGACATCCTCAATAGCAGCCAGAGCGGGCACTGCAATCGCTAATACCATAAGAAACATTATCAATTTTTTCATAATTAAATCCTCCATTTGCCTGTAGTATTCAATTTAGTTTCA